>LUMI01000629.1_pt1 | contig 10719 bp, 13 predicted proteins | sample 729681 | NCBI WGS metagenome assembly LUMI01 (sample SAMN03860267, study PRJNA289734) | marine metagenome | biome: seawater column; feature: ocean; material: water; isolation source: Red Sea water column Station 34 - depth 10m | place: Saudi Arabia: Red Sea | collected 2011-10-15 | depth 10 m
ATGCGCTGATTTAACTGAATTGCGAGCGCTTAAAAAAAACCGCTAAAATAGTTTTTTTTCTCACAATTCATCTAAAGGCTTTAAAATGAATACAGAAAAAAATATTAAGACATTAGTTGTAAAAAAACCTCTTAAATTAGATTGTGGTAAAACTATAAACAATTTTCCAATTGCATTTGAGACTTATGGGTCTTTAAATGAGAATAAAGACAATGCTATATTAGTATTTCATGCACTAACTGGAGATCAATTTGTAACTGGTTTAAATCCTGTTACTAAAAAAGACGGTTGGTGGAGTTTTGCTGTAGGTCCAGACAAAGCAATAGATACCAATAAATATTTTGTTATTTGTTCAAATGTAATTGGTGGATGTATGGGATCTTATGGACCAAGCCATAAAGATCCTGAAACACAGAAAACTTTTGGAACTGATTTTCCAGTTATTACAATTAATGACATGGTGAATGCACAATATAATTTACTTGAACACTTTGGAATTGATAAACTATTTGCAATTACCGGAGGTTCTATGGGAGGTATGCAAGTTCTTCAATTTATCACCAACTTTCCTGATAAAGCTAAAACTGTTATACCCATTGCTACAACTTCAAGTCATTCAGCACAGAATATTGCTTTCAATGAACTAGGGAGACAGGCAATCACTGCTGACAGCAATTGGAAAGATGGAAATTATGAAGCTAATAACACCAACCCAGGTAAAGGGCTTGCTGTTGCAAGAATGGCAGCTCATATAACTTATCTCTCAAAAAAAGGTTTGCAGGAAAAGTTTGGAAGAAAATTGCAAGAAAGAGAAGATTTGAAATTTGGTTTTGATGCAGATTTTCAAATTGAGAGTTATTTGAGATACCAAGGATCTGTATTTGTAGATAGATTTGATGCAAACAGCTACCTCTACATAACAAGAGCTATGGATTATTTTGATTTAGTTAAACAATTTAATGGAAATTTGTCTGATGCATTTAAAAATACAAAAGCTAAATTTTTTGTTATTTCTTTTACTTCTGATTGGCTTTATCCAACCCAAGAAAATAAAGATATTGTTATAGCTTTAAATTCTATTGGAGCAGATGTTGGTTTTGTAGAAATTGTATCTGATAAAGGTCACGACTCTTTTTTATTAGATGTGCCTGATTTTTTAAACGCACTAAAGAATTTCTTAGACAAATCTTATATAGAATTAAAAAATGAAAAATGAATTTAAAGTAATATCAGATTTAATTGAGGATAATAAAAAAGTTTTAGATGTAGGTTGTGCAGATGGAACTTTGATGCAATTTTTAAAAGAACATAAAAATATAAATGTAAGAGGGCTAGAAATTTCTAAGGAAAAAGTACAAGAATGTATTGCAAAAGGATTAACTGTAATAGAAGGTAACGCAGAGAAAGACTTAAAACAATTTCCTGATAAATCGTTTGACTATGTAGTATTGAGTCAAACACTCCAAGCATTTTTAAGCCCTGAAATTGTTTTAGATGAACTTTTAAGAGTTGGAAAAAAAGCAATTGTAACGATACCAAATTTTGGTAATTGGCAAGTTAGATTGCATCTATTATTTAAGGGCACAATGCCAATAACAAAATCTTTACCAGAACAATGGCACAGTACACCTAATTTACATATGTGCACAATTAAAGATTTTGTAAATTTTATAAAATTTAAAGAAATTAAAATGATAAAAACTTTAGCTTTAAATAGTAACAACACTTCAAATATAACAAATAGTAATTTAGGAACTAAAAATTTATTTGCTGATCTTGGAATATTTTTAATAGAAAAATAAATGAAAGTTGAAATTATACCGTGCCTACAAGATAATTATAGTTATTTAATTATTGATAATGACAAACAGGAAGCATGTGTTGTTGATCCAAGTGAAGCTAAACCAATAATCAATTACTTAAACGATAAAAATATTAAATTAAAATATATCTTAAATACTCATCATCATTATGATCATGTTGGGGGTAATACTGAATTAAAAAAAAAATTTGGATCTGTTGTTTTAGGATTTAATGGAGATGCAAAAAGGATACCAGAGATTGATATCTTGTTAAAAGATAACGAAATTTGGAATAGCGGAAATTTTAAAGCTAAAATTATTCATATCCCTGGACACACAACAGGACATATTTGTTTTTATTTTTTTGAAGAAAACTTACTATTCACTGGAGATACTCTCTTCTCACTTGGATGTGGTAGAATTTTTGAGGGTACATATGAGCAAATGTATAACTCTTTAAATAAATTAAAATCTTTACCTAAAGAAACAAAAATCTATTGTGGCCATGAATATACTTTAAATAATTCAAAATTCTGCTTGAAACATGATTCTGAAAACTCTTCTTTGTTAAAGAAAATAGAATTTATAAAACAACAAAGAAATAATAATTTACCTACTATTCCATCAACCTTACAAGATGAAATTGATTGTAATATTTTTTTAAGAGCTAATGACCTAAAATCCTTTTCAAAATTAAGGGATTTAAAGGATAATTTCTAACTAATTCAGCTTGACTATAGGCTTCCGGTAACTATATTGCGGTTACTTAAATTTAATATTCATACTATGTCATACGCAGTAATAAAAACAGGTGGTAAACAGTACAAAGTTAAATCTGGTGAGATATTAAAAATTGAAAAATTACCAGATTCAAAGCCTGAGACTAAGATAGAATTTAATGAAATCCTAGCATATGGGGATGATAAAAATATTGAGGTTGGAACTCCTAATGTTGAAGGTGCTAAGGTAGAGGCAGATTTAATTAAAAATAGTAAAAATAGAACAATTCTAATTTTCAAAAAAAGAAGAAGACAAAATTCAAGAAGAAAAAATGGACACAGACAACAATTTTCTTTGATAAGAATTAACAAAATTTTTTCAAAAGATGGTAAAGTATTATCTGAAGCTGAAAAAATTAAACCAGCTCGCAAAAAAGAAGAAGTTAAGGAAGCTGCAAGTAAATAGTTATTAGGTAAATTATGGCAACAAAAAAAGCAGGTGGATCATCGAGAAACGGACGAGATAGTGCTGGTCGAAGACTTGGTGTTAAAAAATACGGTGGAGAAACTGTAATACCTGGAAATATAATTGTTAGACAAAGAGGAACAAAAATTTTTCCTGGCGAAAATGTTGGAATGGGAAAAGATCATTCAATTTTTTCTGTTATCAAAGGTAAAGTTGTATTCAAAAAATCTAAATTAGATAGAACTTACGTTTCAGTAAAACCCAATTAATAGTACAACCAAGAAAATGTTGTATTATGAAATTTCTCGATCAAGTTAAAATTTATATTAAGGCTGGAAACGGCGGTGACGGTTCACCAAGTTTTAGAAGAGAAAAGTATGTTGAGTTTGGAGGACCTGATGGAGGTGATGGAGGCAGGGGTGGCTCTATCATTTTAAAATCAGAAGAAAACTTAAACACTTTAATTGATTACAGATATCAACAACATCATAAAGCTCAGCGTGGAGAGAATGGTTCTGGTCAAAATCGAACAGGTAAAAGTGGTGATGATTTGGTTTTAAAAGTTCCTCTTGGAACCCAGGTATTTGAAGAAGATAACAAAACTCTATTATTTGATTTTAACAAAAAAGGAGAAGAGTACATTGCAGCTAATGGTGGCAAAGGTGGTTTGGGAAATACTAGATTTAAAAGTTCTACAAACAGAGCTCCAAGAAAATTTACGAAAGGAACTTTGGGAGAAGAATTTACAATTTGGTTACAACTTAAAACAATAGCTGATATCGGAATTATCGGATTACCTAACGCAGGAAAATCAAGTTTGTTGGCAGCACTTACAAACGCAAATCCTAAAATTGCTAATTATAAATTTACAACACTTAATCCTAACTTAGGTGTTGCTAGCTATGATGATAAAGAAATCACAATAGCCGATATACCAGGATTAGTAGAAGGTGCCCATGAAGGTGTTGGACTTGGGATACAGTTTTTAAAACATATAGAAAGATGCAAATCTTTATTACATTTAATTGATATCACTAATCTCGATCTCAAGGAGTCTTATGATCAGGTTAAAAATGAGCTTAAAAATTACAGCTCTAAAATGCTTGATAAGAAAGAATTAATTGTGTTTAACAAAATAGATTTAATTGACGAAGATACAGCTAAAGATGTAATTGATGATTTCTCTAAAGATAAAAATTGTGAGATAATGACTATGACAACTTTAAATAAAGAGTCGGTTTCAAAAATTAAGGCAAAATTATTATCCTATGTATCTTAAAAACTCGAAAATTATTGTTATTAAAATTGGTTCATCTTTATTAGTTGATGAAAATAAAAAAATTAGAAAAAAATGGCTTTCAAGCTTTGCGAGGGACATCAAAAAACTAAAAGATAAAAATCAAAAAATAGTCATTGTTAGTTCAGGTGCTATAGCTCTTGGATGTAAAAAAATGAATTTTAACAAAAAAAATATCAAGTTAGACAAAAGTCAAGCAATTGCCTCTATTGGCCAAATTGAACTAATGAATTTATTCTCTCAGACCTTCTCAAAATTCAAATTAAATATTTCACAAATTTTGTTAACTCTAGAAGATACGGAGGAACGAAGAAGATCCTTAAATGCCAAAAGAACATTCGAAAATTTATTCGAACTTGGATTTATCCCAGTTGTTAATGAGAATGATACAATTGCAACAACTGAAATAAAATATGGAGATAATGATAGATTGGCATCTAGAGTAGCTCAAATTACAAACGCCGATACATTAATTTTACTTTCAGATGTAGATGGCCTTTTTACAAAAAATCCAAAAGTAAATAAAGACGCTAAACTAATAAAAATAGTAAATGATATAAACAAAGACTTAAAAGAAATTAATATCAAAGGAATTAATGAATATGGAAGTGGAGGAATGCAAACAAAAATTGAAGCTGCTAAAATTTGTCAGTTAGCTGGTAGCAGTATGATTATTGCAAACGGACTGTATTCAAATCCTATTTCAAAAATTATTGAAAAAAATAATTGTACATGGTTCAGCCCAAAGGTCTCTAAACTTCATGCTAGAAAAAAATGGATAATTAGCTCAATTGCACCTAAAGGAAATATTGTAATTGATGATGGAGCCAAAAAAGCGTTAAAGCTTGGAAAAAGTTTACTAGCTGCAGGTATTAAAAATGTATCAGGAAGATTTAATAAAGGTGATCATATAAAAGTTTTAGATAAAAAAAATAATGAATGTGCTAGGGGTTTAAGTTCTTTTTCTTCTGATGAAGTAAAAAAAATTATGGGACACCATTCGAATGAAATTCAAAAATTACTTGGGTATGTTGCAAAATCTGAAGTTATTCATAAAGATGATATGGTAGAAGTATAAATGAATAATTATATGAATTTAATCGGTAAAAGAGCAAGAAAAGCAAGTCAATATAAAATAGACACAAAAGTTAAAAATAGTGTTTTAGCCTCCTATGCCAAAATGCTTAACGAAAACAAAGGTTTAATAATTAAAGAAAATACTAAAGATATTAATTATGCAAAAAAAATAGGATTAAAAGAAAATTTAATTAATAGACTTCATTTAAATGAAAAAAAAATAAACGACATCAGAAATTCTATTATTAGTATTATTAAATTTAAAGATCCCATTAATCATGTTCTAGAAAAGTGGAAAAGACCTAATGGATTAAATATTAGTAGAGTATCAATTCCAATAGGAGTTATTGGTGTAATTTATGAAAGTAGGCCAAATGTTACATCAGATGTTGCGGGTTTATGTTTCAAATCAGGTAATGCAGTAATCTTAAGAGGAGGTTCTGAGGCAATCAATTCAAATAGAATTTTATCAAAACTTTTTAGAAAAGCGCTCAAAAAAAATAAAGTAGATGAAAACTTTATACAATTTATAGACTCTAAAAACAGAAAGATGGTTGATGTAATGCTTTCCAAAATGAAAGAATATATTGATGTTATAATCCCACGTGGTGGAAAAAATCTTGTAAGAAAAGTTCAAGAACTTTCTAAGGTTCCTATAATTGGTCATCTTGAGGGTATTTGTCATACATATGTCGACAAAGACGCTGAATTAAAGATGGCAAATAGAGTTGTTACTAACGCAAAATTAAGAAACACCAGCATATGTGGGGCGACCGAAACCATTATTCTACATAAAAATATTGTTAAAAAATTTAGCAATACAATCCTGGGTAATTTAGAAAAAAATGGTTGTAAAATTTATGGAGAAAAGACTTTGGCTAAATTTTATAAAGGTAAAATTTTTAAAGCTACTGAAAAAGATTGGTCTACAGAATATTTAAGCTCAGCAGTTTCTGTTAAAATAGTAAACAACCTCAATGAAGCTATAAGTCATATTAATAAGTATGGAACAATGCATACAGACTCAATAATTACAAAAAACAAAAAAACAGCTAATCAATTTCTAAAAGAAGTCAAAAGCTCTATTGCTATGCATAACACTTCAACTCAATTTGCAGATGGAGGTGAATTTGGGTTCGGAGGAGAAGTTGGAATTTCTACCAATGTACTACCACCAAGAGGACCTGTAGGACTTAATCAACTTGTTTCATACAAATATCAAATTACAAGTAACGGTAAAATAAGAAATTAATTTGAAATCAAATAAGACAAAAATAGGAATTTTAGGAGGATCATTTGATCCTGCTCATAAAGGTCATCTAGCTATTTCAAAAGAAGCAAAAAAAAGATTTGAGCTTAAAAACATTATTTGGGCAATCACAAAAAAAAATCCTTTTAAAAATCAAAGCAAAACCTCGGTTACTGAAAGAATAAAATTCTGTAAAAAAATTATTGGTAACAATTCATTTATAAAAGTGAGATTTTACGAAAATAAAATTAATTCAAATAAAACAATCGATTTAATTAATCATTTGAAAAAAAATAAAAATATTGAAATCTATTTTTTAATGGGAGCAGATAACTTAATAAATTTTCACAAATGGTATAAATCAAAATCTATTTCACAAAAGTGTAATATTTTAGTTTTCGATAGACATGGCTATAAAAAAAACTCATTAAAATCAAAGACATTTAGGGCTCTCGGTAATACCACCCTCAAATTTATAGAGTTTAATAAAGTCAACATTTCATCTTCTCAATTAAGAAAAATTTGATAGTCTAAATTTAATTAATGGATAAAATTTCAGATCTCAAAGAAATTGTAATCACCACATTAGATCTTAACAAAGCTGAAGACATAGTAACTATTGATCTAAAAGATAAAAGTTCGATGGCAGATTATATGATAATAGCAAGCGGTACATCATCTAGACATATACAATCTTTATCTGAACAAGTGTTAGAAAAGCTTAAAGATAATGGAATTAAAGACTCTAAAATTGAGGGTAAAGAAAGTGGTGAATGGAAATTGGTAGACGGTATAGATCTAATCGTTCATATTTTTCATCCAGAGAAAAGAAAATTTTATGAATTAGAAAAAATCTGGTCAGAATTTATTCCTAAAGAAAAAGTAATGATATGAAAATAATTAAATATTACTCAATTATTTTTTTATCATTTTTTTATTTAAGTTCAGCAAACTCTTCTGAAGTAGATATTTACAAAAAGATAGATTTATTTGGTGAGGTTTTAGAAAAAATAAATAGAGAATATATTGATGAGATCAATCAATCTGAAAGCATGGACTCTGCTATCAATGGCTTACTTCAATCTTTAGACCCTTATTCCTCTTATATGTCTCCTGAAATTCTGGAGGAAATGCAAACTGAAACTAGCGGTGAATTTGGCGGCCTTGGAATTGAGGTAAGTATGGAAGCAGGAGTTGTTAAAGTTATTTCACCTATTGATGACACACCAGCGTCAAAAGCTGGATTAAAAGCTGGTGATTACATTGTGAAAATTAATGATAACCAAGTTCAAGGGAAATCTCTAAGTGAAGCTGTTGATTTAATGCGAGGCCCAGTAGGTTCAAGTATAGAATTAACAGTTAGACGTAGAGGAGAAAAAAAAGCATTAACATTTAATATCACTAGAGAAATAATTGAAATTCAATCAGTTAAGTCAGAGTTATTAGAAGAAAATATTGGCTATATTAGATTAACTTCATTTAATGAAAACAGTAGTGATCAAATAGAAAAACAAATAAAGAAATTAAAAAAAAATAAAAATCTTAATTCATTTATTTTGGATTTAAGAAATAATCCAGGTGGATTGCTAAACCAAGCAATAAGAATATCTGATTTCTTTTTAGAAAATGGTGAAATTGTCTCCACTAAAAGTAGAAAAAAATCTGATAATAGAAAATGGTTTGCAAAAAAAGGAGACATAACTGACGGAAAAACATTATTAGTACTGATAAATTATGGATCAGCTTCAGCATCAGAAATTGTTGCAGGAGCTTTAAAAGACCACAAAAGAGCAATTGTTGTAGGTGAAAACAGTTATGGTAAAGGTTCAGTTCAATCTATTATTCCTCTTAAAAATAGAGGCGCAATACGTTTAACTGTTGCAAAATATTATCTTCCATCTGGAAAATCTATATCTGAGGTTGGTGTACGTCCAGACATTGAAGTGAATGAAGAAGGTGATAATTTTAAAATAAGAACTGACACTGATAATCAACTAAATTACGCAATTAAATTACTCAACGGATAAAATGAAAAAAGATTTACATAATCTTCCACTAAGAAGTGGAGTAGGAATTGTTGTGTTAAATAAAGAGAACAAAGTGTTTGTTGCCAAAAGAATAGATAACCCCAAAAATTTTTGGCAAATGCCGCAAGGCGGTGTAGATGAAGGTGAGGATTTTTTAAAAGCTGCTTACAGAGAACTTGAAGAAGAAACCAGTATTAAAAATGTTAAATTAATAAAAGAGTTAGATGGGACTATAACCTATGAACTTCCAGATAGATTGCTTGGTTTGATCTGGAACGGAAGATCATTAATATCTGACTTTCCTGCCTCTTCTTCAGCTTTTTTCAGTAAATCCTGTTGAACAGATTTATCCATATCAGACAAATTATAAATTGAGCTTGTTAGAATAGATAAATTATTATTTTTAAACTCTACTATACCATCCTCAACATAATAATTTTCATCACCAGATTTTGAACTTACTTTGATAATACCTGGTTTTAAAAATGAGATAATTGAAATGTGATCTTTTAATATCCCCATTTCTCCCTCAAAAGCAGGTACTACTACTTCTGATACATCTTCTTTGACCAAAAAAGATTTTTCAGGATTTACTATCTCAATTTTAAATTCTTCGCTCATTAAGCTGCAGCTTCTTTTTCCATTTTTTGAGCTTTTTCAATAGCCTCTTCAATTGTACCGACCATGTAAAAAGCTGCTTCTGGCAAGTGATCATATTCACCCTTACAGATTGCATCAAATCCTTTGATTGTAGATTCAAGATCAACTAATTTTCCTGGTGAACCTGTAAATACTTCCGCAACAAAGAATGGTTGAGATAAAAATCTTTGAATCTTTCTTGCTCTTGCTACAACTAATTTATCTTCCTCAGATAATTCATCCATACCAAGGATAGCAATAATATCCTGAAGTGATTTATAAGATTGTAAAATTCTTTGTACATCTCTCGCAACTCTATAGTGCTCATCACCAACTATTCTTGGATCTAAAATTCTTGAAGTAGAATCTAATGGGTCTACTGCAGGATAAATACCAATTTCAGCTATTTGTCTTGAAAGTACAGTAGTAGCATCCAAGTGAGCAAATGATGTTGCGGGCGCTGGATCAGTCAAGTCATCAGCTGGAACATAAATCGCTTGCACAGAAGTAATTGATCCTTTGTTTGTAGTTGTAATTCTTTCTTGAAGATTACCCATATCAGTAGCTAATGTAGGCTGATATCCTACAGCTGAAGGAATTCTACCTAATAAAGCAGATACCTCTGAACCAGCTTGAGTAAATCTAAAAATATTATCAACGAAGAATAAAACGTCTTGTCCTTCTTGATCTCTAAAATATTCTGCAACTGTTAATCCAGTTAAAGCAACTCTTGCTCTTGCTCCTGGGGGTTCATTCATTTGTCCATAAACCAATGCAGCTTTAGAACCAGGGCCATCTTGCTTGATTACTCCAGATTCCATCATCTCATGGTAAAGATCATTTCCTTCTCTAGTTCTTTCTCCAACTCCAGCAAAAACTGAAAATCCACCATGTGCTTTCGCAACGTTGTTAATCAATTCCATAATTAAAACTGTCTTACCAACACCAGCACCTCCAAATAGTCCAATTTTTCCTCCTTTGGCATATGGTGCTAATAAGTCGATAACTTTAATACCAGTAACTAATATTTCAGTTTCAGTTGATTGATCATTAAATTCAGGCGCAGCTCTGTGAATAGGCCAGCTTTCTTTAGTTTTAACCTCACCTCTTTCGTCAATTGGCTCACCAATTACATTAATAATTCTACCTAGTGTTTCTGGTCCAACAGGTACCTGGATAGGAGCATTCGTATTTACAACTTCATCTCCTCTTTTTAATCCTTCAGTAGCATCCATTGCAATAGTTCTTACAGTAGTTTCTCCTAAGTGCTGAGCAACCTCTAAAACCAATCTATTGTCACCATTTTTACATTCTAATGCTGTTAAAATTTCCGGTAATTCTCCTTCAAATTTTACGTCTACTACCGCTCCAATAACTTGTGTGATTATTCCTTTGCTCATAATTATAAACTTTCTGCTCCTGATATGATTTCTATTAGTTCTT
>LUMI01000627.1_pt1 | contig 10710 bp, 15 predicted proteins | sample 729681 | NCBI WGS metagenome assembly LUMI01 (sample SAMN03860267, study PRJNA289734) | marine metagenome | biome: seawater column; feature: ocean; material: water; isolation source: Red Sea water column Station 34 - depth 10m | place: Saudi Arabia: Red Sea | collected 2011-10-15 | depth 10 m
GAGGAGGGACGATCGTAGATGGTTGGCGAGGGTCGTAGAAGAGTACCTTCCGAACCACTCACCTAAAGCCGGATGTGGGGTCATGATTGAGGACTTCGTCTAAAGATGCCCTCAGAGTTCGATGTAATAGAAATCAATGTTTCAGGATTCCTGTTTCAACCTGGATTGGTGCATCACATAAAGCCCGGAACAGACAATGATGGCGATACCCGACCAGGTCCAGGCATCGGGCAGGTCACCGAAGGCAATCAAACCAACCAGCACCGAGCCAATGATTTCAAAATATCCCAACGGGGCCAGTCTCGAAGCAGGAGCATGTTCCAGGGCTTTAATGATGAAATAATGCCCGATCAGTCCGATTGAACCCATCGCCCCCATCCAGACCCATTCGATGCCCTGGGGTGTAATCCAGACCGCGGGCTGAAAGAAAGACATCATCAGCGTCCCGACCAGACCGGTCATCACCAACGCCTGAAGCGGAGAACCTTCTCCTGCCAATCTCCGGCCGAGCAGGACATATCCGCTGAAGCAAAATCCGGTGGCCAGAGCATAAAGCGAGTTCCAGTCAAAATGCTCCAGGCCCGGGCGAATCACCAGCAATGCACCACTGAACCCGATCAACGCCGCCAACCAACGCCTTAACCCTACGTTCTCCCTGAGCAGGATGGGAGCAATCACCACCGTCAGCAGCGGATGAATGAAAAAAACCGCAATCGCATCCGCGATTTCCATCGTCCGCAAAGAGGCAAAAAAAAGCGTGGATGCCAGAACCAGAAGGGCTCCTCTCAAAACCTGAAGCCTCCACTGTCCCAGACTCAGCATGTTCCTACCCAGACGGAACCAGGCCAATGGCAGGATCACAATCAACTGTACCGAAAATCGGGCCCAGGCCACTTCCAGAAAAGGCAGAGTCTGCCCAAGAAGCTTCGCAAAACCATCCAGCCAGGGCACGATCAAGACCCCAATCAGCATCAGCCAAACTCCCCTTGAATGATCGGACATCATGAACGTTTCAAATGAAATGGATCAGGTTTTTTATTCAACAAAACCTGCGGATGAGTCTTTTTTTTAAACTGAAATTGTAGCCAATCGGTGAATTTTTAAAAAACACTAATCCATGCTTTGAAGCATAAAGACGATTATTTGGGTACCTGAAAACTTAGGAGAACTTCACGATCGGATGAGGCCCGAATTATTCCAGTGCAGTTCGGTGAGGTGGGAATAAGATTGGTTATTGTTGGGAAGATTGATGATTCCCTGGGTTTTGGTTGTCCCACTGGCCATTTCAGCCAAGGTAAATTCAAAGCCGTTAGGGATATCGATACGGACCCTGTGAGGTTCCCCGGATACCGGATTTTTAATGGGCTCCACTTTTAATTCAAATACATCTTCAACCATCACCCTCCCTGTTCGTGAATCAACATCTGCTTCAACCAAAACCCTTTTAAAAAGGGTCGGATGACGGGTTGAAGTCATTTCATTGATGACCCAACAGATGGTTGCCATTTCCTCTGTATCCTGACCTGTTAGAATTTTTTCGAGACCTTCCCTTTGTTCAGTATTAGCCTGTTCATCAATGATGATCTGTCGGGCACCATTCCCCTCATGGATAGGTCCGGGCCATTTGGCGATCATCGCTACCGTGAGCCCATCCAAGGAAACATCACCGTAAAAACCCTTGTTGATCTTTATACCCTCTGCTGCTTCACAGGTCCCATAAGTTGGCAGTGCATTGAATTGGCAGGGGCAGCCATAGTCACAATTACAGTTGGTGACCTGAATCGCGTGAATTTCCCAGGGAATCATCGAGTCCTCTGGAATTCAAGGACTGGGAAAAAGAGTTGATCCATTTTGGTTCAGGAAATCCATTGATTCACCAACAATCCTACTCTCCAATGATCCAATAAAGGTTCATGATGCCTCCTACAAAAAGCAAAGCCATCAGGAACCAACAACAGCCAAGACAGTAGGCTCCATGATCGATCCCCATCAGAAAGGCCCCTTTCAAACCGGGTCTTCTTCGTTCGGTCAGAAACTGCATGGGACTTTGGCAATGTTTAAGGCAGGACTCCTTCCAGGGAGTGAATTGGTAAACTCCTGCGAGGATCAAGACCGTGGACGCCAAAAGGTGATGGGTTAATGTCATATTCATGGGAGACATCAGCCCGCGTAATTCACCAAGCCACTGTAATGCTGTTGCGAGCAGACTGAAGAAAGCCCAGGCTGTTAGATAGCCCAATAGGAAAGTCGAGGCTGACTGAGGAGCTTTGGATGAGGATTGACTTCGACGGATTAATGCCGAATACAGCAGAACAACGGATGCCACACTGGGCAGCATCATGGCGATCATCATGACCCACCACATAAAGAAGACCAGGACTGCATAACGAAGGGACCAGACCGGAGACATCATCATCTCTCCCATCCCCTGCCCACTCATGGCTGAGTCTGAAGACATGGTAGCGGATTTTTCCATGCCCTCCGACATATTCATCGGCATCATCTCACCCCATGTCATTTCAAAGGCAGACATGGGCATGCCCACTCCAAACAGGGTGTAGATGGCAGCGATTAAGAAAATCCCCACCATCGCAACGCTCAGGATCAAGCGGTCTTTGAGCAGCAACTGCTCAATCCTGCTGGTCTCCGTCATCAGAAAAATTCAGAGATTGGTCTGGGTTTTTTCAATCCCGAATGATTCCTGAGTTATTCCAATGGAGTTCACACATATGAGAATGAGTACCATTATTATTTGGAAGGTCAATGGTACCCTGGGTTTTTACTGTTCCACTCGCCATTTCTGCCATCGTGTACTCAAAACCACTTGGGATGTCGATACGTGCTCTGTGAGGCTGACCTGAAACCGGGTTTTTGATCGGTTCGACATTCATTTCAAAAACATCATCCACCATTACCTTGGCAGTTCTATTTTCAATGTCTGCTTCAAATGAGATTGATTTGTAAAGGGTTTCATGTCTCGTCGAAGTCATCGCATTGATCACCCATGCAATGGTTGCCATATCTTCGGTATCTTCACCAGAGAGGATTTTTTCGAGGGCGTCCCTTTGTTCTGATGATGCTTTTTCATCAATGATTAATTGTCGTTCTCCATTGCCTTCATGAATCGGCCCAGGCCATTTGGCAGTCATACCAGCTGAAAGTCCGTCCAGAGAAACACCCCCATAATTACCTTTTTGAATTTTAAAACCAACCGCAGCTTCACAGGAACCAGTCGTTGGGAGAGCAGTAAATTGGCAGGGACAGCCATATGAACAATTACAGTTTTGGACCTCAATTGCATGAATTTCCCAGGGAGTCATATCACCTCCATAATGTTATTTGTTTGGTTTTATCTTCCAAAAGCAACTTGGGAAGAAGAACTTTTTTCTCTTAAGTCATGAAACCTGATTTCATGAAGTCATGATTATCTATATTTTTTCACCATTGAAAGTCAAGCCTTATTAAGAAAAGTAAATGGTTTATATGCTTGAGAGGTTTACTGATTCACTTATTTTCACTTAATGAAATTACTTCAACTTCAACATTTTCAGTAAACGGCATCATCCCTGAATGACCATGGGGCGGCAATGGATTTTAGTCAATCAAATCAACCTTCAAATAAGAAAATCGTGATGGAAGCGAGCACCTACCTCAGGCCGAGCTGGGATGAGTATTTTTTAGGATTGATGGAAGAGGTGGGTAAACGGGCAACGTGTGACCGCGGACGCAGCGGCTGCATTGTGGTGCGTGGAAAACAAATCGTCTGCACCGGCTATGTGGGTTCCCCTCCCGGGTTTCCCCATTGTGACGATGAAGGGCATTTATTGAAGCAGGTTGTGGAAGAGGATGGATCTTCCCGGATGCACTGCATGCGAACGATTCACGCCGAACAGAATGCCATCTGTCAGGCGGCGAAGCATGGGATTTCCCTGGAAGGATGCACCCTCTTCTGCAAGATGGAACCCTGCCGGGTTTGCGCGATGCTGATCATCAGTGTGGGGATTACCAAAGTGGTTGCCCGCAAAAAATACCATGCTGCCCAGGACACCCGGGAGATGTTCCAGCAGGCCGGGGTGGAATTGGTGGTGGTTGAACAGCAGGTCGAGCAGTATTCGCTTCAGTGATCATCCCCCTTAGGTTTGTCGTTTTTACCCCTTAAGTTTGACAAAAAAATAACCCCAGGCAGGAAGCTTTTGATTTCCAGGAAGAACTTCCCGAACTGATTCCACCCTCAATCTTTTACTTGGGAATTCCTTCCTTCAGACGGTTCTTGAAAACCTGGGAGTAGACGTGGATTGGAGATAGCGGTCAAAAGGCATCGCCAGGTTGCGCATGAAAAGGCGTCCGCTGTCGGTAAGCTTGATACAATCCGGATCGAGACGGACCAGCCCGTCTGCCTCAAAGCCTTCGAAGGCTTCTCGGGTATCCTTGAAGTACTCCTGAAAATCAAACCCGTTTCCGCCGAACTCATCGAAACGGATTTCTCCATGGCACATCAGTCCCTCGATGACCTGCCTGCGTAACCGGTCGTCCTCATCCAGTTTCATCCCCCTTTGCGGTTTGGGGTCAGAAGCCTGTTCCAGGTAATCGTCAAGTTCCTTCGGATTCTGCCAGTAACTGTCTCCAAAGTCCGAAATCGCCGAAACCCCTAGACCGATCTGTGCCAAGCCATGGAGGGTGGTGTATCCCATAAAATTGCGATGCAGGGTCCGCTTTTCCAAGGCCAGGGCCAGTTCATCCCCGGGAAGAGCAAAATGATCCATGCCGATCATCACATAACCTTCCTTGGTGAAATGCCGAACGGTGTCAAGATAGAGTCCGATTTTTTCCTGGGCAGTGGGCAGATCCTGTTCGCGAAGCGCCCTTTCATGAGCTTTGAACATCCAGGGCAGGTGAGCAAAACTGTAAACCGCCAGCCGGTCCGGGCGCATTTTGGAAACCGTATCCAGGGTCTTGCGAAACTTCACACGGGTCTGCAGCGGAAGCCCATAGACCAAATCGAAGTTGATGCTCTGATATCCGAGTTTCTTGGAAACGGAAAAGGCTTCCTCGGATTGCGTGGAGGTCTGGTTGCGGTTGATGGCGCGCTGTACTTCGGGATCGATGTCCTGGATCCCAAAACTGACACGCCGGAATCCAAGATCAAACAACCCTTCGAGTTGTTCAGCCGTCGTCACCCTGGGGTTGGCCTCCAGAGCCCACTCCCCCTCCAGATCGATTTCGAAGTGATGCTTCAGCATCTCGGTCAGCCTGGTCAACTGATCCAAACTGAGGAAGGTCGGGGTGCCTCCGCCAAGGTGAAGCTGAGAGAGGGTTTTGCGCTGCCCAAGACCTTTGGCGACAGCGGCCATTTCCTGCTCAAGAGCTTTCAGGTAGCGCTCAACCAGTTCTGCATCACGGGTGATGACTTTGTTGCATCCGCAAAAGGTGCAAAGTGTTCGGCAGAACGGAATGTGAAGATAGATTGAAATCCCCCGGTCCTTGGTTCCTTCTGCCTCCAATGCTTCGGCATATTCCCTGCCGAAACTTCCCTGGGGCCAGACCGGAACCGTGGGATAACTGGTGTAGCGCGGACCGGGCTGGTCGTATTGCTTCACCAGCCGTTCCAGATCCTGTTCGAAAACACTCTGCATGATCGCCTCCTGAATGATTTCCGGGAATCCTGGTGGGAGTCTTAATCCCGGAAAGGGTGACTCATTGTGAGGGGCTGAATCACAATTGAACAATTAGTAGGTTTACGGATAGTAGTCCGGTCATAATTTCTTACAGAATGACATGAACAACTCTGAATCAATCCTTTCAAAGGGGCAAAAATGCATCACAATGTCGGAGGAATCGATCAAATACTACGAATCGTTCTAGGAGTCGTCATCTGTACGATCGGGGTGATCTACAACAACTGGTGGGGACTGGTCGGCCTGATCCCGTTGGTGACCGGAACCATGAGCTGGTGTCCGCTTTACAACCTGGTGGGGCTTTCAAGTCTGAAAATCAGCGAATCTGAAACATGAACTCAGTTCAAGGTTGAGGTACCGAAAGGGAGGTCCTGCAGATGGGGCAGCACAAAACCAGCATCCATTGGGAACGCGATACCGAGCATTTCAACATCAAATCCTTCAACCGTGACCATGTCATCCGCTTTGAAAACGGGGTGGTGATCCATGCCACTTCGGCACCGGAATTCACAGGAAACCCGGATCTGATCAGCCCGGAGGATCTTTTTGTCGCCACCATTTCCAGTTGCCACATGATGACTTTTCTCGCCGTAGCCTCACTGAATAAATGGCTGGTTCAAACCTATAGAGACCAGGCCCAGGGATTCCTCGAAGAAAATCAAGCGGGAAGGATCATGATGAACCGGGTCATTCTTCAACCACAGGTCGTTTTTTCCGGCAGCAACCATCCTTCCCGCAAAGCGCAGGAAGACATGCACCTCAAGGCGAGGCGAAGCGGTTTTATCGCCAATTCCGTTCGCACTTCGATCAGCATTCAGCCAAACTTTTAAGCTCTTGGTTGGATTAAAATTCTTTCACCAATTTATTCTTCAACATATTTTCAACAGAAAACCAAAATGTCCGAATTCTATAGCAGGCTCGAATGGAAGAGGGATCATCCCGATTTCGAACTCAAAACCTTTAACCGCAGTCACAGGATCCATTTTCCGAACGGGGCTCTTCTGGAAGGTTCCTCCGCGCCGGATTATTCAGGTGATCCCGAAAAAAATAACCCGGAACAACTTTTTGTTGCCTCACTTTCCAGCTGCCATATGCTGACCTTTCTTGCCGTAGCGGCCATCGGCAAATGGAAGGTTGAGAGTTACGAGGATGACGCGGTTGGATACCTGGAAAAAAATGAAACAGGGAAAATGTCCATGAACCGGGTCGTACTGCGACCGTCGGTGCGCTTCAGCGGGGAAGGACCGAACCAGGAGGAACTGAGTAAACTGCACGAAAAAGCCCACCGCGGATGTTTCATCGCCTCCTCCGTCAACACCGAAGTAAGGATCGAACCTCCTTCAGTATAAACGTTACGGGATTCCATTTCCTTGAATGGGGAAATCTTCGAATTGTTGAAGTTCCAGGAAGGTTTTGGGATTCCCAAGTTACAATAACAGGGTCTGAACCTGTTTGGGAAAAACCAGGGTTCAACCCTTTTTCCAGAAAGATTCCGTCAGCGGATACTTTGGAGAAGGATGCGCAGCTTTTTCATGAAAATGCGGGGGGAGGGGAAAAGTCCCCCGCGGGTCTCACTGAAAGAAGTTTTGGTTTCCTGGGTTGGAGCCTTTCTCGGAATTTTTGCAGTCGGATTCCTGGGACATCTGGTTCATCTCGAACAGCAGGACATCCTCTTCCTGATCGGCTCCTTTGGTGCCTCGGCGGTGCTGCTTTACGGAACCCCGGGAGTGCCTCTGGCCCAACCCCGAAATCTGATGGGCGGCCACATCCTCTCGGCATTGACAGGAGTTCTGATGAACGGATGGATTGCCGAACCGCTTTACTTGTCCGGAGCACTGTCCGTGGCAACTGCGATCGCGGTCATGCATCTGACGAAGACCACACACCCGCCCGGAGGAGCGACAGCCCTGATCGCCGTGATCGGTGGTGAGCGTGTGCACCAACTCGGTTTTCTCTACGTCCTCTCCCCGGTGGCGTTGGGAGCACTGATCATGCTTGTGGTCGCCCTGATCGTCAATAACCTGACCAGCTTCCGACGTTATCCTGTGTTCTGGTGGTAAGCAGCAAAGGCATCCAAAATCCAGCGGAGCTCAGATTTCAGATCCCCTCTTGAATCACAGGAGCGATCACCGATTGGTTCCGTCCGAGTTGCTTTGCTTCCTCAAGAACCTCATCGACTTGATCCAGCATCAGTTCTTCGGCACCTATATCAGTGAAGCATAACTTTATTTTACCATCCCTGACATTAAGGCTTATGATGTTGGACAACGTAACCAACAAGAATTCGAATAAGTTCATCCATGGATGAGATGATCATCCCCTTATTTGGGCTGGCGGCGATATTTTTTATCGTTGCCTTGCTCTACTCCTCGGTCGGGCTTGGCGGAGCATCCTCTTATGTTCCTCTGCTTGCCCTGGCCGGAGTGTATTATGAGTGGATCCCCAGTACGGCACTGATGCTCAATATTGCGGTGACTCTGATCGGCAGTATCAACTACTGGAAGCAGGGGCATCTGAGAATGAAACTGATCGGTGTGTTTTTGCTGAGCTCCATGCCGATGTCCTACCTGGGCGGGGCAATTGCCCTGGACAAGGAGGTCTTCTACCTGCTGCTCTGGGTGACCTTGGTGTTTGTCGCCATCAGAATTTACTGGAAGGGAGAACTGCGCCTGGAATTCAAACTCCATCCAAAATCCCAACTCTTCGTTTCGCTTTTACTGGGAGCAGTTCTTGGTTTTGTCAGCGGAACCGTGGGTATCGGTGGCGGGATTTACCTGGTACCGTTGATCATCCTTTTCGGCCTCGGGACTGAGCAGGAAGCCGCCGCTTCCGGAGCGGCCTTCATCCTGCTCAATTCCATGGCGGGTCTGGTTGCACGTTTCCAGCGGGGTGCCGTGAGCCTTGAACTGATGCTCCCCCTGCTGCTTGCCGTGCTCGCAGGTGGTTTCCTTGGCTCACGACTCGGTGCCATGCGTTTCAATCCCCTAACCATCCAGAAAATTCTCGGCCTGGTGGTGATTTTGGCTCTGTTGCTGCTCAGCCGGAATATATGGTTTTCCTGAAATTTTAAATGCACCCTCTACCCATTTCAGAAAACCCGAAGGGAGGGAAGATCAACTCAGTTTCCGGAATCAGGTTTGGGCGTTTCTCCGGTTTCCGTGGTATTGAAGGAATAAGAACGGACAATCCCTGCTTGGTTGAACTTGATCATCAAATCCCTTCCCAGTCCTTTTCCTGAAAAATCGTAGCTGTAATAGCCAAACGTCCAGGTTGACATTCCATCCTCGATCCCGGTCCGCCAGGGAGCACCAAAACGTTCTTGGATTTCAGCCCGGGTGGTCACACCAATCTCGATGGAACTGACTTGATCCACTGGAAAATCATTTCCAAGGGTCATTGACGAACAACCATTCAAGGAAATCATCAGGGAAATGAATATGATGATTCCTGTAAAATTCAAATAGCACTGATTCCATTTTTCTGATTGGAATTTCATAACTGCTCCATTTTTTGGTTCAAACTCAGACATTCAATAACATGAGATTAAACAGGTCAAGATTCCCGATTTCATTAGCCCAAGTGATGGCAGTTTTTCCAAAGGAATCTTTCTTTCTAGTCCTGGCACCAAATTTCAATAGAAGTTTTACCATTTCCCTATTCTGCTTTTTGACCGCAAACATCAAGGGGGTCAGTCCTTCGAGATTCGGAGGATCAACCCAAGCACCCCTCTCCAACAACCTTTCGGCACAAGATCTGTGACCATTGACGACAGCCAGGGTCAGAGCTGTCCTTCGGCTTCGGTCCTGATGATCGATCAATGCTCCATGATCCAGCAGCAGGGAAATCACCTCCACCTTTCCAGATGCTGAAGCAAACTGGAGGGCCGTCGTATGATCACGGTCCCAGAGGTTGGGATTGGCCCCTACTTTCAGAAGACGTTCAACGATTTTCAAATGACCCGAAGAAGCAACCTGCATCAAAACTGACTGTTTTGTTACAGGTTCAACATGTTGATCCCGGGCTCCATGGTCGAGAAGCAGCTCAAATACATCCATTTGTTCCGATGCTGCAGCAAGCATTAAGGGAGACCAGCCCTCTTTGTCCAGACTGTCAGCAGAATGTCCAGAATCCAATAAATGAATAATTTTGTTTGTGTATGTACTGGGACGAAGTATGGCACACAATATGTAGACAAGTTGTACAACATGGCTACTAGACATGCAACAGATTTCAAGTTCCATGTAATTACGGACGTCAAAAAAAATTGGCGTGCAGAAATAAATCAAATAGTTGTTGATCCAATTCCTGAGAATGTTGATCTACAGGAGCTTAAAAATAAATGGTTAAAATCAAGGGATTCATTTGAAATACTAATTAATAATTTGGATGAAGAAATTCTTAAAAAAGGTATTTTAAGGCATCCATTGGCCGGAAGAATTGACATGAATATGACTTTAAACTTTCTGCTATCTCATTTTATACATCATAAGAAGATTATTCATAAATTAGAAAAAAAAATTAATCTATGAATTGGGAAGATTGGTACGTAAAAAACAGATGGATACTCTGGTCTGTTGTTGGTGGTTACCTCCTTTTAAGACTTCTTGCTATACTCTAAACTTATTTAGATGATGTCCCATCTCTGTTAGGCTTTCTTACAGACGGCCATCCCCTAGCTCTCATCATTCTACCTGTCCTTGGATTTACACTACTTTCAGGTAAAACTCTTTTTTCTCTTGAAGCCTGATCTGGATCTTCACTTGCCTTATAAGCAAGAATTGCAGTCAGAATAACATTATTTTTTAAATCATCGAAAACTATTTTATCGTAACTATCAAGATTAGTGTGCCATGTATAATTCCAGTATTCCCAATCTAAAGCACTTAAGTTAAAAGCGGGAACACCTGCAGCAACGAAACTAGCGTGATCTGTTCCACCAGAACCCGGCATTCCTGGGAAATCGGTTTCAATATGTTTAGTTACATCTTGAGGGACGGATGATAACCAATCGGAAAGATAATCGTATGAGTTAAGA
>LUMI01001474.1_pt1 | contig 10707 bp, 9 predicted proteins | sample 729681 | NCBI WGS metagenome assembly LUMI01 (sample SAMN03860267, study PRJNA289734) | marine metagenome | biome: seawater column; feature: ocean; material: water; isolation source: Red Sea water column Station 34 - depth 10m | place: Saudi Arabia: Red Sea | collected 2011-10-15 | depth 10 m
TCAACTCCAACTGATTGACTTGACCCGGCAGGGGCCGGCACCTATGATGATTCGGTGGTGCCAAACCGACCACGATGTTGAAAAAAGGCTGTTCTGAGTGATGCTTCAGGACGGCCTTTTTTTTTGCCGGACCCATCTTGAACCTCCCGGAATTTCCAAAAAACCGAACCCTTCCCTTGCGTATTCCGCTCTACCTGCTGATTCCTCTGTTCATCATCGGCGGAGGGCTTTATGCCATCCCGTATCAGATCAGCCTGAGTTCGATGAACCTGATGAGCGCGGTCTGCGGAGTCTTTCTGTTTGCCATGGTGTTTTCCCTTCCCGGCGCCTGGATTCAGCGCGGGCATTTCATCCCGGGCAGAAAATCCATCGCGGGAGTGATCGCGGTGGCCTTGTTCGGAATCGCCGCCAACTACGCCCTCAGCCGGTCGCTGGAAACAAGCTCTGCCACGCTCTTCATCGTCATCGCCCGCACCGAAATCGTGATGGCGATGATTCTCGGGTGGCTGTTCCTCAAGGAAAAGGTCACGGTTCGTCTCTGGATCGGGGTGGTGGTGGTGATGATCGGGGTGATTTTGATGAAATCGGAGGGTTTGAGCATCCCCCTGGATGCCCTGATCCCGGTCGTCTGGGCCTTTGCCTGTGCATTTTTCTTCGCCCTGATCCAGATTGTTTCCAAGGCGGTCATCCACCTGATCGATCCCCAGGTGCTCAATGTTTCACGGTTGGTGATTGCCTCAACTCTGCTTCTCGGATCTGAGGAGATCCGGAATGAACTTTCCGGGCTTAGCTATTCCCAATGGAGCATGCTTGCCCTTGCCGCGTTCTTCGGGCCTTTCCTGGGACGGGTCACCTACACCTACTCCCTCAAATACATGACGATCAGCAAGGCGATGCTGCTCGGCATGCTTTCCCCGGTTCTGACGATTTTTGTCGAATACCATCTTTACGGAACCCTGATCAGCCCCTCCGAAATGGGAGGATCGTTGCTGATCATCCTCGGCATCGTCTGGTCCTTCCTGCCAACCCTGTTGAACAAATCTTCCTGAATCCGGAACTTCGAAACCTGGGAGGCATTGGTGTTCAAAGCTGAAATGCCTTCTTGTCCATTTTCGATTTTCCTATTATCTTCGAACTTCACCCTTCAGGAAAAGAGATGCAGATTACCGAGATCATCCGCAAGAAACGCGACGGAGAGTCGCTGAGCGAGGCAGAACTGAATTTTTTTGTCGATGGGTTTACCGGAGGTAAAATTCCGGACTATCAGGCATCCGCCCTGCTGATGGCGATTTTCATCAACAGGCTTTCGGTGGATGAGACTTTCTGGCTGCTCCAGGCCATGCTGAATTCCGGGGAGGTCGTGGACCTCTCGATGATTCCCGGAATCAAGGTCGACAAGCATTCCACCGGCGGGGTCGGAGACAAGACTTCGCTGATCCTTGCGCCGGTCTGCGCCGCAGCCGGAGTGCCGGTACCGATGATTTCCGGGAGAGGACTGGGGCATTCCGGAGGGACCCTGGACAAACTCGAGTCCATCCCCGGATTCAGGGTCGACCTGGACCTGGACCACTACAAACGGCTGGTAGGAGAATCAGGCCTTTGCCTGATCGGCCAGACGAAGGAAATCGCTCCTGCGGACAAAAAGATCTACGCTTTGAGGGACGTGACCCACACGGTGGAAAACAAATCCCTGATCTCAGCCAGCATCATGAGTAAAAAACTGGCGGAGGGAATCGATGCTTTGGTGCTCGATGTCAAAACCGGCCAGGGGGCCTTCATGAAGACGCAGGACGATGCCAAGGAACTGGCGGAGATGATGATTTCCATCGGCACCAAGATGGGGAAGCAGGTCCGGGCCCTGATCACCGACATGAACCAACCCCTGGGAAGCCATGTCGGAAACGCACTGGAGGTGGTGGAAGTCGTAGAACTGCTCCAAGGCAATTGCACTCCGGAACAGCAGGATTGCCTTGAACTGAGCCTGCTCCTGGCTGCTCACATGATCGTCCTGGGAGGCAAAGCAGATGACCTTGACCAGGCGAGAGAAATCGCTGAATCAACCATCCGGGACCTCTCGGCGTTTGCCAAGTTTAAGGAAATCGTCGCCAAACAGTTTGGGGATCCTTCGGCTTTGGAAGATCTCAATAAACTTCCCACTGCCGATCATGTGGAAACCCTGACCGCTGAAACCGACGGATACCTGGGCATGCTTGACGCTCTTGCAATCGGCAAAGGCTGCGTGCTTTTAGGCGCCGGTCGTAAAACCCTGGAAGACGTGATCGATCCCGCCGTAGGCGTTATCGTCCGGAAAAAACTCGGGAATCCCGTCACAACAGGGGATCCGCTCCTGGAAATCCACTACAACGATGCAAACAAACTGAAGGAAGCCCTGCCGCTTTTTCAGTCCGCCATCAAAATCGACCCTGACCCTGTCGAACCCCCCTCACTGATCAAGAAGTGATTCTGCTTGGAGAAAATACGGACGGTCTGATCGCCTCGGAATTGTTGAAACCTTCCCGGGAACAAATCACCGTTTTCTGCGGTGTGCCGCGAAAGGAAATGGCAACCCTTTTCCAGAAAACGGAACAGGTTGCCGCTTTCCAGGATTTCAGCAAGTCGACCTACCTCAAACCCTACTGCAGAAAAAACTATGAAATCGAGAGGAAAGGAATTCTTGAAGGATACCGGGAAGTGATCCACGGCATTCTCGGAACCGAAGGGAACCGGGATCCGGTTTTACACTTTTCCGAAATGCTCACCGATGATGCACTGGCCTATTATGTTGCCAGAGACCGCGGATGTGCCTACGCGCCGATGAACGGGGCGTCCATCAACCTCGGCCCCCGGGGCAGACTGTTTGAAAACAGCGTGGAACATCAACAGGCAGTCCGTTCAGGGGTTCCATGCTTCGCCGGTTTCACCCTCTTCCAGTTTTCCAGGAAACCTGTTGAGCCAGAGGTGATTGATTCGGGCCTTAAACCTTCCCATGGATTGGAAATCAGGAATCATTTCAGAAACCATGGCTCCAGCATCAGCAGGATTCATGTGCAGGGAGTTCCTCAACTGGAAGAAACCGAAGTGGGTCTGTGCGGAAACATGCTAATCATCCGGTCTCCTTCCGAAGATGCACACGCGGCTTGTTTCTCACGGCACAGCGTGACTGGCCCCCATTCGTATGTTTGAAGATCAACTGGTACTGGTGATAAAAAACCATTCTATGTGCCCTCGGCATACTGCTCTTAAAACCAGACTATGATGAAGTTTTTCAGTACTATTTCAATTCCTCCTCAATCGATTGATTTTACCCACTGATTCCTCTGATTGGACAGAACGTAGGAAGTGGCAGAAGGATCAATTCGGGCAGCACTTGTATGTCCGCATCGCGTTCTGGGTCTGGCCCATCACCCCGTCTGCAGTCAGGGTCAAAAAGGAACTCACGGGGAGTCCCGCACGTTCCAGGGCTTCGGCAACCCAGGTATTGCAGTTATTGGTCAACTGATAGCCTCCGGTGGCCCTGAAGAAATGGCTGTGATGATAGAGGCCCCTGCCCAGCGGCACCAGTTGGGCATCCGAGGTCCGGTAGAAGGAGGAGGAGACGAAATCGACCAGCCGCGCCAGCCCCTGACGACTGAGGCGGACCTCCACCACATCACTGTTCCGAAACCGGACGCGGGGATCTTCCCGGATGGAAACGACATGCAGGACACTTTCGGTGGGCCACAAAATCGCCTTGAGGGTGATGCCGCTGGTGACCTCTTCCGCCTGGTAAAAATCAGCATCACCCCAGCCGAATTCATAATAGGTTGATTCACCCATAACTTTTTCCAGATCGGGCAGAGCGGACAGCGACTCGTATGGCAGGATCAGTCCCGTGTGCCATCCGTGACTGACAACAAAAATCGTTCTTTCATCTTCACTGGAATCGGGGAGAGCCTGCCATGAATGGCATCCGGCGCAGCCTGTGAAAATCACCAGAAGCAGCATGTATGGAACAAACCGTCCTTTCCAGATCAAGGAACGTCTCATTTTCTAGGATCCGTCAAAGAATTACAGAATACATTGAAAACAGATTGTTTCACATCAACCCTTTTCCGCTATCATCCATGTCAGAACACACAGAATTTGTGAAAACCTAATCCGTCCATGAAAGGACTCGACTTTGAAACCAAGTTTTTGTTTAGTTTATGCAAAACATGGATGTCCATGTTTGAAATTTCGGTAAGGAAACGTTTTGGTTGTATTGAGCTACTTTTTACTGTTTTTGAACTGGCTGGTGATTGCCACCTCGATCTACCTGCTTTCTTTAATGTCCCATGCCCTGCTTTGGGGATTTGCGGTTGGAACGATGGTGATGGTCGGGTTTTATGCACTGGGGCAGGCTTTCAGCCCGCCGGTTAGGCAGGGATGAGCCGATTCATCGCTTTTGCCGGAGGAGGGCTGGTTGGATTAGGCCTGCTTTACCTAAGCAGGACTTTGTGGATGCTGTGGCTGTTGCACCTCATTGTCCTCATTTCCGGGGCAGAAAACATCCCCCCCGGTTGAACCAAGAGACTTTCTAGACCTCCACGAGTCTGGAACTTCTTCTATAAAGCTCGAAACAAAACAGATCAAATCTCAGGGCTTGAGAAGATATGAGCCCTTCGGTTTTTTCTCAGGGATTTTTCACTTTTCCCGGTGCTCATCGGGTCTTTGGCTCCCACGCTGGTGATTGTAAACCGCCCCGAATCGAATCCATCTTTGGTCAACGAATTCATGATGGCTTCTGCACGACGTAATCCGAGCTGGACATTGTTCAGTTTCGACCCCTCACCGTATTGGGGTTTAAGCGGATCGGTGTGCCCGGTGACGACGATTCTCTGAGTCGGGTATTTTCTCAGACAGCGAGACGCTTTGGCGAGTTCTGCTCTTGCCGATTTATTGAGTGAAAATTTACCCTGGCTGAAATAGATCTCAGATTCACAGACCCCGGTCTTTGGAGAAGGAAAACTGGGGTTGGAACTGAGGTAGGTCTGTTTGGCAAGGTGGATCACAAACTGTGTCCGGGACCCCACGCTGCCGCGGGTCAGTTTGAGAATCTTATATTCTTCCCGGTCCACATTCCATTCGAGTTCTCCCTGAACCAGATGCGTTTGTTCCACATTCTCCCGGTACACGCGTTCGCGGTACGCAGAAAGGTTCACCGATTGATTCTGGCTCGCCGAAAGTAAAATGTCCGCAAAGATATCCTTCACCGGGCGTCCGCTGATGGGAATGTTTGCAGCAATCCTTGAATCCAGAATCAGATTGTTGGCTTCCGCAGAGCTGGATTTTTTAGATTCTGGTTTTTTCATGCTGCTGAACATCACATCGTGTTCGAGCGTGTACTTTTCATAAGTTTGGATCTTGCGCTTCAAATAATGGTTTTCGTATGCCTGACGGGTTTTTGCCAATTTCTCGAGGATGCTCCCGTTCTTTTGATCCTGATCCAGGGCATCCCGTTTTTTCTCCAGTTCGGCGATGCTCTTCATGATTTTCTCAATGTCTTCCTTGAGGCCATTCCTGAACATGGTGAAGTAGGAGATGCGCGTGTTGATGGTTTTTAATGAGTAGTCATTATTCACTTTTTGATGTTCTTTTCTCCCCGGTTTTCAACGCTCGTGACCCCCTGGGCAAAGGGGAAGCCCTCAACCCGTTGGAACAGGTAAACGTATTCATTCGCCTCATCATCAAAACGGGTGATGTTTTCAGGATAAAGGAACGTAATCCGGACATTCCCGTTCTGGAAGGGAACGTTGAGCTTCTTACTGTGCATGTTGGTGATATGCGCCAAGACCGGCTCTTCAATCTGCCGGAAGATCGATTTATTCTGCAGTTCCTCTCCATTGGACCCGGCTCCTGCGATTTCGGCAGTAAAAGGCATTTTCACCGCAACCAGGGATATCAGCGGAATGTTTCGAAGATTGCTGATGTATATCTGCTGATCAACGTTGATCTGAACAATCTGCCTGCGGATGATATCTATTTCAGACTGAAGTTTGCTGATGGCTTTTGAGTATTGCTTGACCAGAATGCTGTTGCTGTTGTTTCCAGACTTATCATTGACGAAGGTACTGAACGCCGCCCGGTAATCTTTCTCGAGCCTTTCCAATTCCTGGTGCCATTGCCTGTCGGTATCCAGGATATTTTCAAGCCAGATATTTTCGCTTTGAGGAATTTGATAGAAATTCTGAATCCCCCGGTTTTGGATGATATGCTCCGTCACCGATTTCAAAAACACAGCAGTTGCTTCCTGATCCTTCTCAGGTTCTTTCGGAATCGGATAAAAATTTGAAGAATCCAACGCATTTCCCTCGGCTTGGCTTGAGGCTGATGGCTGGTCTTGTGACACATTCGCTGCCACTTGCTGTGCTTGAAGTCCAGAATTCGAAAAGGACGAAGCACCCAAAAAAACGAAGCAGAAGCAAAACCGAAGCAATCTGGCACTGGAGAAAGCCAAAACCCGCTTTGCAAACCAATGATTGGAGTAACTAAATAAATTTTTGATCTTTGAAAAAATAGGCATACTGTTTCTCATGTAAGGTAAATAACACATTCATTTTCTAGAAGAAATGACCTGTAACCACAAGCAGGAAGTCACTCAACTCAAGATCCGTCAAATTGACTTAGATTAATAAAGTGAACGTTCAGGAATTCCTTTTGCATGATGGGAATTTTCCAAATTAATAGAAAATAGGTTTTTTGAAATGAAATTTTTTCGTGCCCTCCTCCTTCAGTTCATTGCTCTTTCAGGTTTTGTCTATGCTTCATCGGATTCGGACAAATCCAGAGAGTTCTATCTTTGTGTGAAAGTAAAGAAAAATCCTGTGGAACAATGCAGCAACAAAATTTTCGGGAAAAAAGATTCTTTGAAACTCTTCACCATCGCAAAAGCCCAGGTAGCGAGCTCTAAACCTGCTGTCAACCAGCAGACCCTCAATTACAAACGTCTTCAGAATCTGGTTCGTTCCCCGGAAGAAGCAAGCAACTAGTCTTGACATCATTTTAAGCCTTCGGAAATCTCCAATGCGTGTTTCTTCCCTGAAAACACCCCTGGGGTTCGTCCACGTCAGAAGCTAGCTGACCTCTTCTAACACAGCTTGACCAATCCGCTTTAAGACACAATGTCCTGTCCAAAGTTAGAGTATGCACTTGTGTTCTTATGCGGTTTGATTAAAGTAAAAAGGTTTAAATTAAATGTATTTTAACCTTTTCATGAAGGACTTGCGGAATGGAGATTTCTTTTGAGTGAAGACAAGCTTGAGTTTCAAGGAACGGTCATTGAATCGTCAAAAGGGATTTTTCGGGTCAAATTAGAAAATGAACATGTTGTAATTGGACATCTCTCCGGGAAAATGAAAATGCATAAAATCCGTGTTCTTCCGGGAGACACAGTGACGGTTGAACTCTCACCTTACGATCTTTCACGCGGCAGGATTGTCCGGCGCGAAAAAATTGTAAGTTAGCACCCCTCAGCAGCTTACCTGCAGCTTTTTGATAGATGTTGAATAAAATCGGTCAGTTTTTTTCTGAAGACCTGGCTATCGATCTTGGCACGGCGAACACCCTTGTCTTCTTGAAGGGACAGGGGGTCATCATTCGTGAACCCTCAGTGGTGGCAGTCAAAGAAGATTTTTCCGGAAAGAAAACCGTATTGGCGGTCGGACATGAAGCCAAACTGATGTTGGGCCGCACCCCGGGAAGCATTACCGCCATCCGGCCGATGAAAGACGGAGTGATTTCCGATTTCGACATCACCGAGCAGATGCTCCGTCATTTCATCCAGCAGGTCCGGAAAAAACAGAGTCTGTTGAAATTTCGTCCGAGGATTGTGGTTGCGGTACCCTCAGGTATCACCCAGGTCGAAAAGCGTGCTGTCCGTGAATCGGCGACCTCCGCCGGAGCAAGAGAGGTTTACCTGATTGAAGAACCGATGGCCGCGGCCATCGGTGCAGGATTGCCGATCAGTGAACCCAGCGGGAACATGATCCTGGATGTCGGAGGAGGAACCACCGAAGTGGCCGTGATATCGCTTTCCGGAATCGTCTACAGTGAGTCGACCCGCATCGGCGGAGACCGCGTCGATGATACCATTGTCCAGTACATGAAACAGCAGTACAGTTTGCTGATCGGTGAAAGAACTGCGGAAGAAATCAAAATCCAGCTCGCTTCGGCCTATCCCATGGCAGAAAGCCAGACGATGGAAGTCAAGGGTCGAGACCTCGTCAGCGGAATCCCAAAAACGCTCTACATCAACGATACGGAAATCCGTGAGGCCCTTGCAGATGTCTGCAGCAGCATCGTTCAGGCGGTTCGTAATGCCCTCGAAAGTACGCCTCCAGAACTTTCTTCCGACATCGTCGACAGGGGAATCGTTTTGGCAGGAGGAGGTTCCCTGTTGAAAGGCCTGGATCTGCTTCTTCGGGACCAGACCGGATTACCGGTGATGTACGCGGAAGACCCGCTTTCTGCAGTTGCCAATGGCACTGGTAAAGTCCTTGACGAACTCGACCTGCTTTCCACCATCTCACTCGACTGAGTCCGATCCGGTTAAATTTTTCATCATCCCCGGTCCCAAATGAACCTGTTTGTTGACACGATCTGTCAGCGTACTTGCCATGCCCTGGAAGAACTTTTTCCAGCCGGGGAATGGAAGACTTCGGAAATCAAGGCACTGATCGAACAACCTCCCGATGCAGAGATGGGAGACTTTGCCCTGCCCTGCTTCAGTTTTTCGAAGAAACTCAGGCGCTCTCCAAAACAAATTGCGGAGGAACTCGAGAATCTTCTCGCTCCTGAGCCTTCAGAAGATCAGATTGCGGATTCTGAAGAACTACTGCCTTTTTCCCGAATCAAGGCGTTTGGTCCCTATCTCAATTTTTTTCTCGATCCAGAAACCCTGGCTCGGGAACTGTTGCCCTCCATCTTCCAGAAATCCTCCACAGGGGATCATGATACCTCCGATTCAGGAAAGGGAGGCCAAGGTAAAATCCGGGAAAAAGTGATGATTGAGTTTTCCCAGCCCAATACCCATAAGGGATTTCATGTAGGGCATTTAAGAAATGCGGCTTTAGGAGACTCGCTTTGCAGGATCTTCCGTTACAACGGGTATGAGGTTGTGGCAGCGAATTATTTCGGAGATGTCGGCACCCATATCGCAAAATGTCTCTGGTATTTCCTCAATCACTGTGATGAATCCCCGCCTGATGAACTCCGGGGAGAGTGGCTTGGGGAACTCTATACCAAGTCGGTCCAGCTTCTGGAAACTCTGGAAGGCGAGGAAGCGCAACAAGCACAGACTGAGATCAGTAATCTGCTTCGCAGGATGGAGGAGAAAGATCCGGAGTTGAGCAAGGTCTGGGAAGAAACAAAGCAGTGGTCGATGGATGATTTTAAAGAAATCTACCGCTGGCTTGATATTCATTTTGATCATGATTTTTATGAATCCGATGTCGATGAAGAAGGGCGGCAGATGGTGCTTGAAGGTGAAAAAAACGGCACCTTCATTCGTTCGGAGGGAGCCATCGGGATTGATCTTGAAACAGAGAATCTTGGTTTTTTTATGCTGCTCAAGTCCGACGGCAATACCCTCTACTCGACCAAAGACCTGGCCCTGGCACGACGCAAGTTCGACCAATTTTCGGTGGACCGTTCGGTTTATGTGGTCGGTGCCGAACAGACCCTGCACTTCAAACAGGTTTTTGCGACATTGAACAGGATGGGATATTCCCAAGCTGAACGTTGTTATCACCTTCCCTACGCACTGGTGATGCTCCCCTCCGGAAAAATGAGTTCACGTGAAGGAAACGTGATTCTCTTTTCAGACATGCGGAAGCAGATGAGGGATTACATCCTTGACGGGCTGCTTGTCGAACAAAACCGGGAATGGGATGAAAAGGAAGTGGAAGAGACCTCGCACCGGATTGCCCTTGCTGCCATTAAATACGGGATGCTCAGCCAGGATCCAAACAAACCCATCGTCTTTTCAATGGAAGACTGGCTGGTATCAGAAGGCGATACCGGGACTTACCTTGTCTACGCCTATGTCCGGATTCGAAGCATCGGAAGACAGGTTGCTCTTTCCGTCAATGACCAGATTGACTTCTCTCTGTTGGACCATCCGAATGAGAAACTGCTGATGCGCCGTATGCTGGATTTTGAAAGGGTTGTCTGGAAATCCGGAGAATTGTTCAAACCCTCCTTGCTGGCAAGATACCTCTACGAACTCTGCCGCGATTTCAGCAGGGCTTATGGGACCTGTTCCGTAAAGCATGCCGGGTCCGAAGCATTACAATCCGCGAGGCTTCTGCTTTTTCATTGTGTCGCCGAAGTTCTGAAAACCGGTCTTGGCCTGCTTGGCATCACTCCTCCGGAAAGAATGTGAACCCCCTTATCCATCCAAACGGTTTAAGTTTCACCAGAAATTTAAACCTGTTGTTTTTGATGATGGTCCTGGGGTTTCAGGCGAATGCAGATTATTTCAAGTGGGAACTCGAAGTTTTTGCAGAAGGTCCGGGAACGAAGATGGAAACGATTCCAGTCATCGACGGGGAATCACTTTTCAAATGGGGTAAGGACGGGAACTGCAGCATCAGTGATGCCTGGACCCGGTTGGAACCGGAACTGACCATCGAGGGGAAAACCCTTCTTTGTGAAAAAGGAGAGAAGAGAAAGTCTGTTAGTCTCATCTGC
>LUMI01000989.1_pt1 | contig 10673 bp, 13 predicted proteins | sample 729681 | NCBI WGS metagenome assembly LUMI01 (sample SAMN03860267, study PRJNA289734) | marine metagenome | biome: seawater column; feature: ocean; material: water; isolation source: Red Sea water column Station 34 - depth 10m | place: Saudi Arabia: Red Sea | collected 2011-10-15 | depth 10 m
ATCTATGATTAAATACAGCGGCGCAAAAGCTATTCCATTAAAGCTTTCAGAAAAAGATAATTTCGAAATTAATACTGAACAATTAAAAGAATTAATTTCTGATAAAACAAGTTTGATAATAATAAATAATCCAAACAATCCAACAGGATCATATATGAATAAGAAAAAAATTACTGATCTTGTTAATTTATTAGAGCAGTATCCAAAAGTCTCCATTTTAAGTGATGAAATTTATAGTAATATTATTTTTAATAATGAACAAATGCCATCATTATTAGAATACGAAAGCATAAAAGATAGATTAATAGTTCTTGAAGGATGGAGCAAAACATATTGTATGACTGGATGGAGATTAGGTTGGAGTATATGGCCAGACAATTTAATTGAACATGCCAACAAAATATGTGTCAATTATAATTCCTGCGCTACATCAATTTCACAATATGCAGGATTAGAAGCAATAAAAGGTTCTCAGAAAGAAATAACAAAAATTGTTAGTGAATTTCAAAAAAGAAAAGAGTACGTTTTTAACGAATTGAATAAATTAGAAAAAATTTCTTGTTTTGAACCAGGTGGTGCTTTTTATGCATTTCCCAATATTTCAAAAACTGGATTGAGCGGAAATAAATTTTCAGAAATCGCACTTGAAGAGAAAGGTGTTGCATTAGTTCCTGGCTCTAGCTTTGGAGATAATGCTGGAGAATTTGTAAGAATAAGTTTTGCTAATTCTCTAGAAAACATTAAAGAAGCAATTAATAGGTTATCAACAATATGAAAAAAATAGAAGCAATCATTAAACCATTTAAACTTTCTCAAGTTAAAGAAGCTTTACATGAACTTGGAATATCCGGGATGACATTAGTAGATGTAAAAGGTTTTGGTAGGCAAAGAGGATCAACTGGTGGAATTGATCCTAATGATGGGTATGATGATGAATTTTTAGCAAAAATGAAACTTGAAGTAATCGTTGAAGACAATCAAGTAGATGATGTTATTGAATCAATAAAATCTAGTGCTTATTCTGGAAAAATTGGAGATGGTAAAATTTTTGTATCGAATATTGAGCAGGTGATTAGAATAAGGACTGGTGAAAAAGACAGTGATGCTGTCTAATTTTTCTTTACTTTTATATAAAACCTAGTAATTAACCAATAATCGTTCAACTCTTTTAGAGTCGGAAGTAGGCATTGTGCCGAAGGAACGCATGCAAAAGTTATAAATCGTTCAACCTATTTATATAGGTCGGAAGTAAGCCTAAAGCTGAAGGAACGCGCATCAAAAGCAGATTTCATAACTAGAGCATGATTTAACCGGGTAACGCTGGATAGCATACCCTTTTGTTGAAGTAAGGAGATAGATATGAAATTAAAAAGCTCGACTCCAAAAGATTTAATGTCTGAAATTAAAGATATGGACATTAAGATGGTTGATATGCGCTTTACTGATATACCAGGAACAACTCAACATTTTACAATACCAATTAAATTTTTAGACGAAGATATATTTTCTGATGGACTTGGTTTTGATGGATCTTCAGTAAGAGGTTTCCAAGAAATTCAAGACAGTGATATGATTGTTTTGCCAGATGCAACAACAGCCTATATTGATCCATTTTTTTCAGAAAAAACTTTGGCATTACATTGTAATATTAAAGATCCTGTAACTTTGGTTGACTATAGTCGTGACCCAAGAAATATTGCTAAAAAAGCTGAAGCCTATTTGAAATCATCTGGTATCGGTGACACAGCATTTTTTGGTCCAGAAGCAGAATTTTTTGTGTTTAATAACGTTCAGTTTGACTCAGGATCAAACTTTGCATTTCATGAAGTTGATTCTGTTGAAGGTACTTGGAATAGTGGTGCTGATGAAAACCCAAACTTAGGTCATAAGCCTAGACATAAAGAAGGTTATTTTCCTTTACCGCCAGTTGATACACTTCAAGATGTAAGAACTGAAATGGTAATGACAATGCAAGACATTGGTCTTACTGTTGAAGCACATCACCATGAAGTTGCAACAGGTGGACAATGTGAAATTGATTTAGAATTTTCGCCTTTACTAAAAATGGCTGATGATATGATGAAATATAAGTACGTTGTTAAAAATGTTGCTAGACAACATGGAATGACAGCTACATTTATGCCTAAACCTTTATTTGAAGATAATGGTTCAGGAATGCACGTGCATCAAAGTGTTTGGAAAGACGGTGACACATTAATGTATAAAGAGGGTAACTATGCTAACCTAAGTGATTTAGCTCTAAATTATATTGGCGGTATACTTAAACATGCACCTGCTCTTTTAGCTTTTTGTGCTCCTACTACTAATTCTTATAAAAGATTGGTCCCAGGCTTTGAGGCTCCGGTGAACATTGTTTACTCTCAAAGAAATAGAACTGCATCTGTTAGAATTCCTGCTTATTCTCAAAGCCCTAAAGCAAAAAGAATGGAATTTAGATGTCCAGATCCAAGTGCAAATCCATACTTAGCATTCTCAGCAATGTTAATGGCAGGATTAGATGGAATTAAAAATAAAATTAATCCTGGTGATCCAACAGATATAAATCTCTATGCTGCTAGCGATGAAGTTTTGTCTAAAATTCAATCTACTCCTGGATCTTTAGCTGAATCTCTTGAAGCTCTTGAAAAAGATCATGCATTTTTATTAGAGGGTGATGTATTCACCAAAGATGTAATTGAAACTTATATTAGCTATAAAAAAGAGAGTGAGGTTGACCCTATTAATATTAGACCTCATCCACACGAGTTTAAATTATACTACGACGTGTAGAATTATACTTGTCTCTATAAAGAAAACCGCCTTAGGGCGGTTTTTTTTATGTTTTTAGAACAACACTTTTGATAAGAAATATTTGTGGCTAAAAAATCTACTTATAATGCCAAAGATATTGAAGTACTTGAGGGTCTTGAGCCAGTTCGTAAAAGACCGGGTATGTATATTGGAAGCACAAATCAAGATGGTCTTCATCATTTAGTTAACGAAGTACTAGATAATAGTATAGATGAAGTTTTAGCTGGTCACGCGACCGATATAAGTTTTCAATATAAAAAAGATGGTTCGATAAAAATAAAAGATAATGGAAGAGGTATTCCTATTGATTTTCATCCAAAATATAAAAATAAAAGAGCACTTGAAGTAGTTTTAACTACACTTCACGCAGGTGGTAAATTTAACAGTAATGCTTACAAAACTTCTGGTGGATTACACGGGGTTGGGATTTCTGTTGTAAATGCATTAAGTTCTTTATTACAAGTTCAGGTATTCAAAGATGGAAAAGTGTATAGACAAGATTACTCAAAAGGAAAGGTTAAGACAAAAATAAAAATTGAAAAATGTAGCAAAAAATTAAAAGGTACAGAAATTTCTTTTATCCCAGATGAAAGCATATTTGAAGAAACACAATTTGTTCCAAAAAAATTATATAATTTTATAAATATGAAATCAGTATTAGTTGGAGGCACAACTATCAACTTTGAAATTGATAAAGAATTAATAAAAGATAAAACCCCTAACAAAAAAAGTTTTTTTTATAAAAAAGGAATTGAAGATTATTTTCAATTAGAATACGCAAACAACTCTAAATTATTTGAAAAAAATTTTTTATTAAAATCAAAAATTAAAGATAATGAAAATTTTGAAACTTTAATTTCATTTAATACAAATGAAAATTCAAGTTTAATGTCATATTGTAACACTATTGAAACACCAGATGGCGGCTCTCATGAAAATGGTATTCGTAATGGAATTCTAAAAGCTATAAAACTTTATGGCCAAAAAAATCAATTCTCAAAAATCAGTAATATCAATCACAGTGATATTTTTGATTACTCTAACGTTATTATTTCAATCTTTATAAATGATCCAAGTTTTGAAGGTCAAACTAAAAAGAGAATAATAATGCCAAATTTACAAAAAGAAATTGAAACAAAAACACAACAAGAATTTTTATTATGGTTAAATGCTAATAAGAAAAATTCAAAAATACTTTTAGATAATTTAATTTAAAGAGCTCTTCAAAGAACTGATTTATCAAAAATTAAAGAGTTAGATAGAAAAAGTATTAAAGAAAGAAATCGTCTTCCAGGTAAATTAGTAGATTGTTCGAGTAAATCAATAAAAGATTCTGAAATATTTATTGTTGAAGGTGACAGTGCTGGAGGTTCTGCTAAGCAAGCAAGAAATAGAGAATTTCAAGCAATACTTCCTTTAAGGGGGAAAATATTAAATGTTTATAATGTTGGGCTATCTAAAATTGCTGATAACAATGAAATACAAAATCTTATTCAATCTTTAGGTTGTGGTATTGGAAAAAACTTTGAAATTTCAAAACTTCGATATGAGAAAATAATTTTAATGACTGATGCGGACGTAGATGGTTCACATATTGCAACTCTACTTATTACTTTTTTTTATAAATATATGAAAAGTTTAATTGATGAAAATAAACTATATCTAGCAATGCCTCCTTTATTTAAAATTTATAACAAAAATAAATCTTTTTACGCATATGATGAAAAAGAGAAAGATAAATTAATTGAAAAAGAATTTAAGTCTGACAATTATAACATTACAAGATTTAAAGGTTTGGGTGAAATGCCAGCTGATCAATTGAAAGAGACTACAATGGATCAAAACAAAAGAAATCTAATATTAATTAACTCTGAAAAAGCTAAGAAAGATATGAAGAATACCGAAAGTTTATTCGAAACCTTAATGGGAAAACAAGCAGAGTTACGTTTTAAATTTATTCAAAATAATGCTAACTTCATTAAAAATTTAGACGTCTAATTTATGAAAAAATATTTTTTGGTAATAGATCAAGGAACAACAAGTTCAAGAATTGTACTGTATAATAAAAAATTTGAAATATTCGATATTGTCCAAAAAGAATTTAAACAATATTTTCCCAATGAAGGATGGGTAGAACATAATGCAACAGAAATTTGGGATGATGTTAGAAATTTAATTTCAAAAATATTAAGAAAAAATAAGTTAAATTCAAAAAATATAATTTCAATTGGAATTACCAATCAAAGAGAAACAACAGTTTTGTGGAATAAGAAAACTGGGAAACCAGTTTACAGAGCAATAGTCTGGCAAGATAGAAGAACAGCTAATCTTTGTGAAAATTTAAAAAGAAAAGGGATTGATAAAAAAATTCAAAAAATAACTGGTCTAGAGCTTGATCCATATTTTTCAGCTACTAAAATTAAATGGATTATTGATAATGTTAAGGAAGTAAATAAGAATTTAAAAAATAATAATTTACTTTTTGGAACAATAGACACCTGGCTATTATGGAAATTAACCAAGGGAAAATCTCACCTAACAGATATATCAAATGCCTCAAGAACCATGATTTTTGATTCTCAAAAAGAGCAGTGGTCTGACAAAATTTTAAAAATATTTAATATTCCAAAAAATATCTTACCAACTGTAGTTGAAAATGCATATGATTTTGGCTCTACTAAATTATTTGGTGATTCAATACCAATTGGAGGCATGGCTGGAGACCAACAGTCAGCAACAATTGGTCAAGCTTGTTTTAAAAAAGGGCAATCAAAAAGTACATATGGTACAGGCTGTTTTCTTCTTATGAATATTGGAGAAAAATTTAAATTATCTAAAAATAGATTACTAACAACTGTTGCTTTTAAAATAAATGGTAAAAAAATGTTTTGCTATGAAGGAAGTATTTTTGTAGCAGGCTCTGCCATACAATGGCTTCGCGATAATTTAAAATTTATAAAAGATTCTAGTGAAACTGATAAATTGTATAAAAAAGCTAATAAAGATGAAAGTTTATTTTTTGTCCCAGCCTTAACTGGACTTGGCGCCCCATATTGGAACCCTAATGCAAGAGGAACATTTTTTGGCATCACTAGAAATACGTCTAAAGAAGATATCATCAAAGCAACTTTGGACAGCCTATCTTTTCAAACTTATGAATTAATTGAGTGTATGGAAAAAGATTCTAAGACAAAGATTAGTGAAATAAGAGTTGATGGAGGTATGGTTAAAAATAATAGCTTTCTACAAAGTTTAGCAAATATTTCTCAAATTAAAATTATTAGACCAAGTAATGTTGAGACTACTTCACTTGGCGCAGCATATCTTGCAGCAATTCAATCTGGATATTTAAAAAATACAAGCCAAATAAGTAAACTTTGGAAAAAAGATAAAACAGTAAAAGCAAATATTAACAAATCCATTTCAACTTCTAGTATTAGTAAGTGGAAATCAATTATAAATGTAGTCAATAATTTTTATTAAGATTTAACCAATTTGAAAGTTCTAAAGAATGGATTTCTTCATCAACTACATCATCATATATATGTAATTCTTTTTTCTCAAGATTATCAGGGTTTTGTAAAATCATTTTTTCGTTTTCAAATTCTGATAAATTTTCATATACTTTTTGTTCCAACAAAATATCTTTTCTCATTTCCATAAGTCCGGCCATCCATTTTGAATTAAATTCTGGATGGTATTGCACTGCCCAAACACTTGATTGATTTACTTCAAAGCTTATAGATTGGAATTGACTGATCTTATTTGAGGCTAGTACCTTAGTTTCTTTTGGAAGCTTTTCTGCTTCATCATAATGCCAACAGAGTGCATTAAATGATTTTTTTTTACTAAAACCTGAAGCCCCCAACAACTACCAAATATTTTATTCTTTTTTTTAAATAATTCTTTAGCTAAATCTATTTGATTAGTTATGGATTTTGTCATGTTATATATATTAAGTAAGCTTCCTGTCCAAGCAACCGCTTCGAAATCGTCAAGACTTATGCCTAAAGGAAGATAATTATTATGAACAGCAGGATGAATTGTTGTAATATTGATAGTTGAACTAGAATATTTTTTTAAAATTTTTTCATATACTTGAAATTGAGTATCCATACCCAATTTTGTATATCGATCAGAAGCTTCTTTTTCATTTCCATCGACTAATAATATGTTCATATTTATCTTTATTTTTCATCTATCATGAAATATGTAAAACTTCATGAAAATTAAACTTGGTATCGCGCCTATTGCCTGGAGCAATGATGATATGCCAGAACTAGGAGGTGACACTCCTATTGAAAAATGTTTAGAGGATGCAAGCACATCTGGATTTTCAGGTATTGAATTAGGTGGAAAATTTCCGAGAAATCCTGGAATAACAAAATATCTTTTAGAAAAATTTAATTTAAAAATGCCAGGTGGTTGGTATGGCGCAATGCTTAGAGAAAGAAGTGTAAAAGAAGAATGGATAGCACTCCAAGATCATTTAAATTTATTAAAGTTAATTAATGCAGATGTTTTTGTTTTTGCTGATGTATCTGGATCAATCCAAGGCGATCAATCAAAAGCTCTTAGTAAAAGACCAATACTTGAAAAAGATGAATGGGATAGCTATTGCAAAAAAATCAGTGAATTATCTGATATGCTGATGGATGAAGGAATGCCAATGTCGTATCATGAGCATATGGGAACTATTATACAGTCCGAGGAAGATGTAGATCGATTTATGGATATGACAAATCAAAATACATTTTTGCTTTACGATACTGGACACTTAATGTTTGCCGAAGCAAATTACGAAAGAGTATTAAAAAATTATATTTCTCGAATTAACCATGTTCATTGTAAAGATATTAGAAAAGATGTTTTTTTAAAATCTTGAAGAAAAGTATCAAAAATGGCTTATAATTGAAGCTGAACAGGATCCTAAAAAAGCTAACCCACTTGAATATGCTAAAATTGGATATAATTACCTTTCATCTACATTAAAAAAAAATGGTTACACGCTTTAAAATTATACTCATAGTACTATCGTTGATTACGCCTACTATTTTGATGGGTCATAAAGTAACTTTAGAAGATAAATCTCTTGAAGAGATTGTTAATAATAGAATGGCTTTAATGCAAAAAGTTAAAAGCACGTCATCTCAAATATTTAGATTGTTAAAAACTAATGATTATGAAGCAATTCTTGAATTAAACGAAACTTTGTTACACGCAGCATCGGATTTTAAAGATCACTATCCTGAAGGAAGTCAGCACAAAGGAGCTAGTGAAGAAATATGGAATGATAGAGAAACTTTTAATGAATTAAACGATAAGTTTGTTAGTGATATTGAAATGATTTCACTTAGTGCTGAATTAGAAGATAGTGAAATGTTAAATGATGCTTTTAAAGTAATGTCAGCAAATTGTGGGGCATGTCACAAAAAATTTAGAAATTAATTATTTAATCTTAAGTGTGGATTATATTTCCATTCTAAATATTTAACGAATTGTACCATTAAAAAATTTAAAAATAGATAAAGTATACCTGCAGCAATAAATGCTTCTACTGGTGCAAATGTTTTAGCCATTATCTTTCTAGCGATACCTGTCATTTCCATGTAGGTTGTAAGACTAACTAAAGAGGTTGCTTTAACCATTAGTATTAATTCATTACCGTAAGATGGTAAAACTTTTCGTATAGCTATAGGTAGTATAATTTTTCTTAAAAGTAAAAATTTTCCAAATCCTAGTGATAAACCAGATTCAACCTGACTTTTCTCAATTGATTGAATACCACCTCGAAAAATTTCTGCTCCATATGCAACAGTATTAATTGTAAGTGCTATTACTCCGCACCAAAAAGGTTCTTTTAGTGCATACCACAAAAAACTTTCTCGAATAAATTTTACAGAACCTAAACCGAAATAAATTAAATATATTTGAACAAGTAAAGGGGTTCCTCTAATGACAAAAATATAACTAGCAATTGTTCTTGATAATAATGTAATTTTAGAAACTCTTCCTAGAGCAAATAATAATGCTAAAACAAAACCAAGTGGTAGTGAAATTAATAATAATAAAATTGTATTATCTAAGCCAGATAGGACCAAAAAGAAATTTTTATAAATAAGAGAATTTTGAATACTATTTAAAAATTCAATCATGTAGAAAATCCTTTTGAATAATTTACTTCTAGCGTTTTAAAAACCCTGCCAGAGATTGTTGTTAAACATAAATACAATATTGCGGCTGTTATTAAGAAAGTTAAAGGTGAATGCTCAACGTTAGAAGATATTCTAGATTGACGCATAATTTCAACAAGACCAGTTACAGAAATGAGGGAAGTATCTTTAAGAGTTATTTGCCATACATTCCCTATTCCTGGTAAAGCATGTCTTATAACTTGAGGCGAAATAACTTTAAAAAAAATACTAAATTTATTCATACCCAGTGCTCTTGCAGCTTCTATTTGACCCTTAGATATAGCCAAATAAGAAGCTCTTAAAACTTCACTGGAATATGTAGCTGATATTACTGCAATGGCAATTGTCGCAATTGTAAGTGCGTTTAGTTCTATATATTTATTATATCCAAATACTTTAGCTATACTCATAACAACAGCATTGCCGCCAAAGAAAATTAGATAAATAACTAATAATTCAGGAACACCTCTAATTACTGTTGTATAAAAATTTGCAATAAATCTTGTTATTCTGTTTTGTATTATCTTTGCCCAAACTGTAATAATTGCTAAAAAAAGACCTAACCCCATTGATAAAATGCTTACTAGTAAAGTCATGAGTGTTGCTATAAGAAATTCATCGCCCCACCCTGCATCTCCAAATACAAGTTTATCAAATTTGAACATATAAAAGTAAACAAGTAATGATGAAAAATATACTTGTCTACCTTCTAATATATGAAATTTTAAATCAGAACTTTTTCTATTTCTTCAATCACTCTAGAGACAGGTATTTTATTGATATTTTTTGAGTTAAAATCACTTGAAGATATAGAAAATAGATTTGGATTTTCAGGAGTAAATTTTGTAGAATCTTTTGGACCAAAGAGTTTAATTAATGGGCAATATCCAGTTGATAACATATGACTAACTCCACTATCGTTCGATATGGCTAATTGTAAATATTTGGTGGTAGCCATAATAATTTCTATATTTTGAAATCCAGTAATATGATCCTCAATAAATATTGAGTCAGGATAAAGATTTTTTAATTTTTCTTTTAAATTAAGTTCATCAGGTCCAATAAAAAAAACTATAGTCTTATTATTTACTTGAAGATAGTTACATAACTCGATGTATTTCTCTAAAGGCCAAATCTTATTTTTTTCTCCAGCACCAGGTGCAATTCCTACATAGCTTTTATGTTTTAATAAAATATTACTTATTATTCCTTCGAGATTTTCACTTATTGGAATTTTAAAATCACTTCTATTTTTTTTAAAAACTATTAAATCTAATAAATCTAAAATGTAGTTTAAGTAATACTTTCTTTTCTTGTTGCTTTTAAATTTTTTAGAAAATATAATCAAAAAAATCATTCTCTAAATTATATTTTTTTGATATTTTATTCCAAAAAAATGGACTAAGATTTGCTTGATCAAGAATCTCATCAATATAATTACTTGCAATGAATTTAAGAGTGCTTGAATAAACAGTCTTACCCTTATTAGTAAGCCAATATAATTTATAATCTGGAAGTCTTGATTTAATTTCGTGAAGAAGTTGTAATTTTATTATTCCATCTCCAATTTTTTCACCATTTGAAAATACTAGAATTTTTTTTACCATTTTTTAATAAATTTAATTTTTTAATGTGAAATATTTTATTTTTAATTGCCAATACTAATAT
>LUMI01000333.1_pt2 | contig 10653 bp, 7 predicted proteins | sample 729681 | NCBI WGS metagenome assembly LUMI01 (sample SAMN03860267, study PRJNA289734) | marine metagenome | biome: seawater column; feature: ocean; material: water; isolation source: Red Sea water column Station 34 - depth 10m | place: Saudi Arabia: Red Sea | collected 2011-10-15 | depth 10 m
CCTTTCACATATATCAGTTACTTGTTCATCTGTATAACCAACTACATTATAAATATCTAAGAAGTCCTCAATAGTAAAGAAGTCAGTATCTTCTAATAAATCAACATAACCTTCTTTATTACCACCTTCATTGAAAGCGAGAGTTTCTCTTTTATCAACATACAAGTCAGCAACAGCTTGTTCTTGTTGTTCTATGAACATTTCAATATTTTGTTCTATTTGTTCTTTGGTATAACCTTCAGTAACATTTTTAATTTCTAAATTTTCAATCATAATTTTTTTATCCTTTCATTTAATTCTTCATATAATATAACCAGAATAGCGGACAAAGTCAAGAGCTTTTTTTATTTTTTTCTTAATTTAATTATACAAGCAATACACAGCGTTGGGTAAAATATCGTTCCAACAAATTTATCTGTATTGCAATTATCACATTTTTTCATAACAATTCAATATAATATAGCCCTTTATTAAAGTCAAGAGCTATTTTCATAAGCTGTGTTATTTTTTTAGAAGTTTTTTTAAAAATTATTTTTTTGTCTGATTTCATTGAATTTTTAGGGTTTTTAGTGGTTTTTAGGCAAACGATTCTGGAGATAGGGATGATGTATTGATTTCTGGTTTTCTCCGTGTCCTCCTTCGGTGGTTCTATGGAATAGCATTTAAGACTTGTTCACTCAACTATGACCTTAGTCATATCCACATTCTCTCATAATGTGGACACTTCTCCCGGAATGTATTACTACAATAAGGACTCTATGTTCAATATAAACGACTTACTCAGTATGTCCTCTCGTGGACTCCTGATGCGGACCTGTGTTTAAAACGATTTTACTCGATAAACTCCTGGTTTATTTTGATTGTCATCATTTTTATCTCCTTGTGTTTTGTTTGTGTAAAAAAAAGAGAGCCGTGATTTTAAGTTTGGTAATATGGTGGAAACTAAAATTTGGCTCTCTTAAAAATATTGGTGGAATTTATTGGGGATGTAGGACTAATGATTACCTACAATTTTCGTCTTGGATTTTTCATACTCTAAACTTTACATCTATCAGTTACGATAGTTCATCTCAAGGTGGTTATTCCTCATTGATGTGAATACAACTTCTATGCAAATACCTTATCTCTCCAAGTGTAGATTGTTCGGTCATAAAATAGGACTTCAGTTTTACCCTTACCTATAATAGAGTCATAAGAATCATCTTATCTTTTTTACGAAAATACATTAGACGATATCTGTCGATATAGACGATTAGAATATTTACCAATCATCAAGTCACCACAACTTCGTCCGGATTACTTTATGGGCTTCAAATGTCTACCCATTTTTCAGTCAATCCCATAGAAACACCCGTCGGTGGTTCTATTTTCATAATTCCAATTTTCAAATAACTAATTACACATTTAAATATAAGTCAAATCGCCCAAAATACATTTTTTTTTTGCTTTTTTTTAATCAAACTTAATTTTACTATATTCTGTATCTTTTGTAATCTCTAATAATGTATCTACAGCATCTCTCATTGAGTCAACATGCGATACAATTAATGCAAATTGGAATTGAGTTTTTAGATATTGGAATAAATTATAAACTGAATTTATATTATCACTATCCATTGTTCCCCAACCCTCATCAATCGCTAAGAAATTACTTCTTGGTAAATTACTTACATTTATTAAACCAACTCTCATTGCAAGAGAACTGATAAATCTTTCCATACCACTTGATAGTTCTAGTGGCCATTGATTAACATCATCATACACAATATTACTATTGATATTTTTTCCGTCCATTTCTAATGACATTTGGAAGTCTACTAATTGTCCTAAGATATTGTTTATCTCTCCTTCAATCGTTGGTATTGCTTTTTCTAACAATTCATAAGGAACACTATCTCGTCTAACAGCATCTAAGTAATAACGATATGCTTGATTTTTGTTTTCTAATTCTTCTATTTCTTTAATTTTGTTATTGATGTTTTTCATTTCACTATCACCAACCTTTATATCAGCGTGAACTTCTGTTATATCACTTGTTAAGTTTACTATAACATCTTCTACATCATCTAAATCATTTTGAACAACTTGAATATCTTCTTTTATCTTTTTATTGTATTTGATATTACTTTTTTGTTCATTGTATTGTTTTATATCTTGTTCAATAGTTTCAATTGACGAACTTATATTTTTCTTTCGTTCTTTGAAATATTGTAGATTAGTTTTTAGTTCTCTTTCTCTAAATTCTGCTTCAACTAAACTCGATTTATATTCATCATACTTTTCTTTCTGCTCAATAATAGGATTTAGTGCTTCTATTTCTTTGTCCATTTTGTTCTTTTTTTCAAGATAGGCTGCCGCTAGCTCTTTATCTTTTTCCAAGTTCTTTTCAGTTTCAATAGCATCTAATGTTAATGGATTACTCATACAATGTTCACAATTTTCATCCCAAGTAACACCTTTTAGTTTTTCTGTTTTGTCTAACTTGTTTTTAACTTCTACTTTTAATTTATCTATTTCGATTTGAAATTCATCTCTACTTTGTTGTAAAGTTTGAAATTCTGAATATTGTTCGTTAATATTATCGGATTCTTCTGCTAAATTTTTACTATAATCAACTTTACTAAAATCTCTTAACAAAGTTTGAGTTTCTGATATTTTATCATTAGCAGATTGATACAATGAATCAAAAATATCTGTTCCCATAAATGTTGATAATAACTCTTTTCTTTCCTTTTGTGTTTTATCAATAAACACTGTGAAGTTATTTTGGGTAGATAGTGTTGATAAAATAAAGTCTTCGTATGTTCCTACCACTTGATTAATATTGTAGTTTGTAGTTCGTCTTTGGTCTCCATTTAAACTAATGGTTTGTCCTTTATCATCAATCATCCAAAAGTTTACATTTACTTTTACATGCCCGTCTCTTGCTCTTTTTGATGCTTTTCTTTCAATGAAATAATCTAAACCACCAACTTCAAAATTTACTTTACAATAAAAGTTATTTTTTCTATTGTTCAATACTGAAGCGGCTCTTGTTGTTCTTGAAGTGATATCAAATAAACAAAATGATAAAGCATCTAATAAAGTTGATTTACCGGAAGCGTTTGGAGCAAACATACCAACAATTCCGTCAAGTTGTGTAAAGTCTACATAATTGTTTTCACCATAACAAAACATATTTGAAAATTCAAAGTGTTTAAGTTTCCAATTAATATTTCGTTTAACTCTTGCTGGTGGTAATTCATTATTGATTTCTTCATTTAGTTTTTTAATCTTTACTAATGTTTCGTCTGTGATGGCGTGATTTCGTTTTAAATAGTCTTCAATCAATTCATATTGATAATCAGTATCGTTTACATCTCCGATAACCATTTCACTATCAGAATTACCTACATCTCGTCTATCTACTTTTGTAATCGTGACATCTTTAATTCCGTATCTGTGATGAATAATAGCTAGAGCTTTTTTAAGTTCAATACCATTAGTATTGGATACTCTAACTCTTAATCTTGCTTTTTTAGGCATACCCTTTACATCAGGAACAATACCTTTATCAATGTCTATTGTGTAGTATCCGTAGTCATTTGGTATTTCAATGTATTCTGATTTTTTTGTTTCTACTTCCCATAACAAATATCCGTGTCCAATACTTTCTCCGTGATTTTGTTGAATCAGAGAACCACAATAAGCAATAGTTTTTTCTTTGTCTAAGTATTGTCTTTTATGAATATCACCTATTAGACCCAAATCATATCCGTCAAAGTAATCTATTGTAACCTTACCTGGTAGTGAAAACCCTACATCAGTTTTTGACCTATCGACCGTCCCGTGATATAAGACAACTTTAGTATCAGCTTCAAAATCACTTGCTTTAATGTAGTCCTCCTCATCTTCCCAAACATCCCAAACTACAAAACTCATATCGGCTATGTCGTAAACGCCTGAGCGTTTTAAGTAGTGTAGATTTGGTAAATTTAAATTATTGATGATAGGTGTTAAAACATCTAATCTATTCAAGTTATTTAAATTACAATCGTGATTACCCGTTATAACTATCGTAGGACAAATCTCAGAAAGAGATTTTAGAAAACGAGAAGTCTGGTCTACGAGTTCGGGAGACATATCGGTTTTTGAGTGTGCTATATCACCACCGATATAAATAATAGAATCTTCACGATTTTGTTTGATTTTTTCATACAACCTTTCAAATACTTGTTCGTATTCGGCGTGTCGTTTTAAATTTCTAATATGAACATCAGATATATGATGTATGTATTTAATCTTTTTTAAAGGAATGTCAATTTTTGTTCTTTTCATTATATCATACCAAGTTTGTATTTTACTAATTCTCTAAACGAAGTTTCATTAGTTGAGTTTTTTATATCTGTAAATTTTTCATATCCAATATCATTTGGGTCTTTTTCTGTTAGTTTAATCATATGAACTTTTATACCTTCGTTCATTAATTCTTCTACAATTTTCATACTATCTTTTACAGCATCATTATCAAGTGCAACATATAGAGTTTTTACTTTTTTTTCTAAAATTTTTCTTTTTAAATTATTCATAATTGTTTTACCAAATAACGGGATTGAATTTACTTTGGAAGTTATTGCATCTAAAGCTCCTTCAACTAATAATATAGGTTCTTCCCAATTTACAAATAAATCAAATCCAATAATATCTTTTGGTGTTGGTGAATTTCTATATTTTAATTTACTATCAAATATATCTCTACCGATAAAAAAGTTTAATTGACCCTCGTTATCATAAGAAGGAATAATTATTCTGTTTGAATATAGTCCGTCTTCACAATAACCTATTGAATATTTAATCATATCATCTTCTGAAACACCTCTTGATTTTAAATACTTTAATGCGTGTTTATAAGTTGGTGAATTAGATTTTGTCCACATAGGTTTATATTCATCTGGTAATTTTACTTCTTTGTTTTCTTGTTTGGTTGGAACATATTCAAATGAAAAGTTATCTGATAATTCATTTAATTCTTGATATTGTTTTTTTGTTGCTTTGACTTTTTTAAATAACTGAAATAAGTTATGTCCACCTTGACCAGATACCCAACAATGCCATTTACCATTTTTGATATTGACTTGTAGTTTTGGTTTGTGATGATTAACAAATGGACTCCACCACATATACTCATTTTCTTTTGATAATTCTTGTCCTTGTGATTTTAATACTCTATTGAGTAGATTTACTATCTTCATCTAATAATTCTAACAACCTTTCAAACTCTATTGTAGCATAAATTTTACTTCTGTTTCTTTTAAACACTAATAATGGTATGTGTTTTCCTGCGTTAGATTCGGCTTGTTTTAACGAATCCCAAATGTTTAATTTTTCTTGATTTTTACATTCTGTTGCAAATGGAAACAATTTACGAGCGGCTGGTGATAATAAAACATCTTCACCACTATCTCCCATAGTAGTTGAACGAACATCATCTTCTTCTAGTTGTGTGAATTTTTCTAAGATTAAATCTCGGACTTTATTCTGTAACCTTTTACCTTTGTTTTTAGCACTTCTCGTTTTCATAACCAATAATAAATATAACCTAACTTTCTTAAAATCAATTATTTTTTTCTCAATCTATGTTTCCAATGTCTTCTCCACTCTTTCTGAGCCCATCTTTCAGCTGCTATCTCAAATGGGTTGTTGTCGTGGAAATCTTTACCTTTATCTTCTTGTTCTTGTCCGGCTTGTGTATACATTCTTACAAACTTTTTACGACCATATTTTCTACTATCCATAGCGTGATAAATTTCGTGTAATAAAGTTATCATAAAATCTTCAACACTTTCATAAAAAGGTCTTAGTTTTATAATATCTCTATCAAAATCATAATCACCTTTTGTTGCTCGTGGACTAAATTGTAATTTTGAACGAATTCTATATTTGTTCATTATTTTTTTTGCTACTTGTTGAAAGTCTATTCTTTCTAATATTAATTGTTTTCCAAAATTCCAAACTAATTCTGAATAATTTTCTCCTAACATTTTTTGTTTCCTTACCCAAGATTTACCTTTTGGATTTTGTATTGGTCTTTTAATAAATTTAGATATTCCTTTTTTAACTAACATATTAAATCTTTTTTGTGCTTGTTTTGGTGAAAGGTCTTTGTTGTTATCAATGATTATAAAATTACTACCACCAAATAATCCTTGAAATCCACCAATGTTTTTTATAACTTGTCTGTGTGAATCAACAACTATTTTTTCCGGTAGAACTCTATCACGATTTCTGTTTCTTTCAAGTGCTACTTCTAATGTAGTGTTGACAAAAACCATATAACAATCATATCCTTTTTCTTCTAATTCTTTTTTCTCTCTTGAAATTTTTGCATAGTCATCTCCGGTTCCGTCAATAATCATACCAAGTCTTCCGTTTTGGTATAGTTTTTTTCTTACACCTGTTAACTCTTTAGCATAACTTCTCAATCCACTTGCATCTGGTCCATCACCTGTTAAGTTTTTGAATACTTCGTCAGGTAATGCATCTAAATCAGTTCCAAATCCATATTTTTTCAATAAGAACTTTAACTCTTTATCTGTGTTGACCATTTTCATACCGGTTTGAGATACATTTACTCTTTCCGGTATTCCAAACAATCCTTTTGCTACCCAAGTTTTACCACTTCCAGGCCCACCTGCTAAGAAAATAGCTTTTAAAATGCCTGGGTCATTAATACCTTCTTTTAAAATCATAGTTTCACCATTTCTAGTGAGTATGTTTTCCATATGTTTGTAGTATTCTTTTTCAAACCCTAATTCAACAAAAGAAGAATAACCTTTTACTCCTTTAGCATTTGTTACTTGTGATGACTCTTTTACCGGTATTCTAAATGTTACAACTTTTCTACCATTGATTGTTGGCATTCCGTGTTCATCTTTATCAATAGATTTGACTACGGTTTTTTTGTTTTTAAATCTACCGGTTAAAATAGTATCTCCAATCTTCACCGGTATATTAATGTCTTCTCTAATACTACGATTTAACTTTCTGTGAATTCTTTTCATTTTCTTTCTTTGTGCTAAACTTGTTGGTATCCAATCTGGTCCAAATGTATAATCTTTACTTTCTTTTTTCTTTTTACCATCACAATGTGCTTTTTGTGAAAAACCTTTTGGATTATTACAATCAATACTTTTTTTATATTTATCTGACCAACCCTCGTTTTTCTTTTTAGTTTTCTTTTTCATTTTGTTAATAAACGCACGATAAACTGCGGCTTGAGATGTCTTACCCATTTCTTTTGCTCGTTGTTCCATAGCAACTGCCGCTTGTATTTTGTGTGCGTGAGATTTACCACTATTTTTAATTTTACTAACTGATTTTTGTGCATCCTTAACGGTTGCAAATTTTAAACCTTTGATTGTTCCTTTTGGATTTTCATCTGTGTATAAATCTGAATGAGATGAAGAACCTCTATGTTGTCCTTTTTTTCTTGGAACTCTTGGTGCTTCATTCATCTTATCTATACCTTGTTTGATTTGGATTGATACCTAATTTTTTTAATTTGGCTTTATATTTTTTGTGTTGGTTTGCAGTTCTACCTTCTCTAGCCCATTTTTCATTGAGTTTTCGTCTTTTTTCTTTTCTATCTTTTGCTTTTCTATTTGGCATATCTACAATTATAAATATAAAAAATTTTATTTATTATACATCAAACCTTAGTAAAAAACTAATATCTAATTCTTTATCATTTTTGATTGGTTTGGCTAATTTAGCGGTTGCTAATAAATCATTGGTGTCATCATACAATCCAATAGTTGTAATGTATGGTGCGAATTTAGAACCAGTTACAAAGTCTTGGTATGAACCTGTTCCACTATATTGTTTATTTGTTAGATAAGTTTCTCCTGATAATTGGTCTGTAACTTCTGTTGTTTTAAATGAAGAACTTGCTGGATATAATATTGATATACCTCTATGTCCTGTTGAATAACTTCCACTAAATAATCCTTGTGGTATAAATTGACTACCACTATTTTCTGGAAAAGCTGTATAGTTAGTTAGTCCTAAAAATTCTCCTCTTTCAACATTACAAAAAACTTCTCTTTCGTAAATTGTATGTGTTGATTTAAACGAAACACTCCAACCATCTGAACCACTTGTTGAACCAACTCTATTGTAAGAACCGGTTTCTGTAATGACTATTAGTCCTTGACCATACATAACATTACCTATAATACTACCGGTCATACTACTTGCCTCAGGTCCAAATGACTCGGAAGCTACTGCAAAAGATGAAGAATAAGCATTATCATAAATATTACCTAATCCGTCATCTACTAATGTTTTAGTTGCGTCTGTACTGTTATCTGTTATTGTTATTGATTTTGGTTTTATTTCTTCACCAAAGAATTTTCGTGGAATAGTAATGACTGATGCATTACCATTAAGTTGTCTTGAAGCAAATTGATTGATTTTATGTAATTGATATGGTTTTTCAATTATTGATTGTGCATCTGATGGTGAGTTTGCTTTTTCCCAATGACTTAAATCTACATATTGAGCGTCAGCTATGTTGGTATCAAAATAGAATTTTCTATGTATCATATTCCAAAGTGGAACACTATAATATGTTGCGTTGTATGGTTGTTTTCCTAATGAGGCTGAAAGAGAATTGTATTCTCCGAAACTTTGAGATATTGTGGAAGATGAACCTATACTAAAATTATAATTACTACCACTTATTGCACGAAGTCCATAAACTCCACTACCACTATCATTGTTTGTAAATGTAAATTTCTTATGAACTTGAAATGACCTAAGTGATACATCTTCCGGGTTTAATGTTTTGTAGATACCCATTGTTGATATATCCTATTAGAAGTCTAATTTAACTTTAATAAGAGCTTCTCTTGATTTAGATTTTAAAATTGGTTGACTTAGTTTTGCTACAGCTAATAGTTCACTCGCGTCATCATAAAGACCTACGGTTGTGATGTAAGTTTTTTCTTTACCATCTCTAAATATTTCTAATGGTTCAGTTGATGAAGCACTTGTCCAAGTTGGATTATTACTTTGATTAAATTTACTATTTATAGCTCTACAAAAGTAATGTGTTGAAGTTACTTCTTCTTCTCTACGAGCTTGGAATAAAGAACCTGATGAAATAGCGTGATACATTCTGTGTAAACTATGTGAAGCTGGACTAAACAATGTGTTTGAACTTGTATAAGGACTATCAGCTGTTCTACCTAATTCAAACAATGCTGACCTTCCTGGCCCTGCACCACCAATAGCGTCTGTTGGGTCTCCTAAATCACTAACTTGTAATCTTGTAGCGTTTATAATAAGAACACCTAAGTCTGGATAGAATTTACCAAACGAACCACTATCTGTTCCTTCAGAAGCAGCGGCTTTATGAATAGTTGTTGAACCACCTTGTATAGAACCAGAAACAATATTATATTCTGTTATTCCGGCGTCATTTAAAATACTTGTGTTTGTAGAACTATCGTCAATAAGTTTAATTGTTTTTTTATTTGATGCATTTACTTGTCCACCAGCTAATTGTAATTCCCAATTTCCTGGGTCTACTTTTTCTCTTGAACGAGCTCTATCAAATGATATAGCATAAATTTGTTGACAAACTGCTGGTGTTCCTTGACCAAAACTAAATTCTGTTGTTTCGGGTGGTTGAGTTAAATTTAAGAACTGACCATATACAGTTGCTGTTTCTCTCCTACCAACTACACCAGGTTTACCTAATGAACCACTACCTGCTTTGTGTCCGTAAAGAATTGCAAATTGTGGAGCTGATGTTGAATCAGAAGGAGCTTTATTAAATACTTGTAAAAAGTATTGTCCGTTTGAACTTGATTGAACTGATGATGTGAAGAAACTTGTTAAAGTTCCTGCTCCTTCAGACCAAATTCCCGAAGTTAATTTAACTTCTTCTTCTGTTATGATATCGTTTTCTTGGTCAAATGTTACGAATGCCATTTAATTATCTCCTTATTGATTATGGGGTTACTCCACTTGGTAAAAGTGTAATTACAACGGTTGCTCTTGTTGAACTACCTTCTTCTGCAATTGTAATTTGATATTGTCTTTGAACACTTGGAGCAGCTAATCTGTTAATCTGAAGAACACCCGTTGTTGAATTAATATTATAATTTAAATATTGTCCAATAGCTGTTCCTGTTGCTCCTTCAATGGAATAACTATATTCTCCATCATATCCTGATATTGTAGGTGTAATGTTTACTGATGTTCTATTGTCATCAAGAGTTGTAGTTGCTGGTGTTAAAGACATAACATATGCTGTTGTTGAACCACCAGAACCATTAGACACATCTGTTAGTTTAAATCTTAATGATAAATTTTGGTCTGGAACTGCCTCTAATAAATTCATATTTTCTATTGCTTCACCATAAAAATTAGAACCATTTGGGTGTGTGACATCATATAGATTATAATCTATTTCATCATCTCCCAATGCAAATTTTGTTATTCTGAATTGTCCTTCACCTTTTGCTAATTTTTCACGACCTTTTTTTGTTAAAATAGCGTCTACTGTTACGGATGTGTTATCTAAAACTCCCATTAAAATACTCCTATTGTGTTTTGTTTTTGAATTTTCATTTTGTGAAACTTTTCGGTGTCATCTATAAATATATG
>LUMI01000818.1_pt1 | contig 10652 bp, 13 predicted proteins | sample 729681 | NCBI WGS metagenome assembly LUMI01 (sample SAMN03860267, study PRJNA289734) | marine metagenome | biome: seawater column; feature: ocean; material: water; isolation source: Red Sea water column Station 34 - depth 10m | place: Saudi Arabia: Red Sea | collected 2011-10-15 | depth 10 m
CCAATAGATGGTAAAATTATAATTTTAAAAAATAATAATTTTAAATATGACTATGGCCCCACTCTAGTTTTAGAGCATAGTTTTAAAAAATATAAATTTTATACTCTATACGGTCATTTATCTAAAATAATGTTTCAAAAACTAAAAATTGGAAAAAAAATTAAGAAAGGTGAATGGATTGGTAAAATTGGTAATTCTAATGAAAATGGAAAATGGTTACCACATTTACATTTTCAAATTATTTTAGATTTATTAGGACATGATAAGAATTTTCCAGGAGTAGGTGAAGAATTTTTATTCAATATTTGGAATAAAATTTCACCTGATCCAAATTTAATTCTACGAATTCCAAAATCTTTTTATTCTAATAATAATAATAATTTTAAAGATACTTTAAAGAAAAGAAGAAAAAATATTTCTGATAATTTATCAATTTCTTACAAGAAACCTCTTCATATGCTTGAAGCTAAAGATCAGTATTTTTTTGATAGATATGGCAGGAGATACTTAGATTGTGTAAATAATATTTCCCATGTTGGACATTCAAATTCCTATGTCCATGAAGCTATGACTCAGCAAAATTTAAAACTTAATACTAATACGAGATATCTATACGATACAATTAACGATTATAGTGAATTACTTTTAAGTAAGTTTCCAAAGAAATTAAATAAGATATTTTTCGTATGTACAGGATCTGAAGCTAATGATTTAGCTTATAGAATAGCTCAAACTTATACTAGTGCAAAAGATGTCTTTGTGATGGACAATGCTTATCATGGGCATACCAATGCTTTAATTGATCTAAGTCCATATAAATTTAATAGTAAGGGTGGTTCGGGTAAAAAAGATTATGTTCATGTATTAGACATGCCTGATCCCCTAAGAGGTAAGTGGAGATATCAAAATTCAAATTGGATTCAAAAATATATAGATGAAGCTAAAACGGTAATTAGAAATAAAATTAAAGAAACCAATATTGCATGTTTTTTTACTGAAAGTATACTTGGTTGCGGCGGTCAAGTAATTCTTCCAAAAAATTATTTAAAAGAAATATTTTCAGAAATTAGAAGAAACAATGCATTATGTATTGTTGACGAGGTACAAACTGGTTTTGGACGCGTTGGAAGACATTTTTGGTCATTTGAAGAGCATGATGTCGTTCCTGATATAGTAACCTTGGGCAAACCTATGGGTAATGGTCACCCTATAGCTGCTGTTATAACTACAGAAAAAATAGCTTCAACTTTTAATAATGGGATGGAATATTTTAATTCATTCGGTGGTAATCCCGTTTCCTGCGCTATCGGTAAAGCAGTATTAGAGACTATTGATAATAATAAATTACAAAAAAATGCTTTGTTAGTTGGTAATTATTTTTTAAAAGAATTAAAAAAAATCCAACTTAAATATAAAAAATATATTAGTGAAGTTAGAGGTAGGGGGCTTTTTTTAGGAATAGATATTATTCAGAATAGTAATGTGTCTAAACCAAATAAAAAATTAGCTAAACTGCTTATTAATTATATGAGAAATCAAGGTATTTTATTGAGCACTGATGGACCTTATGACAATGTTATTAAAATAAAACCACCTCTTGTATTTACAAAATTAAATGTTGATCAGGTATGTAAAAACTTAGAAACTTTCTTTAAAAAATTATAAAATATATTCCATAACTAATCATTAGCAGACCAATGGTTAGATCAATCCAAAACCAAGTTTTATTTGAATAAATATATTTTGACAAAAACTTTGACATATATCCTAAAGAAAAGAAAAACAAAAAACTAGCTGAAATTGCTCCAACGCCAAATGAAAATTGATCATTAAAATTTGTTGATAATGATCCCAGCAAAATAATTGTATCTAGATAAACATGAGGATTTGCGTATGTAATAAGGAATAAGGTAATTAATACTTTTCCGTATTCGTTAATTATATTTAATTTTTTATTTATATCTTTAATTTGATTTAATTTTATAACTTTATTTAATCCATAAAATATAAGCCAAATTCCACCTAATACTTTTATTATTCCTATAATACTTGGATTAATTTGAACAATATAATTAGATAGATATATTCCAATTACAATTAGTAAACTGTCAGATAGACTGCAAAATAAAGTAACTGTAAAAACATAAGATTTTTTAAGCCCTTGTTGAATTACAAATAAATTTTGCGGTCCTATGGCTATAATTAATGTTCCTCCAATTATTAATCCTTGGATAAAATCATAAATATACATATTGCCTTAAATTATAATTACACTATTTTAAAATTATGCACAAAATTATATTGTTTAGTTTGTTTATTTTATTATCAAAAAGTGTTTATGGAGAAATGATAAAACCAGACCCTTCAATTGGTCCTAAAGAAGTTATTTCAATTCAATTAAAAGCACTACAAAAAAATAATTTACCTTTTGACGATGCCGGTATTGAACAAACTTGGGAATTTGCACATCCAAATAATAGAATGTACACAGGTCCTCTAGACAATTTTATTAGGATGATTAAAAATCCATCCTACTCAATGATGATTGATCACTTAGAACACAATATAATTCCAGTTCAGGAACAAGAAAAAAGTTCATATTACTTTGTAGAGCTTACAGATAGTAATGGAAAAAAATTTGGTTTCGAATGGACAGTAGAAAAAGTAGAGCAAAACGGTGAGTTTAAAGATTGCTGGATGACTGTCGGTGTTTCTAGACCAATGCCTTTATCACAAGCATCATAGTGTGCGGAAGATTTACAAGCACTGAAGATAAAGAAAAAATTACAAAACTATTTCCTAACTCAGAAGTTTTAAATTACGCACATAAGTCATACAATATATCACCTTCTAATATCGTTAATATTATTTATGAAAATAATCATAAACTTTTAATAGATACTTTTATTTGGAGTTATAGTTTTTTTAGTAAACAAAATAATGTTACTCAATTTGTTATTAATGCAAGAATTGAAACGATTAATGATAAATATTTATTCAAAGAATCATTTACTAAAAGAAAATGTCTTATTATTGCAAATGGATACTATGAATGGAAAAATATAAATAATCAAAAACAACCATATTTAATATCAATTCCTAGAAATGAATTATTGTTTTTTGGTGGAATTTGGAGGGAAGAAATAAGAGATAATAAAAAAATGAATGTTGTCTGTATCATTACTAAGGAAGCAAATGAAAACCTTTCCCATATACATAATAGAATGCCTCTTATTATGTCTCATAATGAGGGTCTTGATTTTCTTAATGATAATGAAAATGAATTCTTACATAAAAACAAAAGTATTATCGAGGATGATTTAGACTTTTATCCAGTATCAAAAATTGTAAATAATCCAAAAAATAATGATGAAAATTGCCTTAAAGAAATATCTTTATAATATTTAAATTTTTTTATCGCTTTTATAATATTAATCAAATATATAATTTTTTTTTAAATGAGCCATTTATTTTATAAACCTGCTAAATCTAGATTACACAGAAGTGAATTGGCAGTTCCTGGCTCTAATCCAAAGATGTTTGAAAAAGCATTAAAATCAAATGCCGATTATATTTTCTTAGACCTAGAAGATGCAGTATCTCCAAATGATAAAATTGATGCAAGAAAAAATGTTATAAATGCAATAAAAGAATACAATTGGAGAGAAGAAGGTAAAACAATCTCTATAAGAATTAACGGTTTGGATACACACTATATGTATCGTGATGTGATTGAAATTATAGAAGAGGTCGGTGATAAGATTGATACATTATTAATTCCAAAAGTAGGCTCATCATCTGATGTATATATGGTTGATTGTATGCTTAATCAAATTGAACAAAATAAAAAATTTGAAAATAGAATAGGTTTAGAATGTTTAATTGAAACAGCACTAGGAATGTCTAATATTCAATCAATTGCAACATCAAGTTCAAGACTAGAAGCATTACATTTTGGAGTTGCAGATTATGCAGCAAGTATGCGCGCAAGAACCGTTGTTATAGGGGGGTTAAATCCTGATTACCCTGGAGATCAATGGCATCATGGCTTATCAACATTAGTAATGACTTGTAGATCATATGGCTTAAGAGCAATAGACGGACCTTTTGGTGATTTTAATGACAAAGAAGGATATCTTGATGCAGCAAAAAGAGCGGCAGCAATTGGTTTTGAGGGTAAATGGGCAATACATCCATCGCAAATAGATTTAGCTAATGAAGTTTTTTCTCCACCCAAAGAAGAAATAGATAAAGCAAAAAGAATATTATTAGAATTAGAAAAAGCAGCAGCAGAAGGAAAGGGCGCTGCTCAGCTTGATGGAAGAATGATAGATGCTGCATCTGCTAGAATGGCTGAAAATATTGTAAATATTAATAAGTTAATTGAAAGTAAGTAATGGACATACACGAATATCAAGCAAAAAAAATATTGTCCGATTTTGGTGTTAAAATTCCCACTGGTGGTATTGTTTATAGTCCAGAAAATGCAGAAAACAAAGCAAGAGAAATTGGTGGTTCAAAATGGGTTGTAAAAGCGCAAGTTCACTCTGGTGCTAGAGGTAAAGCGGGAGGAATTATAATATGTAATTCTCCGTTAGAAGTTGCTGATGCAACTGATAAATTGTTAGGTAAAAAATTAATTACAAACCAAACTGGTCCAGAGGGTAAGATAATAAATAGAATTTATATTGAAGAAGCAACTGATATCAAACATGAATTATATTTAGGTTTAGTGTTTGATAGATCTTCAGAAAGTATAATGGTTGTAGCCTCAACAGAAGGTGGAATGAGTGTCGAAGAAATTTCAAAAGAAAAACCTGAAACAATTATACGATCTAAAATAGAAGTAGCAGTTGGTATTCAACAATTTCAAGCAAGAGAAATAGCTTTTGGTTTAGGAATTGAATCCAAATTGATCTCAAGAGCTGCAAATACAATTATTGGTTGTTATAAAGCTTTTAGTGAGCTTGATGCAACAATGGTTGAAGTTAACCCATTAGTTGTATCACACCAAGATGAAATATTAGCATTAGATTGTAAAATGAGTTTTGATAATAATGCAATGTTTAGAAGAGATGAAATTGCAGAACTTAGAGATAAAACACAAGAAAATTCAAATGAAGTTTATGCTTCTGACAGAGGAATGAATTATGTAAGCTTAGATGGGAATATTGGTAATATTATTAATGGTGCAGGCTTAGCAATGGCTTCAATGGATATGATAAAACTTGCTGGTGGTGAACCTGCAAATTTTTTAGATGTTGGCGGAGGTGCAACACCTGAAAAAATAGTTAAAGCTTTTAAATTAATCTCTATGGACACAAAAGTTAAGGTAATATTAGTTAATATCTTTGCAGGGATTAACAGATGTGATTGGGTTGCAGAAGGAATTGTTCAAGCTTTATCAAAAATTGAAATTAAACATCCTTTAGTTATACGTTTAGCTGGAACTAACGTCGAAAAGGGAAATGAAATACTTAAAAAAAGCAATATAAATTACATTGAAGCATCAACTTTAGAAGATGCAGCAAATAAAGCAGTGAAGGCTCTTGGATAATCATGTCTATAATCATTCACAAAAATACAAAGATTTTAGTCCAAGGATTCACTGGAAAAATTGGAAGTTTTCATGCTGAAGAAATGATTAAGTATGGTTCTAACGTTGTTGGTGGGGTAACACCTGGTAAGGGTGGCATGACTCATTTAAATCTTCCTGTTTTTAATACTGTTAAAGAAGCTGTAGATCAAACTGGAGCATCAACATCAATTTTATTTGTCCCACCAGCCTTTGCAGCAGACTCAGCAATGGAAGCTGCTGATGCAGGTATTAAAACGTGTGTGGCTATTACTGACGGTATTCCTTCTCATGATATGGTTAAAATAAAAAGATACATGAGAAGATATCCAAAAGATAAAAAAATGGGATTAGTAGGTCCGAATTGTGCAGGAATAATTAGCCCTGGTAAATCTATGTTAGGTATTATGCCTGGTCACATTTACAAAGAAGGTAAAATAGGAATAGTTAGTAGATCTGGCACTTTGGGATATGAAGCTGCACAACAACTTAAAGATTTGGAAATTGGTGTTTCAACAAGTGTAGGTATAGGAGGCGATCCAATAAATGGAAGTTCTTTTAGAGATATAATTGAAAAGTTTGAAAATGATGATGAAACTATTGCAGTTTTAATGATAGGTGAAATAGGTGGCCCACAAGAAGTTGAAGCTGGACAATTTGCTAAAGAAAATATGAGTAAACCGGTAATTGCGTATATAGCAGGACTAACTGCACCAAAAGGTCGTGTGATGGGGCATGCTGGCGCAATTGTTTCTGCTTATGGTGAAAGTGCAATAGAAAAAGTAGAACTTCTTAAAGAGTGTGGGGTTACAATTTCCAAAAACCCTTCTGTAATGGGTGAAACTGTTAAAAAAGTATTAGTAGAAAATAATTTGAATTAATATAATTAAAAAATAATGAAATTTTTATATAAAAATGAATTCTGGATGTTAATATTTTCTCTAGGTGTTCTTTATTGGTTATTTAATCCATCAGTCTTAACAACCTTAGTTATGATTGTGCCATTGCTATTGGCCGTTTCTTCCCGTAAATAAAGCTAAGTTTTATACTTACTGATGCAATAACGTTTATCGTATTTATAGTTAAAAAATGAAATTATATCTTATTAGACATGCAGAGTCAGAAGCTAATGCAGCATCAGATTTAGATAATCCAACTTATTATTATGATGCAAGAATTACTCAAAGAGGAGTTGAGCAAGCAAAAAAATTAAATAATAGAATTAAAAATCTCAAATTTGATAATTATTTTTGTTCCCCCTTAACAAGAACATTGGAAACATTCTCTATTGTTTTTCCATCTAATAAACCTGTAATTGAACCATTAATAAGAGAACATTTGTACCACTCATGTGATGTAGGAAGACAACCAAAAAAATTAAAAAAAGAATTTAATGATTTTGATTTTAATAATTTAAATGATTTTTGGTGGAATAATAACAAACCTATTAATGAAAAAAAAATTATACAAGAGTCTCACAATGATATTAAAATGAGATTAAGGTCTTTTCTTCTATCTATCAAAAACCTTAATTTACAAAAAATTGTATTAGTCAGTCATGGTACATTCTTAAGTCAAATAACTGAATATATGCTGGATAACTGTGAGGTATATGATTGTGAGTACAATGAGGTATACGAAAAATTTTTTTAATTTAATTCTTGATATATAAAAATCTAAAACATCTCATTTATTATTTTATTTAATTTTTGTGTTACTCTATCAATTATTTTTTTTCCTATCTGTGCATTGGATTTTCTAGGATCTCCAATAATTCCACTTTTACTTAATTCTTTAGTTGTCCATGCTTTCTTAATATTTTTCTCATAAGAAATCGTTTTAGATGATAAATAATCGGGAGATAATCTATGTTTAGAAATTTTAGATTGCCTAACTAGGTTTGGAAATAAATATAACATAATAGATGTTTCAAATTCTTTCTTTAGCAATAATATCTATATGGCTAATTTGTCCACCATGACTATTTAAAAGTAATATATTTTTAAATTTCAATTTACATACATTTTCTAAAATTGATAAAGAGTGCGATATAAATTCCAATGAATCAATACTTATAGTTCCATCAAAATCTGTATGTTCAGCAGCTGAACCAAAATATATTTCAGGCATAATTAAATATTTATTTGAATTATATTTTTTATTGAATTCTAATAATATTCCTTCAAGAATTTTTTTATCAGTATTTAATGGAAGATGCGGACCGTGTTGTTCTATTGATGAAAATGGGAAAATTAAAACTGTTTTTCTATTTATTTTTTTAATTTCATTTGTTGTTAATTCTTCCCAAAAGTTTGTTAGCATTTTTTTATTATACATTTATAAGTAAATTATGAAATCTTATTCTTTATGGATTGATAAAAAAAAACAAGCTAAAATTTATCAAAAAAAACTTGTTTACAATAAAAATAACAAAACAGTTTTAGTTAAAACTATTTACTCAGGTATTAGCAAGGGAACTGAAAAATTAGTTTCATCTAAAAGCGTAAGTAAGGATCAATTTGAATTAATGAAAGCCCCTTTTCAAGAGGGTTCTTTTAATTTACCTATAAAATACGGTTATATAAATGTTGGGAATATTATCGATGGTCCAAGGAAATATATAAATAAAAAAATATTTAGTCTTTATCCTCATCAAGATTTATATGAAATTTCTATTCAAAATTTAATTTTTTTACCAAAAGGAAATTTGAGAAAATATGTCCTAACTGCAAATATGGAAACAGCAATTAATATCTTTTGGGACGCTCAATCTAAAAGTAATAACAAAATTCTAATTGTAGGACTTGGCTCTGTAGGATTATTAACTGCATTTTTTTTTAAAATTAATGGATATAAAAATGTCTATGTTTTTGATAATAATAAAAATAAAAGAAAAATTGCCAACTATTTAGGATTAAATTTTATTGATATAAGAAAGATTGAGAAAATAGATGTAGCAATAAACACTACAGCTAATTATAAAGTTTTAAATTCTTTAATGGAAAAATTATCTATCGAAGGAAAAATAGTAGAAGCTAGTTGGTATGGTAAAAATAAAGGAGAAGTTGCCTTAGGTGGGTATTTTCATTCTAAAAGATTAAAAATTATTAGCTCACAGGTATCTAAAATACCAAAATACATGAAAAATAAATATGATTTTGAGGGGAGATTAAAATTAGCAATTAAATCTTTAAAAAATTCAAAATTAGAAAAATTAATTACTAGTGAAAGTAATTTTTTTGATTTAGAAAAAGATTACTATAAAATCCTTCAAAATAAGGATACAGTAATGCATCTAGTTAAATATTAATTATGTATTCGATAAAAGTAAGAGAAAATATTCTAATAGCTCATTCTTTACCTGGAGAAGTATTTGGACCAGCCCAAAATATGCATGGAGCTACATATTTAGTAGATGCAGAATTTTTCACTGATAAACTTAATAAATACAATATAATTATGGATTTAGGAATAGTGTCCACGACTTTAAAAGATATTCTTAAAATATATAATTATCAAAATTTAGATGAGATTGATGAATTTAAGGGTAAAATTACCTCAACAGAGTTTTTAGCAGAGGATATTTGCAATAAGATCTTGAATAGACTAAGAAATGAATTCTCTGAAGATTACAAATCTTTAAAAAAAATTAAAATAACCTTGCAAGAATCAAATGTTGCATGGGCATCATATGAAAAAGAGGTTATCTAAAAATAAATCTGATATTTATTTTGTTTATCCAGGAAATATTAATGCAAAAACTGGAGGATATATTTATGAAAAAAATATCCTAGAATATGCAAAGATAAGAGATATAAATATTAGACCAATTGCTCTAAGTGAAAATTATCCTTTTCCTACAAATAACGATATAAAATATTTTCTAAAAATTTTAGATAAAATTGATCCTGACTCTAAAATTATAATCGATGGATTAGCTTTAGAAGGAATGTATTCCATTTTTAAAAAAATACTTACTTATAATGTTATCGCGCTAATACATCATCCTTTATATCTTGAATTTAAAGGTCAAAGGTCAAAAAAATTTTTGAGATTAGAAAAAGAAAATTTCAAAAAAATAAATAAATTTATTGTGACTTCTAAAAATACAAAAAATTTATTAATAAATGAATTTAAGGTACTAAATAATAAAATTTCTGTAGTTGAACCTGGTATAGAAAGACTTGCAAAATATAATTTTAAAAATAATAGTAAAATTCATTTTTTAACATGTGGAAGTATAATAAATAGAAAAAATTATCTTTTTTTATTAAAAGTTTTAAAGCCTTTAGATAATTTTATTTTAGAAATTGTTGGTGATACTACAAGAGATATAGGTTATTACAAAAAACTCAAAAAATTTATTTCTAAAAATTCAATGAACAGAAAAATAATATTCCACGGTACTATTTCAGATACAAAATTAGCTAAATTATATTCTAAAACAGATTGTTACATTTCGGTAAGTAAATATGAAGGTTTTGGTATGTCTTTAGCAAATGCATTAATAATTAAAAAGCCAATTATAACCTTTTTTACTAATACTATCTTAAATACACTAGGAAAAAAGGGTGTTATTTATTTCAAAAAATTTGAAGTAAATGATCTTAGAAATATAATTATTAAAAATATATTAAATAAAAAAAATTTTAATAAACTAAATATTGATATTCAAAAAAATAAAAGATATCTTCTTACTCCTCTAGAGTCAGCTAAGAAATTTGTTAATTTAATTTAATATGCATGAATTTCAAAATAAATGGTTAAATCTTAGAGAAACTGTTGATAGGAATTCAAGAAACAAAAGAATACTATATTTAATTAATAAATTTTTTAAAAATAAAAAAAATATTAGAATAGTTGACTTAGGTTCAGGTGCTGGATCTAATTATAGATTTCTTAAATCAAGATTATTAAATAATCAATATTGGTCTTTTGTAGACATATCACATCAATCAACAAATTATTTTAAAGATAATATAAAATTATCTTCTAAAATAAAAAAAACTAATTTTAAAATTGTTGATGTAATTAATAATTTAGAAAAAATAAATTTTAATGATTATAATTTAGTTAC
>LUMI01001506.1_pt1 | contig 10649 bp, 9 predicted proteins | sample 729681 | NCBI WGS metagenome assembly LUMI01 (sample SAMN03860267, study PRJNA289734) | marine metagenome | biome: seawater column; feature: ocean; material: water; isolation source: Red Sea water column Station 34 - depth 10m | place: Saudi Arabia: Red Sea | collected 2011-10-15 | depth 10 m
GACGACAAAACGGGTGAGCGCGTTTGTGCCTTTATTACTGTTGCAAACGACATAAGTATCGATAAGGTAACAGCATATTGTAAGCAGCACCTTACTAACTACAAAATCCCTAAATCGATTACCGTTCTTGAAGAGCTACCTAAATCTACAGTGGGCAAAATTCTCCGTAGAGAACTACGTAGCGCGTGACACCACGGAAACGGCTGATCTTTATAAAGGTTGGCCGTTTTTACTTATAAATCAGTTTATTGCTACCAAAGAATAACATCCTAATATTGTAAATTGGCGCGCCTCTTACTATAAATAAAGAACGCTACTATTAATCTTTGCCGATAATGCTTTCAAAGACGTTCTTTTTTCATAGTTTAGATGAGTTAAAACAAGAAAGTGACGCTTTGAAAGCGTTCGCCCCATCTCTGCTAATAATGTACGCATCGTCTCCATTTCTCAGTTCACCCGAGCTATATCCGATAGTGAGTCATATTTGTCCTGACTGCGTTGGATGCAGTACCGCAGGTGAGATTTCCGCTAACCGAGTCACCTCCAATAGTATCTCTGTCGTTCTTTTGCGTTTCGAATCTTCGTCATACGCAAAAATACACCAAACACCGTTAAGCGACATGCCGTCTTCTTTTGAAACCGGTCAGTCACTTGCAAACCGGATCGAACAGAATGGCCTGAAAGGTGTTTACGTTTTGGCGCCTGGTGTCGAAATAAATGGCTCAGCTTTGCTAAAAGGCATTTCGACTCACTTACCGCAGAATATAGGAATAAGTGGCGGTCTTGCCGGCGATGATGGCGCATTCGAACAAACATACGTACTGCACCCTAATGGCATTGATAGCCGCAGTGTTGTTGCCGTTGCGTTTTACGGTCAATCACTTAGTTTTGACTACAGCGCACGCGGCGGATGGCGGTCATTTGGCCCAGCGCGAAGAGTCGCTTCGGCAAAAGAAAACCTTCTGTTAGAACTCGACGATAAGCCGGCATTGGATATCTACAAATCGTATTTGGGTGAATACGCGGAAGACTTACCAGCAAGCGGGCTTCTGTTCCCTTTTGAAGTACTAAATGAAAACGGCGAGCCGACGGGAATTATCAGAACTATTCTTGGCATTGACGAGCAAACTAAGGCCTTAGTATTAGCGGGTGAGGTTAACGAAAATCAGTACCTGCGTCTTATGAATGCGTCAACGGAAAACCTTATCAGTGGCGCACTTGAAGCGATTGCCCCTATTGCCAGCAAAAACAGAGATGAAGATTTGCACTGTTTAGCTTTGGTGACAAGCTGTGTAGGTAGAAAACTAGTTATGGGTGATCGCGTCGAGGAGGAGATTGAAGAGTTAGCTCTGCAGTTAAGCAGTAATACCAATATTGCTGGATTCTATTCTTACGGAGAAATAAGCCCTTCATGCAATGAAGCTCCGTGTGAACTGCACAATCAAACGCTAACCCTCATGCTGATGAGGGAAACACATTGAATTCCCTATTAGAACGTCAGTTACGCCGAGCGTTTCAGCTTGACGATACAGAATCACTCGCGCAGTGGCTCAAGGGACTTGATGACGATAGTACAGAACATACGAGCCTAAATCTGCAGACGCTTAAACGGGGACTCGCTGCTCTTATACCGAGAATTGACGAATCTTACACGTTTAATGAAAGGGACATCAAATTAAGAGATAGAAGTTTACATATCAGCTCTGAAGAACTTATTGCTGTAAATAGAAAAGTTCGTGAAGAGTTTAACGAACAAAAGGCCGTTATCGAAACCTTACGATTAGCAGTAAACCAACTTTTAGAAGAGCGAAATAAGCCGCTGATAGATGAGAAATTTACCAACCTATCAGATCTTTCTTCACTCATGTACGAGCTTATATGTGAACAGAAAAATGCAAATAATGAGCTGCTATTACAGCGCAAAGCTATGGACAAGCACGGCATAGTCGCAACTATCGATCTCAAAGGTACGTTATTGTCAGCGAACGATAAATGCTGTCAGCTTTCTGGCTATTCTCGCGAAGAGTTAATAGGACAAAGTACCGCTATTTTCCGCGTGGAAAATATTTCGCTCACTGAGCAAGTCGAAATATTGGGAGCACTTGTTAAAGGGGAGATTTGGCAAGGAGAACTAAATAGCTTTACGAAAGACGATAAGCCTTGGACGGTCTTTGCAACCGTTGTCCCTATTGTTGAATACAACCAACGGGTAAATCGCCTTGTAGTGATTTGTACTGATATTTCAGAACAGAAGCGTCTATCAAGGAAACTTAAAAAGGATAGAGCTTTTCACAAAAGTATTACCAATAGTATAGGTGAAGGTGTGTATGCAGTTAATGGTGAAGGCACAACACAGTTCCTCAACCCCACTGCTTCTCGTCTACTTGGTTGGACCTTAGAAGAGTTACAAAACAGACGCTTTCACGACACGGTTCACTACCAAAAAGGGGATGGAACACTACTTCCCAGACAACAATGCCCTGTAAACAAAACAATTAAAAGCGGGTCGTCGTACACCTCTTATGAGGATTTTTTCACTGATAAACGAGGGCGCTTATTCCCTATTTCTATTGTTGCCGTACCGCTTTTTGATAAAGAAGGTAAGCCGGATGGGCATGTAGGTGTTTTTAACGATATTAGCAACCAAAAAGCCATTGAGCACAAGCTTCAGAAAGCCTACGACGAGGCTCAAAGCGCCAATCAAGCCAAAAGCGACTTTCTCGCGACAATGAGCCATGAAATTAGAACACCAATGAATGCCATTATTGGGTTAACTCATCTGGCATTAGAGTCACAGGATAGCGACCAGCAACTACAGTATTTGGAAAAAGTTCAGAACAGTGCAAATGCACTGCTCGAACTCGTCGACAGCATCTTAGATTTCTCAAAAGTAGAAGCAAACAAAATCGATATTCTCGATGAACCTTTCACCTTAACAAGGACCATTGAAAAACTGGCGCAAGTATTTCAAGTTAAAGCGCAACAAAAGCAACTTCAGCTTCTTTTCGACATTCGCTGTAGCACGAGTACTCCCTGCCATGGCGATAGCGAGAAAATTTATCAGGTGCTTCTGAACCTTTTAAGTAATGCTATAAAGTTCACTGATAAAGGAAGCGTAACACTTGTAGTCGAACAGAAAGATTCTATGCTGATGTTTTCCGTATCCGATACTGGGATGGGAATAAGCGTTGAAGGACAATCTAAGTTATTCAATGCATTTGTTCAGGCTGATGCCTCTATTTCAAGGAAGTTCGGTGGCACGGGATTGGGCTTGGCCATATGTAAAAGGCTAGTTGACTTAATGGGTGGAAACTTAACCTTAGAAAGCAAAGTTAATGAAGGAAGCCGCTTTTCATTTTCATTGCCGGTGTGCCACAACGAGAAAGGTGAAACCAAGCCTACATTACCAGCTTCTCTTCCTAAAAACATTGTATGTATTCAAACACATGAAAGCGTAAGGCAAGGCTGTAAGGTGTTCAGCAACACACTAAAGCGGCTCGGTATTAAGTGTCATGTTGTAGATGACGTCAACAATACGCTTCCAGACAGTGCTGAGCGAAGCATAGCGTTTATGTCCAATGATGAGGGAAGTTGGAGGGCGCTGTCTAATAACTTGGAAGCTGGAAAATATAACAACATTAACTTGTGTGCTTTGGTAAGTTTATTCAGCCGCCAAGAGGTTCAGAAAAAATTGGGGTATTTATTGCCTGGCGACCTTAAAATTGTTGAGCTTCCGTTCACCGATAGCGACATCATTTCTGCCCTTGCGCCGCTTCAAGCCTCTGAAAAGAAACAATCGATGGACAGTTTAGAAAGTAAGAAGTGGCGAACTGTACGGTTAGCTGAAAAACAGGTTTTAGTGGTGGATGACGACCCGATAAGTGTAGAGATTAGTCAGCAAATACTTGTCGATTTAGGTATGAAAGTAGTAACCGCAACGACAGGAAAACAAACCCTAGCACTTTGTGAAACATCAAAATTTGACGCACTTTTACTTGATTGTCATCTGCCTGACATTTCCGGATATGACATCGCCGAAATACTTTCACAACAGCATGACTGGACAGTACCCATCATTGCACTTAGTGCGGATGAAACACATGAAGCTTCAGAAAAAGCATTGGCTTCAGGCATGTGTTTTCATTTAGTCAAACCAGCTAAGGCAGATGAGATCATTCACACTATAGATACGAATATTCACGCAGGCTACATTGAAATAACTATTCCGAATGATCCCAGCCCTTTCATTTCTTCATTGGTAGATTTCTACAATAAATACAGTCAGCAGAGTGTAATGTCAGATTTGCTCAACATTTTCCATTCGCCCTCTGTCGATAATCTGCTATTAAAAGAATTGTACGATGATGCTCAGAGTATTGGTGCCACTACCTTGGCACAATGTTTACAAATACTTATTGAAACAGATGAAAGGCCTGAAGCTATCATTGCTAAAGATATTGTAACTCTGTCCTTTGAGCTAGATGCAGCACTTCGCCTCATTGCACATACGATAAATAAAGGTACGCGTAAAACCGATATGCACTCGAATGAAAACCTGGATGAAGCGGCTATTCTTTCGAGCCTTGACACTATACAGAATGCGTTAGAAGCTTACGATGCAAAAGCCCTTGAGTACATATCCAGCTTTGCTGCACAGCACTCAGAATCTCGCTTTGCAATTGAAATTAATCGGCTTAAGCAGCTTGCCTCTATTTATGATTTTGAAGGGGCTTTAGTCCTAATTAAACAGTTGATAGACACTATTAGTAATGAATAACCCGAAACCCCAAAATAATAGATTCAGCGTACTTGTTGTCGATGATGAACCAGCCAATATTGATATATTGCTTGGAATACTTAGTCCTTATTATGACGTCAAGGTCGCGCCATCTGGCGCGATTGCCCTCAAAATAGTTCAGCAGTTTACGCCAGACCTAATACTGCTTGATATTATGATGCCGGGTATGGATGGGTTTGAAGTATGCAAACAATTAAAAACTGACAGATTGCTAAGCCAGATTCCGGTCATTTTTGTCACAGCGTTGACACAAGGCGAAAGCGAAGAAAAGGGCTTTAAACTGGGTGGTGTCGATTACATAACCAAGCCAGTATCACCAAGTATTACACTTGCGCGCGTGAAAACACATATTAGTCTTGCCCATCAAATGCGTATGACAGAAAACCTAGTAGCTAAACGTACTGAAGAACTGATAGCTGCTGCTGGGCATTACAATGATACAGACACAGGGCATCATATCTGGCGAATGGCAGCCTACAGCAAATGTTTAGCTATTGCCTGCGGCTGGTCCTATGACGACGCTTGCTTGTTAGCGCAAGCGGCGCCTATGCACGACACTGGAAAAATCGGTATTCCCGATGCAATTTTGAAAGCGCCTCGTAGGCTAATAATCAGCGAAATGGAAGTGATGCGCACTCATGCACAAATTGGCCATAAAATTCTTTCGCAGTGCGATACGCCTTTGTTTAACCTTGCAGCGGAGATTGCGCTATGTCATCACGAAAAATGGAACGGCACAGGCTATCCTGAAGGCTTAGCCGGTGAGGACATTCCTGAGAGCGCTCGTATTGTCGCAATTGCAGACGTATTCGATGCGCTTACGATGAAACGCCCGTACAAAAAAGCATGGTCTGATGACGATGCGTTTAATTACTTACTAGAGGGCGCAGGCAAGCATTTCGACCCCAATTTAGTGGCGTGTTTTATCTCTATAAAACAGGAAATATTAGACACCAAAGCATATTGGAACCAGTTAGAAGCCGAAGGGAAGATGGCATCAGTAAGCGACTTGCTTCCTCAAAATTCTTAATTAGGGCATGATGCCTTATTCAACTCAACGAAGAAGGTGAGCCACATTTTAGTCAATGCAAGAGTGAATAAATGGCATAAAAAAAGGTCGATATTATCGACCTTTTCAAAAAGAATACGTGTTGAGCGCAGGGCTTAACTTGCGCCAAGCTCGGCAGCAATAGCATCTGCTTGACGTTTTTCGCCCTGCACAAACTGCTTCCACTGCTGTGCCATAGCACGACTTTTTTGGTGCTTTTCTGCTTCAGCTAGCTGATTAAGCGCAAGGGCATATTGCTTCTTGTTGTAAAGTGCCATGCCTTTAATCAGGTAAACCAAACCAGGGTTTCTCAAATCGCCCTTTTCAACCGCTCGGTCTGCCGCAGCAATTGCATCATCGAAACGCTCTTCATTAAGAAGAATTTGCGCTAACTGTGCATCTAACTCACCGTCTTCAGACAGTTCAGCCGCTTGCATCATAACGGGAATGGCTTTGTCTTGCTCTTTAGCAAGTGACCAGCTTTGGCCTAAGAACTTAAGGTTGCGCAAGTTTTTCTCTAGCACGCCGTCGTTCATCGCCTGCTCCATCAACTTGGCACCTTTGTATGGCACGCGATGATAGTAATAAAGCTGCGCCATATTGAACACATCAGCGGCAGAACGTCTTTAACCTTTTGAGGCTGCTTGAGTTCATAGAAAATAGCACGCTGAAGTATTAACCAACCTTCATCAGGGATCATGCCTTCAGCTTCGTGATCGGCAACGGCTTCAGAAATCCACGTTACGGCTTGCTCGTACTGTTTATTCTGATAGTACGCTTGAGCTTTGATCACTTTATTTTTAACCGGTACAGGGCCTGTATTTAGGCTTTCCCAACGCTCTAAATAGGTGATGGTGTCGTCGTAATTACCCTGCATAAGGTTAAGCTGGGCCAAACTGAAAAGTGTAGTCATTTCGAACTTTTCAGGAATAGGCTGTTGCTCTACTACCTTGGCAAACGACTCCAACGCTTTTGCATAGTCTTCGTTGTTGTAATAAATGAAGCCGAAAAAGTTGTACATCATCGCTTTTTCGTAGGCGTTCATAGAATGAGACTTATCTTCCACTTCTTTCAAAATGGAAATAGCTTCTTCTACATTGCCCGCTTCATCAGCTGCCGTTTGGGCACGGGCTAGCTGCTCGTAGACTTTACCGCGAAGCGTAGGCACGCGACGGGTTTGCTTATCGCTAGCTTTTATCTCTTGTCCATCTTGCTGCTCAGCCTCTTGCGCTGTAGCGTTAGAAGCAATGAACATAGTAGGCACAGATACCGTGGCCGATGCAAATGCAAACGCCAGTGCACTTAGCAAGGTATTCGTTTGTTTTCTCATCATATTCTGTTACCCGTCAATTAGGAACGAAATACGGTTTTGTACACCAGACACTTCTGTTGCTTCACCGTTAACCACGCGGGGCTTATATTTGAACTTCATCGCCGCATCTATCGCCGCTCTAGCGAGATGTCGTCTCCGACTTCAGCACCAAAGTCCATCGACGTACCTTCTGCATCTGGAGAAGGCGAGTCCATTTGAGGCTGCTCCATTTGCGGTGGCGGCTCTTCAGGCTTAGGTGGCTTCTTCGGCTTACGATCTTTTTTCTCAACCTGTTCATCCTGCTTAACCCTTACGAAGTCAAGCACGCTTCCCTTTGGCGGCTCAGTTAGTGCACTGCCACCCATCTTGATAAGCGATTGCATCAAGAAGAACAGGCCTAACGTGATCGCAAGGGAAATAACAAATGCGATTAAATATCGTGGCATGATTTATTGCTCTTGGGCTGCAATCGAAACATCGTAAACGCCAGCGGCTCGCGACGCGTCCATAACCTTAATCAGTGTTTCTGTTGTGGCTTTTTTGTCAGCCTGAATTACAACAGAACCCTGTGGGTTTTCTGCGCGAAGACGCTCAATGTTCGCTTGTACTGCGCGAACGTCGATACGGCGTTTGTTAATCCAAATTTCGCCTTTATCCGAAATAGCGATAAGGATATTAGCGCGGTCCTTTTTCACAGCAGTGGCTGCTTCTGGACGGTTAACATCGATACCCGCTTCTTTCACAAATGACGCAGTCACAATGAAGAAGATCAACATGATAAATACAACGTCCAGCATGGGCGTCATGTCGATGGCTGCTTCTTCTTCATCGACTAAGTTTTGAAAGTGCTGCTTCATAATAAATACCTTACCTTAACGCTTAGCTAGCATTAACGTTGAATAATCAATGCATCCTCAAGATGCGTGCGTTCTGATTTCACCATACGAGTTAACCAGGTAGCGGCGAATACGCCTGAAAGTGCGCCAACCATGCCCGCCATTGTGGGGATAGTGGCTTTCGATACACCTGACGCCATTGAACGAGCATTACCTGAGCCCGCAATCGCCATTACATCGAACACTTCAATCATACCGGTAACCGTTCCCATCAAGCCTAGCAGCGGACAAAGCGCAACCAGTGACTGGATAATTGGGATGCTGCCGTTTAGGCGCATGGTTAACTGTGAAATTGTTTTCTGACGAACCTGCTCTGCGAACCAAGAAGAGCGATCGGCACGTGCTGTCCACATGGCTATCGCGTCTTTCTTGGCTTGCTTGTGCCAAACCATCAGATACATCGCACGCTCGAGGATCAAAAGCCACATAACGAATAAAGCAGTGTCATTGGAATCGCTACAACAAGACCTAGTACCGTTGTTACAAGTGCTGTTGAAATACCACCAGCCATCAGTTTCGGGTCACCCGTACCGAACAATGTGATTGCTTGGAAGGTGTTGATCATACCGGTTACCGTACCTAGTAGACCCATAAGCGGTGCTACAACAGAGATAATCTTAATGATAGTTAGGTTACGACCTAACTTAGGCACTTCGCCCAAAATCGCTTCTGTAAGGTGAAGCTCAAGCGCTTCAACATCAGCGTTTGGATGCTCGTCACGTACCTGTTTGTTCACTTTCATGCGAATAAGCGTCAGCGTTACAAGACGCTCAAGGGCAAGTAGAAGACCAAATGCACCAACGATAAGAATGATATAACCTACTACACCGCCCTGCTCTACACGCTCTTGAAGGTTAGGCGCTTGAACAAGAAGACCTAGGATTGAACCACCCGTTGGGTCGATACCGAACTGCACTAATTCACCGCTTGATGCTTGTAGTTCAGCAGCAGAATCCATGTAACGGTCAGCAGGCTGACGTACAAGTTCAGATACTGTACCTGTTACACCGTTGTACTCTAGGTATTTACCATCAGCAACAAGTGCAAAAGGACCTACGCGAACAACAGACTTATTCACTTTCTCACCGCCCGCTTCAACAACGTCTGTCTTGAACGTAGTGACTTTGCCGGCTTCCGTCATTTCGCGCTGCATTTCAAACCAAACGCGCTCAATTTCTTCAATTGATGCAAGTTTTGAGCTTGAACCCATGTCTTGTGCCATCTTATCAAGGAAGTCAGCACGGCCAGGGATTTGTGCAGAAACCACTGAGTTATAGAATTTGTTTTTGGTGTCGCCAGCGATTTGCTGAAGCACACCGAATAGCTCTTTAAGTGAACCAAGACGTGTGTCTAGTGCACCGTTTAAGTCAGCCAGTTTGAATTCGTTTTCTTCGAACTGAGTTTCAAGCTGCTCTGATTGTGCAAGCATTTGGTCGCGCTTTTCACGAGTTTCGCGAAGAATGCGATCTTGCTCTGCACGTTGCGCTTGGAAATTACGCTCGCGCTGTTTGTTTTGCTGAGACTGTGCGAACTGACCTTCTTCTAGTTGCTTAAGAAGTGCGTCTAAGTCCATGGCACGGTCGCTTTGTGCGAAAGCACCAACGCTGATGCTAAGGGCTGCTAGACCAACAGCGATACGTTTTACTGTGTTAAACATTCTCATCAACCTCTTAGTCTGTAATTGCCACTGGCAGCATTAGCAAGTCTGGTGCAAGTTGCTTCTTCGCCATGCGCAGACCTTTTGTAATTTGTGTACGGTAGCTGCTATCAAGCTCTTCCCACTGACGATTTTGCTTGTTCCAAACACCCTGCATGCTTGCATCACGTGTTTGATAAATTAGCGCTGTGCGACCAAGGCGTAAGAACTCAACGTCACGCTCTTGACCGTTAATTGAATGAATACCGCTATACGCTTCCATAGTGCGGCCGTAGTCCATCTCTACCTGGTACGCTTCCATTACGCGACGGAATTTTTCAGAAGCCGCTACATCAGCGCGGTCCATCATGGCACGTAAGTCAGCAACGCGGTTGCTGCGCTCTTCTGGAAGGAAAGGTACGACTAGTGCAACAAATTGCTCCAAGCCGTCAATCATTCGCATCATAAGTGGTGTAATTTGACGCTCAACAACAGACACTTCATCAATAGCAGCGTTTAAGTCTGCCATTTCTTGTTCTTGGTTATTGATTTGCTTACGAAGCTGAGTGTTATAAACCTCAAGACCTTCGATTTCTTTCATCAATGTTTTGAACTGTTGAAGTTTGCTGTCGATTTGATCGGTAATACCGTTAATCTTTTCTTGCGATTTCGCCGCTGACTCGTTTATTTTCGCTGCCTCATCGACAACGGGTTTTAAGACTTCATCGTCTTGTGCAAGCACGGGTGTCGCTGCTAGCGCACCTGCTACAAGCAAGGCATTGATAAGCTTCATACATTCAAACCTTTAAAGTTAAAAGAAATCGGTTGTATCCGACTATAAATTTCTGCGCGTAGGATAGGAGTTTTCTGTGACAGTTTTATTACAAATTTTTATGAGAAAATAAAAAGGGGCTCTCGCCTAATGCCGATCAGTTAAGAATATTTTCATGATCGGTTGA
>LUMI01001057.1_pt1 | contig 10634 bp, 10 predicted proteins | sample 729681 | NCBI WGS metagenome assembly LUMI01 (sample SAMN03860267, study PRJNA289734) | marine metagenome | biome: seawater column; feature: ocean; material: water; isolation source: Red Sea water column Station 34 - depth 10m | place: Saudi Arabia: Red Sea | collected 2011-10-15 | depth 10 m
CATTCCAATTGAAAATGACCATAAGAAATATTTAAAACCGTTTAACAAATGATGATTAAAGATAAAAAACCAAAAGACAAATATTAGCTTTATAGGTAGCAAGTTTATCAACAATGTTAATACTTGATTAAGTTGAGGAAGAAAATTTAAGCTTCCTAACCAAATTGCAAAAAAAGGCAAAGAAAAAGCAAATGCAATTACTCCTATCCTGCTGGAGATAGAAAATACCATTGTTAAAAAAGGTCTATATATTTGCAAATGTGGTGATATTGGAGCCATAGAAAGGCAATATATTTAAAAATGTCTTATAGTAAAAAACTATTATTTTATTAATTCATGCGTTACATGAATAAATTAAGGCTGTGGAAAAAATGTTAATCAAATTACCCATTCATTGAAATTAAGGTTCTGAAAATGCCCTATATTCAATTAAAATTCAATTAGGTCGTGAACATTTTTGTTTAAATGTGCCGAATCTCACCCCGCATGAGAAAGCTTTATTCATATAAAGTTGGCACCACGACCTATCAATATACTCTCTTTAATATGTTTATTGTCTATATATAATCTGCTGCTATGTCTGCTTTGGCACAATTATCCAAATTTATTGATCGATTTAATACAATCATAGGATATCTATGTGCTTTTTTTGTTTTCTCTATGGTCATAGTTGTATTCACTGTTGTTGTCTTAAGATATGGGTTCAATATTGGATTTATATGGATGCAAGAAGTTTATGTTTGGCTTCATAGTTTTGTTTTTATGTTGGGTGCTGGTTTTACTTATTTAGCTAATGAACATATCAGAATAGATGTCTTTTACCGAGAGGCATCAAAAAAATATAAAGCTACTGTAGATCTATTTGGAAATATTTTTTTACTTCTACCTTTTTTATATATTATTTGGAATTACAGCTATCCCTTTGTATATAGATCTTTTTTAATGGGGGAGGTTTCTAGAGAAGCGGGCGGTATGCCTGCTTTATATATTTTAAAAAGTGCAATTCTATGGTTTTGTTTGGTTTTATTTCTTCAATTAGTCTCTAATGTAATTAAATCAATACTAACCCTTTCAAACTACCATTTGTCTGATAATAAATCATGATTAGTCCTGAAATTTTAGCAATTGTAATGTTTGTAACAACATTGGGGTTATTACTTTTCGGTTTTCCCGTTGCTTTTACACTCGCTGGAACAGCTCTTCTGTTTGGATTTTTAGGAGATGCTCTGGAAATATTTAATTTCAGAATGTTAGGATTTTTTCCTCAACGCATTTTTGGAACAATGATTAATGAACCCCTTGTGGCTGTGCCCCTATTCATTTTTATGGGAATAATGTTAGAAAAAACAAAAATTGCAGCCGGACTATTACATTCAATTGGTGAACTTTTTGGGACTACTAAAGGAGGTCTTGGAATAGGAGTTGTAATAGTGGGTATGTTGTTAGCTGCATCAACAGGCATTGTTGGTGCAACAGTTGTAACTATGGGAATGTTATCTTTACCCTCAATGATGAAAGCTGGCTATGATCAGAAAATAGCAACCGGAACTATTTGTGCCGCTGGTACATTAGGACAAATAATACCTCCCTCAATTGTTTTAGTTTTACTGGCAACAATTTTACAAGGCGCAAATGAAGAAGCAGCGATGTTAGTTGGTAATTTAGCTCCAGATCCAGTTACCGCAATTGATTTATTTGCAGGTGCTATTTTACCTGGATTAATGTTAGTGGTTTTATTTATAATTTTTATTTTCATTTACGCTAGAATAAACCCATTAAGTTGTCCGCCTGTTGAGACTACAAAGTCAAGAACTGAGATATACATCGAAGCAGCAAAATCCGTTGTGCCTCCCATAACTCTTATTGTGCTAGTTTTAGGCTCAATTTTATTTGGAATAGCTACCCCCACAGAGTCTGCATCAGTTGGAGCTGTTGGAGCTGCGATAATTGCACTGTTAAAGGGTGAATTAAATTTCAAGAATATAAAAGAGACAGCTTTGGGAACTGTGAAACTTAGTTCATTTGTATTTGTAATTTTAATTGGTGCCTCAATGTTTTCTCTTGTGTTTCGTGGTTTTGGTGGTGATGAAATGATAGAGCATTTTCTTGGAAATCTACCTGGTGGACTTTACGCAGCGCTTATTTTAGTGATGGTAGTAATTTTTCTTTTAGGTTTTTTTCTAGACTATATCGAAATAATTTTTGTCATCGTTCCATTAGTTGGTCCAATATTAATTGCAAACGGGGCAGACCCATTATGGTTAGGTATTCTCATTTCACTAAATTTACAAACTAGTTTTTTAACGCCTCCATTTGGATTTTCTTTGTTTTTTTTAAGAGGCGTGGCACCAAGTAATATTAAAACCAGAAACATGTACAAAGGGGTAATTCCCTTCATTGGTATTCAAGTATTAGCTATATTAATTGTCGGTTTTTATCCTGAAATAGCAACCTGGTTGCCAAATAAAATGTTCTGATAGATAGATCATCCCCGAATAGGTATCGGGGATGATTTTAATTTTGTATTTATGCTGATGGATAAGTAAATGGGAGACTTCTTACTCTCATGTACTCTTTTTCAGATGTATTTGTCCATCTCAGAATTGATGATCTAAATTCAACAATATGTGAGAAAAGAGCTTGAGAAACAGGGTCTTCTGCTGCTATTGAGCTACAAACCTCTCCTGCTCTTTGACCCAGTGCATTCATAACTGGATCTGGTAATTGTCTCATTTGAACACCATGCTCATTAATAAGTTTTTGATACGAACTATCGTTTGCAGCTTGGAACATAGATAGAACTTCCATGTTAACTGCCTTAGATGCAATTGTGACTAGCTCTTTAGTTGCGTCATCAAGTTTTTCCCACTCAAACATATCTATTGAACAATCTAAGATAGTTGCTGGCTCATGCCATCCTGGGTTATAGTAATACTTAGCTGCTTGGTGTAATCCTTTACCTAAGTCAGCTGCAGGACCAATCCATTCTGTTGCATCAATCGCACCTGAGGCAAGTGATGGAAGCACATCCGCTCCAGCCAAAAGAACTGTATTAGCGCCAAAAGATTTTAATACCTCTCCACCAAGACCAGGCATTCTGATTTTTAGACCTTCAAAGTCTGCAAGAGAATTAATTTCTTTATTAAACCAACCACCCATCTGGTTACCAGTATTACCCATTGGAAGAAATTTTACACCGATAGCATTATAAGCTTTGTCTGCTGCTTCAATTCCTCCACCATAGTAACACCATGCATTTTGTTCTTGAGCCGTTAAACCAAAAGGTAAAGCTGCAGAAAATGATGGAGCCATACTAATGTTTGTCCAATAATAACCTGCACCATAAGCCATTTGAGCGGCTCCAGATCTTACTGCGTCCAATGACTCAAGTGGTGGTACTAATTCGCCACCATGATAAACAGTAATTTTTAGTTTATCAGAAGCATTGTTAATGTAACTTGCAAATCTATCTATTGCTTTACCAAGACCTCCTGCTTTACCAAAAGCAGAACATGCAATCCATTCCATGTGTCCACCTGATATTGCTGGTGCTGGAAATGAAGAAACTGCTGCGGCGCCCAGTGCTGCAGCACCTGCACCTTTAAGGAAATTTCTTCTTTTCATGGTCTTATTATTCGTCTTCTTTTTTGCCATAAATATTCCCCTCCTATATTAGAAATAATTAATTATTTTTTATTAGCTATCATTATACCAACAATCACAGATAAAATTCCAGCGTAATGATAACTCTGTAATGTTTCTTGGAAGACTAAATATGCAAGAATTCCACCAAAAATAGGCATTAAGTGGAGAAAAGGGCCTGATTTATTTGGGCCAATTAAGGCCACTCCAGTATTCCAACAAATATATGACAAGATGCTAGGAAAAGTTCCGGTATAGCCAATTACTAATAAGGTCTTGTAGTCAAATGTTATGAAATTATTTTGAATTATAATATCATACAAATAAATAGGTAAGAGTAAGATTACTGTAAATACGAATGATAAATATAAAAAACTAAATCCTGAAACACCTGTTTCATTTTTTTTTAGAAATATTGAATACAATGCCCAAGATATAACAGCTAGTAGAATGAATAAATCTCCGGAGTAAAATTTCGAGTCAAATATATTTTGGTAGTTACCTTTTGTTATAACATAACTAACGCCAATAAGAGATAAAATGACACCTAACATTTGAAACAAATTTGTTTGATTTTTATAAATCAATTTGTTTAAAAGGATTATCAACATGGGTGTTGTCGAAATAACTAATAAAGAATTAATAACAGTTGTCGCTGTTAGACCAATATAAGTTAATGTATTAAAAAGTGTCGGACCAGTTAAAATAATCAAAAAAACCATTCCTGGTTGTTTTTTTAAAAGGGGTAAGTCAACTAAAGCATTTTTTATACAAAAGGGAGTTAAAATTATTAAAGCAATTACCCATCTGTAAAAAGATAATGATAGCGGTGATACTAATTCCTCAACTGAGGATAATCTTCCTACTATAAAATTGCCTGACCAAAATAAGGAGGCAAAACATAAAAATATAGCTGCTTTAAGAGAAACACTCACTTAGATTTTTTATTTGAGATTTTCAATAGCAATTGCTAAACCTTGACCACCACCAATACACATACTTGCAACACCAAACTTTTGTTTTGTTCTTCTGAGTTGATGAGACAAGGTTGTAATAATTCTTGCACCTGAACAGCCAATAGGGTGTCCTAATGCAATAGCGCCCCCAGCAATATTTAATTTACTTGGATCAATCTTTAAAGATCTTTGGACAGCAACTGAAGTTGCAGCAAACGCCTCATTGACCTCAACCAAATTAAAATAGTTAATATTTACACTCATTTTCTTCATTAATTTCTGTATAGCTGTAATTGGAGTAACACCCATATAATCAGGATTGCCCGCCGAGGACGCCCAAGATAGTACTTTTGCTATTGGTTTAATTTTGTTTGAAGTTACATATTTTTCAGAAGCTAAAACAAAAAAACTAGCACCATCATTTAATGAAGAGGCATTGCCAGCAGTAACGGTTCCAGATTTTTTAAAAACAGCTTTTAATTGGCTTAATTTAGGCAAAGTCGTATCTTTTCGAACTTCATCTTTGAGAGGTGTTTTGATCAATTCGTTTTTGAAGTAATTATTTTTAATTGCCTTATAAGTTTTTAGATAAGACTGATAAGCAAATTGATCTTGGTCTTGTCTTGTAACATTATATTTTCTTGAAACGTTTTCAGCTGTTATGCCCATATGTTCTTTTGAAAAAGCATCTGTTAGGCCATCGTTAACTAAAGTGTCTATAAAGATATTATTTCCTAATTTTTTTTCTCCAGTCCTACTTAGATACGCATGGCGTGCCCTTGACATACTTTCTTGACCACCAACAATTAATAAATTTGACTCGCCGGAATAAATTTTAGATGAACCATCTATTGTAGCTCTCATACCACTTCCACAAACTTGATTTACTACATAACCAAAGGATGTCTGTTGCATTCCGGAACCTAGTGCAACTTGCCTTGCTGTATTCATTCCTAGTCCACTAGTTAATACTTGTCCTAAAATTAATCCTTCAACTTCTTTAGTATTGATTGTTTTATTTCTATCAAATAATTCTTTGAGACAAGAGGTTCCTAATTCTACTGATTCAGTTTTTTTGTAATTACCTAGATAAGCTCCTATTGGTGTTCTAACTGCATCGATTATAAAAACATCACTCATTAATATTTATCTTTCTGTATTCAATTACTGACTCAGGATTTGCCAACGATCCCAAGTTCTGCACTTTATCATTATTGATAATTTTTTTGACAAGTATTTCAGAGTTTTTACCACTTTTTGTTCTTGGAATGTCTTTAACTATAAATATTTTCCACGGAACATGCCTTGGACTAAGCGATGTCTTGAGGTGTTTTTTCAATATTGTATTAAAATCAACATTAATTTTTGTGTTTAACAATTTCAAAAAAAGGACAATTTTTTCATCATTTTTAGTCAAATAACCTGTTGCCAAACAGTCCTCGATCCAATGAAATTTTTGTAAGCAACTGTATATTTCACCTGTTCCTATTCTGACACCACCTGGATTTAAAGTAGCATCTGATCTTCCAAAGATTACATAACCTCCATTTTTGGTTTTTTTCACATAATCTCCATGAGACCATATGTTTGGAAATTTTTTAAAATATGCGGATTTATACTTATCATTCAATCTGTCATTCCAAAAGTAGATAGGCTTAGAGGGGAAAGGGGTCTTGCAAACTAGCTCTCCTGTCTTTTTGGTTGGCTTGCCATTATCATTGAAAACATCAATATCCATGCCTAAGCCCGGTCCTTGAATTTCACCTGAATAGACAGGTAAAGTTGGTATTCCTAACATAAAACATGAAACTATGTCTGTACCGCCACTCACCGAATGTATAAAAGTGTCTGGGCTTAAAGGAGAGCCAGTTGATATAAAACAATTAATTTTTTTTAAAATATCTTTTTTATTTGATTTATAATTATTCTGGATAGTTTCATAAACTTTTGCTCCCGCACCTAGCATTGTTGAATTAGTATCTTTTGTAATATTGATAACTCGATTTATATTTGGATAAAATGGGGAGCCATCATAAAGAACGATTGAGGAACCCAGTAGTAAGTTTGAAACTGTCCAGTTCCACATCATCCATCCGCAAGTAGTTAAGAACAGCATTTTATCTTCAGTTTTAACATTTGTATGTAATGCTAGTTCTTTTAAATGTTGAAGGAGTGATCCTCCATGGCCATGCGTAATACACTTTGGGAGCCCTGTCGTTCCACTAGAAAATAAAACATAAAGAGGATGATTAAAGCTCAATGATATATTTTTATTTGGTTTTGAATATTTTTTTTGATTGTAAATTTTTTTTAATTCAGAAGTGTGATTCTTTGAGGGATAACTAGTTTTTAAAATAAGTGGATTATTTAAATTTTCTTTTAATGTTCTTAGGTTTTTTGAATATTGGAATTTCTTACCGTTATAAAAATAATAGTCAGCAACAATTAATAGCTTAGGCTTAAGCTGGGAAAATCTGTCAATCACAGCTTGTGTTCCAAAGTCAGCAGAGCAAGAGGACCAAACTGCACCAATTTTTGCTGCAGAAAGGAAGCTTATTACTGTATCAGGTATATTTGGCAGATATCCAACAATTACATCACCTTTTTTAATGCCTTTATCTCTAAAAAAATTGCTTAATGCATTAATTCTTTTATTTAAATCACTATAAATAATTTTTTCACTGAATTTGTTTTCTCCAATAAATTCAATGGCTAAATCTGATGAATTATTTTTAGAAATTAAATCGTAATAATTAAGATTACTGTTATCAAAAAAAATTGAATTCCAAAAAGATTTTTTTTTGTAAGCTTTAAAAAATTTTTTCCTCTCAAGGTCGATATTAAAATACTCAACTATAGACTCCCAAAACTCACCAGGGTTCTTATTAGTCCATAACCAAAGCTTGTTATAATTTAAAAATTTTTTAGAAAGTTTTTGTTCTAAATATGTCTGAAATTTATAAAGATTTGTAGATTTAATAAATTTTCTACTTGGCTCAAATAACTTATCCATCTTTGTTTTTCATTAATCTTTGAAGACCATCTGGTATTTTACTTGGAGCTCCTTGAGAATTGACGCAAACCATCAAAATCTTTGATTTAAAAATAATATTATTTTGTTTGTAAATATTTTGTTCGAGCTCAAATGATGCATTTTTAAGAGACAAAATATTGCTTTTAACAGTTAATTGATCCTCTAGTTTGCATGACTCAATATAATCACATTCAATCTTTTTTACTAAAAAAAGTCGATCATGATCTTTCAATAAAGAATTAAGTGTAAATCCCAATTCATTGATGATTTCAGTACGGGCTCTTTCAATAAATTTTAAATAATTGGCGTAATATACAACTCCACCAGAGTCTGTGTCTTCATAATATATTTTGAAGTTGTATTGGAACATTAAGTAGTCAGACCTAAATACAATATATAAGTTATAATAATTATAACTATTCCAAATATTAAATATCTATATTCATTCATTAAATTAAATACCTATTATAGAAATACTTAAGATATTTTTTCTCTCTTAAAATAATAAATCATTTTGTGTTTTGAGGGGATATCAGATTTATCCTTAATAACATTGACCAACTCCCAACCTTCTTTGCCACCCTTATTAAGCCAGTCATTTTCCGACTTTAATTCTTCATCATCTAAATATTGAGTGTAAATTCTATACTCCCACTTTAAATGCTCTTTTTTATTAAAAGTTGGGTTAATCATTTCTTTATAACTTACGCATTCAAATTATAGAAAAACCAGACTGCAGACAAACACCAAAGCGTTAAAAAAATCTTCCCTAATTTATCTGCCTTTTTAAAATGCGATTTCATTTGGTTAAGTTGACTATCATTTTGCTGATCAGCAATATGAGAGAAATCTTTCAATTTTTTTTGATAAAAAAATTTGTATATATTTATCGCACAAGTCCAGCCCGTTAAAATATAAAAAATAGAACTTGATAAAGTAGTCATTATTATATTTTAAAGAATTTAAAAATTAATAAAATCGATAATTGGTTCCGTGGTGTAACGGATAGCACAAATGACTTCGGATCATTTAGTCAGGGTTCGAATCCTTGCGGAACCGCCAGTTTAATTTATAAAAAACTCCCTAAACCTTGAAGTTTGTTAATGAAGTCCCTAATTTGTTCGTTAATTTTTTGATTATCTATTTCTATTTGATCATTTTCACTAAAATCTAAATCAAATAAACCCTCTCTGTCTTGAAGTATTTCTTCTAGTGTGAGATCTGCACTGTTGTCAAAATCAAAATTATTTAAAATAACTTTAGTAAGTAAGGGGGTGATAGCATAACTAGAAATTATTCCAAACAGACCTGCCTCATCAAATTCTTGCCCATTTATTGTGCTAAAAAAAACTAAAAGTTTAGAAGCTCTATTAATCTCAGCATTTGAAAGTGCTTTATTACCAGAGACATCTAAAAAACTAAAAACATCTTCAAAGCACTCCCCCTTATTCTTGGAGAAATTTGAACAGGATAAAGATGCCTTTGAATTCATATATGACAATACCTCTCCAAATAATAGAGTTAAACTAGCGGGCGTGTTATCACATTTAGCATATGTAAAAGTGTTGTTAGTATTATTCAAAAAATCATATGATCCATCGAGATTATCTTGCTCTTCGAATACAACTTCTAAAATATTGTCATTCAGTTTCATAAAAACATTTTTAAATTCAAATATTTCACCGTTTAGATAAATCCAATCTTTATATGTCTTTGAGTCAGAAAACTGAAGGTAGAAATACGCATACTCATCTATTTCATCCTGACTTTCATAGAGATTGAAGTAGCTACTTTCAGTAATAATAAAAACATCTTGTTCTTTTGAACAATCATTGCTCCAAGTACCATGGAATTTTTCGGGAATTAAATCTTCTGCGAATAATAAAAACGGGCAAAATAAAATAACTACAAATAGACTAAAAAAGTATCTCACAATATAAAGTAACATATAAATCTATAGTTATAAAATTATAATGAATTTTAATTGGAATTTTTTCGAGATAACCAAGAGGGTTTTTTTAATTGATTTAAATTTAGATCCTCTGGAAAATTCTTAAAAATATCATTGAGCCCCTTAATTATTACATATGTGATTATAAAACTCATAATCGTATCACTCAAAAAATGATCACCCTCCATAATTCTTAATAATGAGATTAAAAGAATTGAAGCATATGCAAATGTATTCCATGAAGTTTTATTGAATATAATTAGTAAAGCTAAAGATAACGTGAAAAAAGACACGTCACCTGAAACGAAACTACAATTGGTACTACAATAATCAACATTTAACCATGGAATAGTAAATGGCTCTTCTCCTCCAAATTGAATGGTGTCATTTGGCCTTGCACGACCCCACAAATTTTTAAAAATAGAGTTTACAACAATACCTGTTCCAATAATAAGACAAGAAAACAAGTAAACCCACTCTCTGACTGCAATATTTAAAATTTTTTCTTTGTAATAAATTTGTTTGATAACAGCAGCTATGGGGACAAAAAAAACTAATAAAGCCATGAGAGGTAAAAGCATTTTACGGACAAAATAGATAAACCAGTCAGACTCTGAAGCAATAAATTTACCGTCCTGTCCATAAAATAGACCACTAACAGTTATGTCTAATGAGGGAAATATGAAAAATACTATAGAGAGTAGGAGGGTTATGGTTAGGGTTTTAAAGTAAAAATTAAAATTCAAGTAAAGAGAGAAAATGTTTTGATAAAGATTGGCAATAGTACTTGAAATTATTTCAACATTATTATTTGGAATTAATTTGTCGTTTTCTGATGTAAATAACTTGTTTTTATCTGCTAATTTTTTTGAAATAAATATTGTTGAAAGGTATGCAACAAGCGTACCACCAAAGATATCACTAATAAAATGAGCGCCAACTATGACTCTCGTAGATGCAATAATAATTGCAATTGTTATCAATGCATTTTTAATTTTTGGAAAGAGAAATATCATACAAAAGATAAAAGCAAAAATAGTTGCAGTATGAC
>LUMI01000492.1_pt1 | contig 10633 bp, 10 predicted proteins | sample 729681 | NCBI WGS metagenome assembly LUMI01 (sample SAMN03860267, study PRJNA289734) | marine metagenome | biome: seawater column; feature: ocean; material: water; isolation source: Red Sea water column Station 34 - depth 10m | place: Saudi Arabia: Red Sea | collected 2011-10-15 | depth 10 m
GAAAACGAAGATCACGGCGCTGACCAGGATCATGGTTCCGACCGCTGTCCGGTTTGAAATTGCTGGTGTCATGCTGGGATTTTTTCCAGGTGGGGCTCTTTTTTTCCGGCTTTTTGGGGAAGCCGGATCAGGCGGCTTTGATCGACTTGCGCCTGCATCGGATGCATTGCCCGCACAAGAGCGTAACTTAAGATTCCCACCATGGTCGCGAAAAGCGCGGTGTGGAGGGAAGATAGTGGTATTGGAATTCTCAGCAGGGCATTGGCTATACCGAGAAGTACCTCAAGTGGAATCAGAATCAGAATCCACCATCCGGATTTATTCAATGCCGGTAGTGGATTCCGAACGAGCCAGGCCCAAGCCATGAACATCAGCGCGGTTCCTCCAACGATTGCAATTAAACGATGGAGCATATGCACCCATTCATTGGCATAAACCGGAAGAAAACGTCCTTGTAGTTCTGCGGGTGCTTCAGGAAGTCTTGTTTCTCCCAGTTCCATTCCGCTTAAGCCGAATGACAAAGCGGCGCCTTCATGGCACCCCGGGAATGCTTCACAGGCATATCCTGAATATGTGGAGCTGTTATAGCCGCCGGATGCCGCGATGATAAAAAGGATCGTCAGCAGCCAGACCATTTTCTTCGCAAGAGGAGGAATCTGGAGGGAAAGGTGACGACTGGAGGCCAGAGCACCATGGTTACCGTCAGTGCACCCAGAATTCCCTGAAGAACGACCAAGATCAGGCATGCGGTTGTCAGCCTGCGAAAGGAACGGTAGGCTGGAATGCGAAAACTGAGTAGGGTCATCATCACAATCAGCAGCCCCAGAAGCGTGGCCCAAAAACGGTGACCCACCTCCATGGCGATTTCAAAACCTGGAGGGGGAATCAACTGCCCATAACATAGAGGCCAATCCGGACAGGAAAGCCCTGCTCCATGAAGACGGACCAGTGCTCCAAAAGATATCAGCGGCCAAGTCAGCAATGCTGAGGCCAGGGCATACCATTTCATTTCGAAATCAATCTCAATTCAGTAAAAATAAACACCAAATCATGGCATTTTTCATTGCAAACTCAAGTGTTGAGTCTTATGGGAAAAGCAGCGTTTTTCACTGTTTTCCAAGTGTTTGCCTGATGAAATGAGTTTTTCAAAGGAAAATGTTGTTCTTTTAGACGGATCTGCTTAAAACTTGGTTTGCTGATAAATGACTCCCCCTCGGTTGAATGGAGCAAAAAGGCTTATGTTTTTAATCCTCATGCTAGAGGTCTGGTTTTGAGTGAAGAATCTGAAGAAAACATTCTTGTCAATCTTCACGGATTGTTGGGAGAACCAGACGCGGTCCAGATCGAGATTGCCTCTGAAAATCTTGAGGAAGGAAGCCAATTCGTTTATGACAACGTTGCCTATCAGGTTACCCGTACGATCATGGAGGATGTGGAGCATCCCCTGGTATACGTAATGGTTCTGGATATTTTTGCGGATTCTTGAATCCCGTCATCTCCAAAGCTGTCCTATTCCTTCCGAAGCCGTTAAGTTATAAGTTTCATTTTTTCAATCCAGTCTTCCTGGTGTTTTCGTAATTTTGATTTTTTTACAGCTCATCTTGAATTTCACCCATTCGATTTCAGACTTTAGTTCGGCATCATGAACGTTTCTTTTTCGAAAATCCTTGAGCAGATCCCGGATAATCCGCCGCCGCTTTATCTTCATGGCCTGCGGGGATCGAGCAAATCTCTGCTTTTAAAGGAAATCCAAACCAGCCTGGACCGTCCTCTGGTCGTCATCACCGACACTTATGAAAATGCCGAAAGGCTGCTCAGGGATCTCAGCTATTATCTTGGAGAAGAGGGTCTTTGTTTGTTCCCACCCTGGGACGTCATGCCCTATGATCTTTTTTCGCCCCATCGCTCGCTGGTCGGGCAGCGTCTTCAGTGTTTACACCTCTTGCTCGAGAACGCATGTCGTGTCGTCATCACTACCCCCCATTCTGTGATGCAGAAACTTCTTCCCGTGGAGGCATTCAGGGAAAGCATTCTTCATTTCAAAACCGGCGAACCAACAGAGATCTCGGAGATCAGACTCCGACTTCAGGAAACAGGCTACCAAGCAGTGGATATGGTAGAAGATCAGGGGGATTTCAGCTCGCATGGGAACATCCTGGATGTCTTTCCGCTTCTTGCCGAATCGCCGGTCCGCTTCGAGTTCAGTTTGGATGCTCCCTCCAAGCTTCTAAGCATCCGTCCCTTTGATGTTCAAAGCCAGAGGACGGGAGAGGAATTTCTGGATTCCCTCATTCTGCTTCCAGGCAGTGAGGTGATTTTCAACGAAAAGTCCCTGAGTCAGGCACAGCGAAAACTTCACCAGATCCGCAGTGAATTCAAGGGACCACAGCTTCAGCAGTTGGAAAAGAAACTTCATTCGGCCGAACGTTTTCCAGGCTTGGAACATCTTGCTCCGCTTTTTTATGAAACGCTGGAAAGCATTTTTGATTACCTGCCCGAAAACCATCTGCTTTTGGTCGATGAGAATCAGAAGATTCGTGAACGCTCGAGCCATTTTTTCAATGAAATTTTCATGGAGTATGAGCAGAGCCATCAGCAAAAAAGGATCACCCTGCCCACCAGTGAGCTCTATCTCAGTCACCGACAGATGCAGTCCAGGATCGTCGAATCCTGCTCCATGATGATCAGTGAGGAAAAGGAGGAAACTGCTTCGGATGCAAAAAAGTCTTCTGAAAACATCATCGATTTTGATTTGAAAACCACAATGGATGTTGGGAATGCAAAGACCATCCGTCTGCCTTTTGCTTCCAACAAGAAACTGCGTGAAGGTTTCCGGGAAAGCAATGCTCCTTCCGCAGTAGGGCACGTGATCAACCTGATTTCAGATTGGCATGAAGCAGGAGTTCCTGTTTTCCTGAATGCCCGAAACCGGACCCAGGCGGATCAATGCCGGGAGCTTCTGGATGATCTGATGATTGAGACCGAAGTCCAGGAGAACGAAAGTCCCCCGGATACCTCCAGTTGGCTGGAAGCCCTGCAGAAGGCCTCATCAACGGAGTCTTCCAAAAAGCAAGTAGGGCCCTTGCCCCCGATTCCGATCCTGGTCGGTCATCTTTCCTCAGGATTCAGGGCGATCGATGGCCAGGGAAGTGTGCGTTTTGCCCTGCTCACGGAAGAAGAAATCTTTGGGGAGAAGAAAAAAAGCCGGAGGCTGCAACGTGCCAAAGTTCAGCGAAGTGCAGGAAGCCTCGAAGACTTGAGTGAGGGAGATGCAGTCGTTCACCTGGATTATGGAATCGGACGCTACATGGGTTTGCAAAAACTTTCTGCTGCTGATTCAGAGAATGAATTCATGGTGCTCAAATACGCCAGGGACGAAAAGGTATACGTTCCAGTGCATAAGTTCCATCTGGTGCAAAAATACGTGAATACCGATGGAGCCCCCCCCAAGCTCAGTAAACTCGGAGAAAAAACCTGGAAAAAGACCCGGAGCAAGGTCGCCAAAGCGGTGGAGGATATCGCTGAAGAACTTGCGGAAATCTATGCTGCACGCAAGGCACGAAAAGGGATCCGTTATTCCCAGGACGATCATGAGATTATGGAATTCGAAAGGCGCTTTCCTTACCGCGAAACAGAAGATCAGCTCGAAGCGATCCAGGCTGTAAAGGATGACATGGAGTCAGAAATGCCGATGGACCGTTTGATCTGCGGCGATGTCGGTTTCGGCAAAACGGAAGTTGCGATGAGGGCGGCTTTCAAAGCTGTTACGGAGGAAAAACAGGTTGCAGTCTTGGTTCCGACCACCATTCTCGCCCAACAGCATTTTTCCACTTTTCTTGAACGGTTCCAGGACACGCCCTTCAACATCGAGGTATTGAGCCGTTTCCGAACCCCCAGTGAACAGAAGGATATCCTGAAAAAACTGGCTTCCGGGCAGCTCGACATTATCATCGGAACCCACCGGATGCTTTCGAAGGATGTGGGTTTCAAAGATCTCGGTTTGCTGATTGTTGACGAAGAACAGCGTTTTGGAGTGAAGCACAAAGAGAAGATCAAACAATTCCGTTCAGAAGTCGATGTGGTCACGCTTTCAGCAACTCCGATTCCCAGGACGCTTTACATGTCTCTGATGGGAATCCGGGATCTGAGCCTGATCAACACTCCTCCTGCGGACCGCCTTTCTGTGCGAACCCGCATTGTCCATACCAGTGATTACATTATCCAGGAGGCGGTCAGCCGTGAATTGAGGCGAGGAGGTCAGGTCTTTATCGTTCATAACCGGGTGGAAACGATCTACGAATACGGAAATTACCTCAAAGACATCCTCCCGGATGTGAAAATTTCCATCGGCCATGGCCAACTCGGCGAACACCAGCTGGAACAGGTGATGTTCGATTTCATCGAGGGGGAAACCCAAGTACTGCTTTCCACCACCATCATCGAATCAGGTCTCGACATTCCCAGGGCAAACACGATCCTTATCAACAATGCGGATAAATTCGGGCTTTCCCAGCTTTATCAACTGCGTGGACGGGTGGGTAGAAGCAACCTCCAGGCGTTTGCCTACCTGCTGGTTCCTCCGCAAAAAATTCTCAATGGCATGGCCCAGGAAAGACTCCAGGTGCTCCAGGAACTGAATGACCTTGGTGCAGGTTTTAAAGTTGCCTCCCGGGATCTTGAAATCCGTGGTGCAGGAAACCTGCTCGGATCAGAACAGTCCGGACAGATTGCAAGTGTCGGGCTGGAACTCTATACCCAGATGGTGGAACATGCGGTGCGGAAGATCCGGCAGAAGGATGAGGCGGTGCTGCCTCTGGATGAGGTACAGGTGCGACTTGATACGGTGGATGTTACCATTCCAGAAGATTACATCGGTAGTACCAGTCAAAGGCTTTCACTTTACAAAGCTTTTGGAACCATCGAATCGGACGAGGCTCTCTGGGATTTCCGCAGTGGAATCGAAGACCGTTTCGGGCCGATGCCGGAATCCCTGGTGAATCTGTTCATGACCGCACAAATCCGGCTTTGGGCACAACGCTTCGGGGTGGAATCGGTCCACCACAGCAAACAGTGTCTGCGGCTCCAGATACGGGATTCCAGTAGACTTCAGCCCGACCGCCTGATTGAATGGCTTTCGGAACCGATGACTCCTTTAAGGTATGTTCCGGAAAATACCCTCGATCTGCAACCGGTGCCTCCCATGATCCAGGCGATTCAGAAAAGCCTGAAAGATGTTGAACGTGTTTTCCACTGATGGCTGAAAAATCCCCGGAAACCTGGCTCCAGTCCGAATTGTCCGAACTGCTCGTGAACATTCACGATGCGTTGGATGCATGGTCACGGTTGCCTTTCGACTGCTCCTGGACCAGAAATCCTCCTGCGAGTCATTACCTGATGATGCTCAAGGGGATGGAAGAACAGCTTTTGCGGATGTGGGTCCGTATGCAGCGAAATCAATGGGGAATTCTGGAAGTCGAAGTCTTGGCATGGAACGGAACACAGAAACGAAAGGAGGACGGCGTTCTCAGAAATTTCTATGATTTACTGCAAACAGTCGCTTCGGATGTTTCGACTGATAAGAAAATCTTCAAGGATCTCCCAAGAAACTGGAGTGGATTCTTAATACGGACCCTGTTGAAGGAACAGTATCTGGTTTCTCGATGTGCGGAACAGAAAAATGACGATTTTCCCGAGGAATTACAAAATCTATGCAGGAATTACCTGAAATGCATGCAGGTTCTGAGTCGGGTGGAGCCAAGGGAACTTTGTTCGAGTTTTTTTACTCTTCTTTCTCCATTCACCCGTGAAAGCGTTTTTCTCGCTGACTACCCTTCTCTTCCTCAGCGAAAACTTGTTTCAAGTGTCACTAACCGGTTTGCAGAAAATCTTCTTGCTTCGAAAGATTGGCAAACCCGGTCCGAGGATTACCTCAAACTGCTCAGGAAACAAAAATAAATTCCCCTGAACGAGGGTTTTAGAAGTCGATTAGGAATAGAAGAGGTCTGAGGGAAATGGAAGGCAGGAACCCAAAAAGAGCACAGGGCACTCGAGGTGTGGGTGCCGACCATCCTTGGTGTTCCCGTCCATCCTTGGAGAACCCCGGGACACCCTGTGCTGCAAACTTTGCCTCTAATTATTCCTGCAAAATATAAACCAATTTCAAATAGTTGCGATTGAACACTGCAATTTTTGCCTCTTTTTTCTGGAAAAATCCTTGTTTTTAGAGCAGATTTGGTGAAAACCAGGCAGATTTGAACACCTCCCTAAAATTGACTGGAAGAAGTAATCACCCAGCCCTTTTGTCCAAAAAAGCTTTGAAGATGCTCATGAACTGCTCCATCTCGGGCATTCTGCGGAGACTCATGCGGAATGAATTTTCCAAGGGGGGATGCATCAGTCTGACGAGAATCCCTTTGGATTTCAGATACTCCACCGCCTCCTTTGCATCTTTCACCTCCACCAGCATGAAGTTTGCTGAACTTGGATGAAAGCGCACCTGATTTTCCCTGAAAAAAGTTTCCACTGCCGGTTTCACTTCATCCATCAGGTGACGAGTCAGGGATCGCCACTCTTGAGGGTTTTCCAGTTGGACTTTGGCTGCCACCACAGCAGCGGCATTGACGTCAAAAGGCCCACGGATTTTTGAAAACTGCTGGATCAGTTCCGGATGTGCCATCACATAGCCGAGACGCAGTGAAGGCAGGGCCAAAGCCTTGGAAAAGGTTCTCAAGATAATCAGGTTGGGAAATGCGTCAAGTAAACCCGCTGCGGTTTGTCTACTGAATTCGAAATAGGCTTCATCGACCAGTACAGGGAGGTTCGGGAAATTTTCCAGGACATCCCGGATGACTTCCTGAGAGATGCTTGTTCCGGTGGGGTTATTAGGATTGATCAGAACCAAAAGACGGGTTGCCGGGCCGACAGACTGTTTGAAGGCTTCTGCTGGAAACTCCATTGATTCAGGAAAACTTGGACCGGCAACTTTGGCTCCGAGACTGGACGCCACTTGCTGAAACATAGCGAAACCCGGTTGAGCCATCACGAGTTCATCACCGTGTTCCAGAAAACAACGTAAGATGAATTCAATTCCTTGATCCGAGCCGTTAGAAAGGATGAGCTGATTTTCTGCTACACCGGTGTAATCTGAGAGAGTCTTTAAGAAACCATGGTATGCGGGATAGACATGGGCACGTCGGCTGAGGAAATCTGAAACGGCTTGGATGACTTTTTCTTGGGGGGGAACCGGAGACTCATTGAAATCCATCAATAGATGTTTTTCCGGGTCCCGGCTTTCCAGGGGAGGCAGGTAGGCATCCATGTCAAGGATGGCCTGCCTGATTTTCAGATCTCCTATTTTTGAGTTCATCGAATCGGTTTTACTCACCGATGGAGAACATATGTTCGAGATCGTGCCTGGAAAAGGTGTGAAAAGCGATCAGGGTCTCGGTTGCCGTGATGCCTTCAAGAGCAGAAAACTTCACGGTGATCGTGTCCGCGATCTGCTCATTGCTTTGGACACGAACGATTGCCACCAAATCGTACCTTCCGGCGACTGAGTATACTTCCGAGACCTCTTTCATGTCTACAAGGCTCTGTGAGACATTACGGATGTGTTTACGATCGACATTCAGCATAACCAGTGCAGTCACCATGTTTCCTCAAATGCTTAAGATTTTTGATAGATTCTCTATAAGGTCAGATAAAAATCACTATAACAGACCCTTGCAGGATCGAAAAGAGTTGAGCATTCAAGTCCCAAAAAATCCATTCTTGGTTCCCACTCTTTTCAAAAACAAATGATTCATCCCGCCTGTGCCTGGAGCAACTCAAGCAGTTCACAATCGGCACAACCCTGAAAGAAATTCCGGCAAAAATCAGCATGGACCTGGAGCATCCCCTGCCGGTATCCAAAGCTGTTCAGTTTGAGATGCCGATACGATGAGGTCCACAAACGTCGCTCCATGAAACGCGTTTTTTGGTTGGATGCTTCCGGAGGAAGAACCATGAAGATCCGGAAAAGCAGTTGTTCCAACGACATGTCCTGCTCTTTCCTGGCGTATGCGAGAAAAAAAGGAAGGATTGCATTGGCCCAGATGATCACTTTCCTGTCCAGACCGATCAACTCCGATTTCCGGTTTGATTTAACGTGGTGCAAGCTCCAGACGTCCCAATCGGGGGTCTCGAAGAACTCCTGGCTCAGTTCCAGAACGATATGCCGCAAGGGTTCATCATTCTCTCTTTGACTCACTTGGCTGAGCAGTGTCAGCCAGCTTTTAATCAGACCCTGTTCAGCGGTTCGAGCCAGATGATAATACATTCCCACCAGCCTTCTTTCGGGTGCATTTCCGGGACGGGTGGAGCCGGATAAGGGTTGGATCAACCGGGCTTTTGAATCCAGATTCTTCCATTCGGCGGACCACTGGAGCAGATCCCGCCGCAGCTCGGGGTTTCTTGGAAGAGACTTTGAAGACAGTATCCCTGCAGCTCCAAACCAGCGGCTCAGTACTTTTGTTTTTGATTCCCGTGGAGTGGTCCTGAGTAGTTTTCGCAGATTGGAATAGGGGTACAAACGTGCTAGTTCTTCGAAGGCCGCAGCATTGACTGAATACCCAAGTGATTTGAAGATCAATTGAAACAGCAATTCTTCGGATTCCTGATCCTGCCATTTCTGATGAAGTTGTCTCATCTTGTTCTGCATCCTTTGTTCGGCGGCATGACCAAGCAAATTCTTGAGAAGTAAGGGATCATTTTCCCGGATCCAAACTCCACAGCGTCCCGGCAATTGCTCAATCCGTTTCAGTCTCTCCTTGCTTTGCTTTTGGCTCTGAGGTTTCAAGGCTTTGAGGTGTGGTGCCAGTTCCAATTCCGGAATCTGGTTTTCCAGTGTGTTGAAAACTCCATGACGTGGCTGATGATAAAGCACCACATGCAGGATCACCTGGTCGTAGGCCGGATTCCTGTTATGTCCATGGGCCTTCCATCCCGAACTCTGAAGATGGACTTCAACGGAACCGTAGAAAAAATCATCACCAATGGAGAGCCTGGCAGCCTCGAAATCGGGCCCCTGGCCTTGGTTCCACCAGCCTGGTGAAAAAACCTCGATTTTTTTCCCATCAACGGTTTTTAATCCGCTTGAATCAAAATCCTGTTCGGCCCAGATTCGTTGGATTTCATGTTCGTATATGGGTGCTCCAGATCGACTCATTCGAAAAGCTCGGGTTTGCAGGGTCTCACACAGAGGTTGATCACTTGAGAGTCGCTGACTATTTCCCCGGACGCTCCCTGGAGAGACATGCTGAGTTGGATGGCCCTGGGAAGGCATGGAGGTTCTCCGGTTTTGAAACATTCTCTCTCTTCAGTGTTAAACTCGGCGGTCCACTCTTCTTTTGAACCTCCAGCTGCCTGTTCTATTTCGCGAAAAAGAAATTCTACCTGGAAATCCGAAACTGATTCGGAAAGAACCTGAATCCTGCCCCCTTCAGTTAAATCATTATCGATATAAAAATCCTCACGACGATTGAACTCAAGAATTCCTTCTGCCTGATCGAATTCAAGAAAGTATCCTATTTCGTGAAGTTGAGGATCCATTCCGCTCCTGACGGATTCAATATCCTTGAAAAACCGACTTGGTACTGATGCATGGAAACTTAAATTGCTGACCTCGCTAGGAGAAGAATTGTTTTCAATGCTTTGAACCCATTCAAGCGTTGAAATAATTCCAGTTTGAGAATTACTTTCTTCATCTTCAACAAAATGTTCCAGGTATTGAACCGCCTGGAGATCATCCAGCACCATCTTCATCAACAGTCTCAGTTCCTGAGACTGAGACAAGGATTCCTTAACCTTCAGAGAGGAGTTGGAAACCTGAAAAAAAGCCCCATAGATCAAAGCACTGACAAGTGCCAGTAGGGTTATCGAAACCAGCAGTTCAAGCAGCGAAAAGGCTTTTCTACCGATTGAAAATTCGGGATTCATTCGGCTTTGACGTAAAGGTCAGAACTGTAACGGTATTCACGTTCTCCTTCCATCCAGGTGATTTCATAATTGACCCGGCGGACTTTGATGCCAGGCAAAGGAAGATTGTCTTCTATATCAAGCTTCCAACGACCATCCAGAAATCCCAAATCCTCTTCAACACTGCCCTGAGATACTGACACGGGTGGAGGTGTTTTTGAACGTTCCCAGCGAAGCAATTCCTTCTGCGTCTCGGCCATGGCTTTCCAAAGGGTTTTGGTGGACTGCAAAACAAAGATTGAGGATGCAAAGGACTGGTAAACCGCCATCAGGGTGATGCTGAGGATGGAAAGGGCAATGAGGACCTCGAGGACACTGAATGCGGATTTAGTTTTCATTTGGATTCGCGCAATTCAAGTTTACCGAGAATCCCCACACTTTCCATTTCCCAGAAACGTTGACCGTCGGCTTCAAGAAAGGTGAGCAGGAAGGGTGTGACAAAACCGGAATTGTCGATCAGGACTTCAAAGTTGGTGCTGGGATTTTGGCTTTGGGTATTGCTGGAATAACGAGCGTCCTGAAGTGCAAATTCTTCCGGGAATTCATGTTCCTTCAGCCATCTTGGCCAGTCTTCCTCCTGATTTTCTCCATCGCCGCAACCTTCGGGTCCTATCAGTCC
>LUMI01000454.1_pt1 | contig 10628 bp, 8 predicted proteins | sample 729681 | NCBI WGS metagenome assembly LUMI01 (sample SAMN03860267, study PRJNA289734) | marine metagenome | biome: seawater column; feature: ocean; material: water; isolation source: Red Sea water column Station 34 - depth 10m | place: Saudi Arabia: Red Sea | collected 2011-10-15 | depth 10 m
TTAGGTGACAAAAATCCTGGAGCTAACAGTTATATGTTTAATTTTATAAAAAAATATTAAAATTTATATAAATAATGAGAGTTAAAGATTGTTATAATTTTGATGACTTTAGAAAATTAGCTAAGAGCAAACTCCCTGCTCCAATTTTTCATTATATTGATGGAGGCGCAGATGACGAAGCTACCTTAAAAAGAAACACTAATGCATTTAATGATTGTGATCTAGTTCCAAATATTCTTACAAGCGTAGGAGAACCAAATTTATCAACAGAAATTTTTGGAAGGAAAATTGATATGCCATTATTCTTATCTCCAACTGCAATGCAAAGTTTATATCATCCTGAAGGAGATAAAGCTTCTGCAAGAGCTGCAGCTAATTTTAACACTATGTATAGTATGTCTACAATGGCTTCTTTTTCAATTGAAGAGGTTGCAAACATTTCAAGCGGACCAAAACTATTCCAATTATACATTCATAAAGACCAGTCAATAACAGACGATTTAATTGATAGATGTAAGAGAGCTAATTTTGATGGAATGTGCATTACTGTTGATACAATTGTTGCAGGAAACAGAGAAAGAGATCATAGAACTGGATTTACTACTCCACCAAAATTAACTTTAGAAAGTCTAATGAGTTTTGCAATGAGACCTCAATGGGTATTTAACTATTTTACTAATAAAAAATTTGAATTAGCAAATCTTAAACACAAGACAGATAAAGGAACAAACATTGCAAAGTCAGTTATGGAATATATAAATGAGCAGTATGATCCTGCTATGAATTGGAAGGATGCTGAATACTGTATAAAAAAATGGAATGGTCCAATGGCATTAAAAGGAGTGATGTCAGTGGAAGATGCAAAAAGAGCTATAGATATTGGATGTACTGCAATAATGATCTCCAATCATGGTGGAAGACAGTTAGATGGATCTAGATCTCCCTTTGATCAAGTTAAGGCTATTTCAGATGCTGTTGGAGATAAGTTAGAAATCATATTGGATGGAGGAATAAGGCGTGGTACTCATGTATTAAAAGCTCTTGCAGCTGGCGCAAAAGCTTGTAGTTTTGGTAAGGCATTTTTATTTAGTTTGGGAGCTGGTGGACAAGAAGGCGTTGAAAGATTGCTACATAATATGCATGCTGAAATTAGAAGAAATATGATATTGATGGGTTGTAAAAGTTTATCTGAATTAAATGAAAGTAAAATAATATATAGGAAATAGTTATGGAAATGAAATTAGCTGAGAGTTTAAATAGACTAGGCACAGAATCTGCCTTCAGTGTTCTTGCTGAAGCAAAAAAATTAGAGGCACAAGGAAAACCAATGATCCATCTTGGACTTGGTCAACCTGATTTCAAAACTCCGAAACATGTAGTTGATGCTGCAAAGAAAGCATTAGACGATGGTCATCACGGATATGTAATGTCAAATGGTATCCCTGAATGTAGACAAGCAGTAACACGATGGATAAAGAAACGTTACAATACAGAAGTTAGTTTTGAGAGAATTCTAATTATGCCAGGTGGAAAACCCACAATGTCATATGCAATTCAATGCTTCGGTGAGCCTGGTGCAGAAATTATTCATCCAACTCCAGCATTTCCCATTTATGAGTCTATGATTAATTATACTGGATCAACTCCAGTTCCATACGATTTAACTGAGGATAAAGATCTAAAGTTTAGTGCTGAAAAAATACTTTCTTTAATTACAGATAAAACAAGACTTTTGATATTAATTAATCCAAATAATCCTACTGGAAGCTTCGTAGAAAAACCAGAGATAGACAAACTGGCGGAGGGATTGAAAAAGTTTCCACATGTAACAATTTTAAGTGATGAAATTTACAGTAGACAGATTTTTGATAATAAAGAGATGCCGACTTTTTTCAATTATCCACATTTAAGAGATAGACTAATAGTTTTAGAAGGCTGGAGTAAAGCTTATTCAATGACAGGGTGGAGATTAGGTTGGAGCTTTTGGCCAGAGCATTTAGTTGAGCATGTAAATAAATTATTAATTAATAGTGTATCATGTGTAAACGCAGCAGCACAGTTTGCAGGTATAGCAGCACTGGATGGACCAGATGACTCAATTCATGAAATGATGGAAAAATTTACTGCAAGAAGAAAGCTAATTCATGAAGGACTTAATAGCCTTCCAGGTGTTGAATGTAGTTTACCAGGCGGAGCTTTTTATGCATTTCCAAAGGTAATAGGAACTGGAATGAATGGTGCAGAATTTTGTAAAAAAGCAATGCATGAAGCAGGAGTTGCAATAGTCCCAGGAACAGCTTTTGGAAAAAGCTGTAGTGATTATGTTCGATTTAGTTTTGCTGCATCACAAGATAATATTTCACAAGCATTAGAAAATATAAAAAAAATGCTTGGCTAAAACTTATGACAGAACTTGCTTTACCAAAAATAGATAAAGCTACAGTCTCTAGAAAAAATTTAATCGTTTCAGACTTAAAAAAATTTACTAAAGAGGAAAATATTTTAAGTGAAAATGATGAGATAAAACCTTACGAGACTGATGCACTAGCTGCATATAAGCAAACTCCACTTGCTGTCGTCTTGCCAGAAACCACTGAAGAAGTAAGCAAAATATTAAAGTATTGTTATAATGAAAATATAAAAGTAATCCCTAGAGGTGCTGGAACTGGTTTGTCTGGTGGCGCACTACCTTTGCAGGACGCAATTCTTTTAGGTCTTGGAAAATTTAATAAAATTTTAGAAATAGATTTTGAAAATAAATGTGTTGTTACCCAACCAGGGGTGACAAACTTAGGTATAACCCATGCTGTACAGCACAAAGGTTATTATTATGCACCAGACCCTTCTAGTCAATTAGCATGTTCTATAGGAGGAAATGTTGCAGAAAATTCTGGAGGAGTTCATTCATTAAAATATGGAACAACCACAAACAATATTTTAGGTGTTGAAATGGTTATGATGGATGGAACAATAACTAGAATTGGTGGAAAGACTTTAGATCAAGAAGGCTATGATATTTTAGGTCTATTATGCGGTTCAGAAGGATTACTTGGTGTAATAACAGAAGTAACTGTAAAAATATTAAAAAAACCACAATCAGTAAGAGCAGCGTTAATTGGTTTTCCAACAATCGAAGATGGTGGAAACTGTGTATCTGACATAATTTCAAATGGGATTGTTCCAGCAGGAATGGAGATTATGGACAAAGCTCTTATTGATGCCACTGATAAATTTGCAAAAGCAGGTTATCCAAAAGATGCAGAGGTCTTAATGATTGTTGAATTAGATGGAACAAAATCTGAGGTTGATGATTTAATTAAACAAGTGAGTGAAATTGCAAAAAGAAATAATTCTAACAGCATGAAATTAAGTAAAAATGATAAAGAAAGATTGGCATTTTGGTCTGGTAGAAAAGCTGCATTTCCAGCTTGCGGAGCTATGGCGCCTGATTATTATTGCATGGATGGTTCTATTCCTAGAGGAAAACTATCTCTTATTCTAAAAGAAATAAATCAACTTTCAAAAAAATATAATTTAGCTGTTGCAAATGCTTTTCACGCAGGTGATGGAAATCTTCATCCGTTAATAATGTTTGATGGTAGTGATAAAGAACAATTGAGAAAAACTGAAGAATTTGGAGCTGAAATATTAAAAGCATGTGTAAAACATGGTGGTGCTTTAACTGGAGAACATGGAGTTGGTATTGAAAAAAGAGAGTTAATGTGTGAGTCATTTAATAATAACGATATCCAACAGCAACTAAATATAAAGAAATCTCTTGATGAAAAGAATCTTTTAAATCCAGGAAAAGTTTATCCGATATTAAGAAAATGCGCAGAGGAAGGAAGGGTTCATGTCCATAGAGGAGAAGAAAAATTCCCAGATCTCCCTAGATTCTAATACTTATTTACCAAGCTCTGAAAACGAAGTAGCGGAAATAATAAAAAAAATTTATTCAAAAAAACTCCCAATCGAAGTTTTAGGAAGTGGTTCAAAAAAAAATTTTGGGTATAATTTACAAACAGCTAAAACATTAAACTTATCAAACCTATCTGGGATAATAGAATACAAAAAAGAAGAACTTTATATTAAAGTTAAAGCTGGAACTCCTCTTGAAGAAGTTGAGAAAATATTAGATGAAAATAATCAGCAGCTAGCCTTTGAACCGATAGATTTTGGGTATTTAAATAAGGGAAATTCAAATAAGGGAACAGTGGGAGGTTACGTGGCTTGTAACTTTGCAGGATCAAGAAGATACAAAGTTGGAAGTGTCAGAGATCATATTTTAGGTTTTAGAGGAGTTAATGGGAAAGGGGATATCATAAAATCTGGCGGCACAGTTGTAAAAAATGTTACAGGATATGATCTATCTAAGCTAATTTCAGGATCATTTGGAACACTTGCCGTTTTAACTGAAATTACTTTGAAAGTATCTCCTAAGAAACAGTCTCAGATTACAGTAATAACATACTCAGAAGATATAAAAAAAATTTCAAATCTGTTTGATAAAATTTTAAGCTCTAGTAATGAAGTATCAGGAGCAACATTTATCCCAGAAGAACCAAATAATAAAAAATATGAATTAACAAAAAGAAATGTTTTTAAATTTAATGACTTAGATCAAGAAGGTTCTTTTCTTGGTTTTAGAATTGAAGGTAATAAAACATCGATAAATGAGAGACTAAAAGATCTAAAAAAAGAACTTGATTTAAAAAGTTTTAAAACATCAATTTTAGACGTTTATCAGTCCGTACCATTTTGGCAAAAAGTGAATAATTTGGAAATTTTTACTAATACCAAAAACAATATTCTAAGAGCAGTTATACCTCCTGCAAAATGTGAACTTTTTTTAAAATTACTGAGCAAAAAATATAAATATTTCGTAGATTGGTGTGGATCTTTATTTTGGGTAGAAGTTGCAGATAAAGAAGACGATAAAATTAATTTAATAAAAAAATTTGTAATTGAAAATAATGGTTATCTAACAATATTAAAAAAATCTGAAAATTTTGATTTTAAAGACACTTTGTTTACTATCGATGAAACAAGATTAATGATATCTAAAAAAATTAAGGAAAGTTTTGACCCAAAAGGATTATTTAATCCAGGAAAAATGTATAGAGAAATTTAATGCAAACTAATTTTTCAGAAAATCAACTTAAAGATAAAGATAACCAATCAACAGAAAAAATTTTTAAAAAATGTGTTCACTGTGGAATGTGCAATGCAACCTGTCCAACTTATGGAATTTTAGGTGATGAACTAGATGGACCTAGAGGAAGAATTTACTTAATTCAAGACATGTTGGAAAATGAAAAAAAACCAACAGAGAAAGTTGTAAAACATATTGATAGATGTCTCTCTTGTTATAGCTGTATGACTACTTGTCCAGCTGGTGTAAATTATATGCATGTCATAGATCATGGAAGAAAATATATTGAAAAAAATTATAAAAGACCTTTTTTTGATAAATTTTTAAGAAACTTTTTATCTAAAGTTTTGCCTAACACCAATTACTTTAAGTTAACGAGCTATCTAGTTAAATTTGGAAAAATATTTCAATTTATATTTCCAAAAAAAATTCAAAATATGATGGAATTGATGCCAACTTCTTTTCCAGAAAAAACATTGAAAGTTAAAGAAAAATATCCAGCTAAAGGAAAAAAAATTGCAAGAGTAGCGCTTCTTACAGGGTGTGTACAAAAAGAATTGTCTCCTCAAATAAATGAGTCAACCATTAGACTTTTAAACAGGCATGGAGTTGAGGTTGTTGTTCCAAAAAAAATAAGATGCTGCGGTTCACTTAATCATCATCTTGGAAAAGAGACAGATGCAAATTCAGATTTTGTTAATAATATTGAAACTTGGTATGAAGAACACAAAAAAGGAAATTTAGACGCAATATTATCAAATACATCAGGATGCGGAACTACTTTAAAAGATTATGGGTTTATATTTAGGAATGATAAGAAACTAAAAGATAAAGCAAAAAAAATATCCGAATTAAGCAAAGATGTTACAGAATATTTATCTCAGAGTTTGAAGCTTAAAATAAAAAAGAAAAACAAAAAATACAAAATAGCTTATCATTCAGCTTGTTCGATGCAGCATGGACAAAAAGTTCATAACGAACCTATTGATTTACTCACAAAAACAGACAATGAGATAATGGAAGTGCCTAATGGACATCTTTGTTGTGGGTCAGCTGGAACTTATAATATACTTCAATCTGAAATTGCAACACAACTGTTGAATGATAAAGTTAAAAATATTGAGAGTATAAAACCTCAAATAATTTCGACTGGAAATATTGGTTGCATCACCCAAATATCTAATGGTACCAATGTACCAATTTTACATACTATAGAATTGTTGGATTGGTATACAGGAGGACCTAAACCGAAAATTTTGAACGGAATTTAATATGAAGAAAATTTTAGTTACTCGAAAATTGTTAAGATCATGTGAGGATAAAGCATCAAAAACTTTTGATGTTAATTTAAATCTTAATGATGAACTTTATTCACAAAAAAAACTTATCGAATTAAGTGATGGCAAAGATGGAATTTTATCATCTTTAACAGATAAACTTGATGCAGATACAATTAATAATTTGCCCGAAACAGTAAAAATAATCTCAAATTTTGCAGTTGGTTTTGGAAATATTGATCTAGAAGCTGCAAAAGCAAGAGGAATTGCGGTAACAAATACACCTGAAGTTTTAACAGATGCAACTGCAGAAATTGGAATTCTATTAATCCTAGGTGCATGTAGAAGAGCATCTGAAGGAATAGAGGCTGCAAGAGAGAGTAATTGGAAATGGTCTGCTGATTATTTAATTGGAAAACAATTAACTGGAGCAAGACTTGGAGTTTTAGGAATGGGAAGAATAGGACAAAAAATTGCAAAGATAGCAAAATCTTTAGGAATGGTAATTCACTATCACAACCGTTCAAAATTATCTGAGGATAAAGAGCAAGGTGCAATCTATCATGATAATTTAAAAGATTTATTATCTGTTTCTGATGTTTTGTCGATATGCTGTCCAGCATCAAAAGAAACAGTTGATATGATAAATAAAGAGACCATTGAATATTTGCCAAAAGGTGCAGTGGTAACTAATGTTGCAAGAGGCGATATTGTTGATGATGAGGCGTTAATTGATGCTCTTGAGAGAAGAAAAGTTTATGCTGTTGGATTAGATGTGTATAAAAACGAACCCAATTTAAATCCTGGATACTTAAAGCACAAAAGCGCATTTATTCTTCCACATCTTGGAAGTGCCACTAAAGAGACAAGAACTGCTATGGCAAACCTTGCAATTGATAATCTAGATGAATTTTTTAAAACAGGTAATTGTAAAAACAAAGTAAATTAACTTAAATTTTCTAGGTGTTTATAAATAGTTGTCCTTGAGATACCAAGTTCTCTAGCAGTTTTACTATAATTATTATTGTTCTCATCAAATTTAGTTTTAATCATTATACAAGTTTTTGATTTAATTAATGATTCAGAACAACTTTTGCATGGTCTAAAATCTTTTTGTTCCAGACTTGAAACATTTTCAGATAAAAAATTTCTTTTAAATCCATTTTGATATTTATATGCAAAAACTGTTGACCCCATCCAATCTGTAATCTGAACTAAATCATTTTTTTTAAGTTTTTTAATGATAGTACCAAAAGATGATGAAAAAACTTTACTAAATGTAAGCTCATCATCGAAATTAATTCCGTGTAACATCATTTTTCCTGTTACATTAACTCCCAATATAAAACCATCTTCGTTTAAAGCTATTAACCCCATGCTAGTAGTTGATAAATATTCTTTCCTTGGATGAAATCCTATGATCATATTACTTTTAAACTGTTCAACAAAAATTCTTGTTTCAACACTTCTGGATGCAAGTTTTACTAGTGCTAATGTATGTTGTTCTCTTGACCTTGCATCGGAAGAAGCATCTATAACACCTAAAACATTTCCTTTGTGATCAAAAATTGGACTAGCAAAACATGACAACTCACAGCAAGTATCAAAGAAATGTTCCTTACCTTCTACGATGGATGCTTTCTTTGTTTTTACTGCTAAACCTAAACCATTTGTTCCTTTAAGCTCCTCAGTCCAACTTGAACCTGGTATGACAACTTTTTTTGCAGAGTTTTCCGAAAATTCAGTATCATATATTGTGTCTAAAACTGTTCCATGTTGATCGGCATAGGCTACCATAAAATTAGTTCCTGCAATTTGTGAAAACAAAAGTTCTAATTCAGGTAACACAAATTTTCTTACATTCTGATTTTCATCACGTGCATGATTTAAATTTTGTTGAGACATTACCTTGCTCTCAGGAATTTTTGAGTGATCGTATCCTTTTTCAAGACATCTGATCCAACTCTCAGATATGTAATTATTTTCGATAGTTTCAATTTTTCTGGATTTTTTTAAATCAAGATAACTTTGTTGTATCGAGCTTATGTTGTTCATTTAATTAACATATCGCCATAAAATTAAATTGTCACTATTACAACTACCACTTATGGTTGAATCTGTTCATTTTTTTGACACAGCAACATTTATGAATCTTTTATTGAGCATCTTGATTATTTAAAATCGTAAAAAAATTTAGGGAGAAAAAATGAAAGCACAGGTTTTACATAAGTATGACCCAGAGATGAAGGAAGAAGTCTGGGTTACTGGTGAAGAAATGCCAGATCCAAAAATCGAAAAAGCCTCAGATGTAATTGTAAAAATTGGTGCTGCAGGAGTTTGCAGAACTGATTTACACATCATTGAAGGAGTGTGGAAGCATATACAAGATCCTGACGGCAAGTTACTTCCGTGTGTAATGGGTCATGAAAATGCAGGTTGGATAGAAGACGTGGGTAAAGATGTAACTGAATTTAAAAAAGGTGATCCAGTTATTTTGCATCCACTTATATCTGGAACTGACGGAACATGTTTAGACTGCAGAAGAGGAAATGACATGCACGCAGCTGCAGGAGCGTTTCCAGGGCTAAGTATAAAAGAGGGAGGATATTCCGAGCTACTAAAAACTAGCGTCAGAAATTTAATTAAACTTCCCAAAGTCCTAGCACCTAAAGATGTAGCACCATTTTCTGATGCAGGACTGACAGCTTACAGAGTAGTAAAAAAAGCAACAAGACATTTATTGCCAGGTCAAAGCTGTACTATAATTGGAGCAGGAGGATTGGGACATATAGCAATTCAGTGTTTAAAAGCTATGTGCGCTGCTGATATCATTATAGTTGAGAAGTCTGAGAAGGCACTCAAACATGCTATGGAACTCGGTGGAGATCATGGAGTTCTAATTGATGGAAACGAAATCGAAAAAGTTAAAGAGCTCACAAAAGGAAAAGGCTCAGAAGCTGTAATTGATTTTGTTGGTGAAAAGGGATCAACTGCAATGGGAATTCAAATGACTTCCAATGGCGGTTTTTACTACATAGTTGGATATGGGGAAGAGATTAAATCACTTGCAGTAGATTTAATCATTTCAGAAAAAACTATTGTAGGAAATTTAGTAGGAACGTGGTCTGAGTTATATGAACTGATGGAACTTGCTGACAGAGGAAAAGTAAAGCTATCCATGCAGGAATATAAACTAGACGATGCTAACAAAGCGCTACATGATCTTAACGAAGGAAAAGTTAAAGGTCGTGCAGTGTTAGTTCCATAATTAATAAGGAGAGGTAAAGATGAAGACAATAAAGACTTGCGTAACAGCTCTTATATCAGCTTTGTTGGTATTTAGCCCAGTTGCGTATGCAGATAAGTGGAGCGATCAGTTTCCACATATCAAAGCTACAGGAGATATTCCAGGTGATTGTTCTTACGAGAAAATGTCTAAGAAAAATTACAAAGGAAAAACTCTTAAAATAAATACTCACGCAATTCCAGTAATGGGTGAGCCAACAGCTCTACATGCTGAACAGTTTGAGAAATTAACTGGAGCTAAAGTTGAGGTTACACATACACCAGCGGGTGATTTGTACTCTAAAGCAATGGTTCCTTTTCAAGCTGGTCAAGCCCCTTACGATATTGTGTTTGGATTTTCAAACTTCATAAATGACTGGAAAAGATATTTAGCACCAGTTCCTAAGAAATATATGAACTCACCTGAGATGAAAGACGTAACAAAATCTCATATGGGTGTATCATCTTGGGATGGCACTATGTACCAATATCCTGTTGACGGTGACAGACATTATCTAAAATATAGAAAAGACGTTATCGACAACCCAGAAATGCAGAAGAAATATAAAGCTGACACAGGTAATGAGTTAAGAGTTCCAAGAACTTGGAAAGAATATGCTGAAATGGCAAAATATTTCAATGACTGGGATTGGGATGGAGATGGTGAAAAAGAGTATGGCTCTGCTGAAGTTATGAAAAAAGATGATTTAATGTTTGCTGCTTTTTTCAGTAGATCAGTTGCTTACGCTAAAAACCCTAGAACTCCAGGTGGTTTCTTTTTTGATTTAGAAACTATGAAACCAAATATAAATAATCCAGGTTTTGTTGAAGCATTAACTGATTGGGTTGAAGCTACTAAATATGTTCCTCCAGGAGGAACTAACTTTGGTCTAGGTGATGAAATCGGATCATTT
>LUMI01000432.1_pt1 | contig 10623 bp, 12 predicted proteins | sample 729681 | NCBI WGS metagenome assembly LUMI01 (sample SAMN03860267, study PRJNA289734) | marine metagenome | biome: seawater column; feature: ocean; material: water; isolation source: Red Sea water column Station 34 - depth 10m | place: Saudi Arabia: Red Sea | collected 2011-10-15 | depth 10 m
AAAAAATTGTGCCGATGGAAGTGAAGCCTACTAGCTTGTTCTGATCTTCCCAAGGTTAAAATCAAATTGCATTGAATTCATAACTTGATGCGTGGCAGCGTTCTAAAACAATTTGAAGGCCTTTGCTTTCTTTCTTAAGCCATTTTTCGAAGAACTTCTAAAACTTTTTTGAACAGCAAATCAATTCATCGAATTTCCTGCTGATTTACATTCATCCTTCTTAATCAAAAAAAAAACCAGGAGTCAATCTTTGCAAGTAGAACAGATTCCTTTCAGTTCAATCACCGATCTATTCGTCAGAAAATCAATATCTTTTTCAAGGGATCGAACCAGATGCTCTAATCCAGTGTTGACAAACTCCTGAACACTTCCGCAAATTTCACAAATGGTAAAGATAATGGTCTTTTTGCTTTGGTGATCACAGGTTCTCTGTTGACAGGCGACAAAGGCGTTCAAACTTTCCAGCCGATGAACCAAACCCAGTTCCATTAATTTTTCCAAAGCACGATAAACCTGTACAGGGCCCCTAAAGCCGGAATCGTGGAGTTGATCAAGAATTGCGTAAGCGCTTAGCGGGCCTTTTGTTTTCCCCAACAAATTCATCACCAGAGCCTGTTTATTTGTCAGTCCAGGGGATTGTTTTGATTTCTTGCTCATTCTTAACTGGTTCATTACTTGGCCTCAGGTCGATCAAGCCGTGCACTTTTAAGTATTTGAAAAGAAGCCGTGGGTAAAACGGTCAGGATGAAAAAGGCCGATGCAGCAACAACGATGCTTGGTCCTGCAGGAGTATCCCATTGCAGTGAACCATACAGACCTCCAAAAACCGCAATGATGCCTACCAAGGCAGCAATCAATGCCATCTGTTCAGGACCGCTTGCAAATCGTCGAGCAATGGCCGCAGGGAAAATAAGCATGGAAGTGATCAGCAAAACCCCAACGATCTTCATGGAAATCGCAATCACTGCGGCCATCAACATCATGAAGATAATATTTGCCTGTTCGGGTTTCATTCCTTCGGCCTGGGCAAGCTCGAGATTTACCGTTGCTGCAAACAAGGATTGCCAAAACACCACCAAGATGAGAAGAACAAATAATCCTCCCCCCCAAATGACGGCAATATCGAATGGCGTTACCGCCAATATGTCGCCAAAAAGAAAACCCATCAAATCAACTCTCACCCAAGTCATAAAACTCAATGCGACCATGCCGACCGCCAAAGCAGAATGGGCAAGCAGACCAAGTAATGCATCCGCAGAAAGGGTGATTCGGCGCTGTAAAAGCACCAGCGCCAGAGAAACAAAAACAGATACTGAAAAAACACTTAACGTGATGTTGACTTGAAAGAGCAATGCTAATGCAACCCCGAGCAATGCAGCATGGGAAAGGGTATCTCCGAAATAAGCCAGCCTGCGCCAGACAATGTAACAGCCCAGCGGCCCCGCGACCAAAGCCACGCCAACACCTGCAATCAATGCACGGCTAAAAAAATCATCCAACATTTGAATCAACTCCATTTAGTTCAACTGAATGTTCAAACTTTTTGACCGAAACCCCTTCACTGGGATTGTCATCTTCATCAACGGATCCATCTTTGGAGAGAACCCTGCCATCCGGTAGATGGTGATGGTCATGATGATGTTCGTAGACGGCAAGACCTGATGCCGCCCGATCACCAAACAGATCTCGGTATTCCTGACTGTTTGCCACAGTCTTTGGAGTTCCACAGCAGCAAACATGTCCGTTAAGGCAAACGACCCGATCTGTGGCAGCCATGACAATATGCAGATCATGGGAAATCAGAAGAACTCCGCACTGTAAATCATCACGGATTTTTCTGATGAGCTCATACATCTCGATCTCACCGTTGTAATCAACTCCCTGAACCGGTTCGTCGAGAACAAGAAGTTCCGGTTTGAATGCAATCGCCCTTGCCAGCAATACCCTTTGAAACTCACCTCCTGACAAGGTCCTGACCTCCGAATCTGCCAAATGCAATGTCCCGGTCAGAGACATCGCCTCATCCGCCTCATTTCTGCTAACCCTTCCAGTCAGGCTCATCAAACGCCTTACTTTCAATGGAACCGTCCAATCAATTGAAACCCTCTGGGGAACATAACGTACCTTCAGTTCCTTCCGTCTATGTGCGCTTCCTTCATCAGGATTTACAATCCCAAGTGCCATTTTTGCCGTAGTCGATTTTCCGGAACCGTTGGGACCGATCAGGGTGAGGATTTCTCCCACCTCCACCGACAAAGAGACTCCACGGACCAGCCATCTGCCGGATCGAAAAAGACCTGCATTGTTGAGAGTGATCAGAGATGAACTATCGTTTCCCACAAAACCCCTGGGTTTGAGAAAATTTGCTTGAAATAAAATTGTTACAATATAACATAATTTCGATTGACAATATAATGTTATAATATAACATATTTGACTTAAGTAAACTTCATCCTTGTTTCAATGTCAATTTTTATTCAGGAAATTTTATGCGTTTTGTTAAATCACTGATTCTTTCATCAACGTTGATTTCAACCCTGACATTCACTGCACAAGCGGAAATCAATGTAGTGGCTTCTGTCAAGCCGGTGCATTCCTTGGTTTCGGGTGTCATGGAAGGTGTTCGAAAACCCGATCTGATTGTCAAAGGAGCGGCATCTCCACACACCTACTCCTTAAAACCCTCTCAGGCAAAACAACTGGAGGAGGCGGATCTGGTTTTCTGGATGGGTCACGAATTAGAGTCTTTTCTTGAAAAACCCCTGGAGGCAATCACTTCCAAAGCCAAGGTAATTGAACTCATCGATTCCCCTGGACTGAAAAAACTAGATATGCGGGAAGGCGGTGCTTTTGACGAGCATGGCCATGATGAGCATGGTCAAGATGAACATCATGACGATGATCATAAAGAAGATGGCGAGCACTCCGAAGAAGGGCATGATGAGCATGCCGGAGAAGGGCACGCTTTTGAATGGGCAGGCGTATTTAAACTCCCAGCAGGAGATTATACATGGACCTTCGCCAAGGTTGACGGTGACTATGCTGATCCAAAGATGAAGATGGTTTTTCTTCCAACTTCCTCTGATGGTGAAGAAGGAATTGAAGAGCAGGAGGAAGTCGCAGAAAGGTTAATCAGGTCACAAAGCTCCGTAAAACGAAATCATGACGGAAGACTCACACCCAATGAAGAAAATGCTTATCAGTTGGTTTTTGATGCGAACCGGAATGTCACCGAATTTCGCATTACAATTAAAAATGAAGGCAACTATGCATTCTTTACCGAGCACATGCCATTCGAATTTGAAGCAGATGAGCATTTTTTAAAAAATGCCTCCGCCAAAGATATCGAACCAACCGCTCAAGAGCCAGAAGCAGGTCACCACCATCATCATGGGCACGGGGAATTTGATGTCCATGTCTGGCTGGATCCGGAAAATGCGAAAGTCCTGGTGCAGGAAATCAAGCAGGCTTTAGTAGAACTTGATCCTGGCAATGCCGGAACCTACGAAGCCAATGCAAAAAATCTGATGGTGAAACTGGATCGACTCATTTCAGAAATTTCATCCACGCTTGCATCATCGAAAGGAAAAGGATTCGTTGTCTTTCATGACGCCTACCAGTATTTCGAAGAACGTTTCGGGATGACGGCGGTGGGTTCCATCACGGTCTCACCCGAGGTTGTTCCTGGTGCCAGCCGGATCAGAGAATTGAAAGATAAAATCGTTGAATTAGATGCCCACTGTGTGTTTTCAGAGCCTCAATTCCAACCAAAAATTGTCTTCACGGTTGCCGAGGGCACACAGGCTAATACAGGTGTACTGGATCCTCTAGGTGCATCCATTGCCGACGGACCAGAGCTCTACTTCACCCTGATTCGTGATATGGCGAATAGTCTTCAAGAATGTCTTTCAAAAAGAGGATAAAAGAACATTTTGAAGACATTACGAAAAAAACCAATTCGTAGGTAAAGGAAGTTGAGTGAGAATTATCAAGACTACAACTTCAAGCCTTAAGCATGCCCAAGTTGTGGTCTGTGTTGGTTGTTGTTGTGGCCGAGTTGATCGGGGCCGAAGTGAGGTCCCCATCGATGAGCTTAAATCCTTGTGGAAAAATTTTGGACTCCGCAAAAAAGTCCAGCTTACCGTATCCGGATGCCTCGGCCCCTGTGACATGCACAATGTTGCTCTGCTTATGAGCGATAGAGGCCAGATTTGGCTTGGTAACCTGAGAGAAAGGGCAGAGTTCGAGGCACTAGCTGAGTGGGCGCATGAAGTCATTCAGAAGGGCCCGGAAGCCCGATTGCCAAATATTCTGGAGCCTCATCGATTCGAACGATGGGAATCGAACCAAAGTGAACATACCTTGAGTGAAGTCCCCTTTGCCAACCCATTTACAACTCAACCTAAAATGGAAGGAGAGAGATGTTGATTGGAAAAGGATCACGCCGTCCTAATCGTGAGAAAATTCGAAACATCAAGGAGGCATTGGGCACAGCCCTTAATCTCCCTGAAGAAACGGCGGTTACTGTAACGGAATTAACATGCCTTGAAGAGGGTTGTGCACCCATAGAAACCGTGGTGGCCCTCTTACAGCCCAATACTCCGCCAAAGCAACACAAAATTCACAAATCGACGGATACCGTCGATGCCGATGATCTCATGCAGATCTGCAATTCATGGGGCTTCGACGTTCAGTCCAATGCATTTGAAACCTTCAATACGGAGATTTAGATGGAAACACAACAAAGAGTTCCCGTAACAATCCTCACCGGATTCCTGGGTTCAGGAAAAACAACCCTGCTCAACCGGATTTTGAGTGAGGAGCATGGCAAGCGCATTGCCGTCATTGAGAATGAATATGGAGAAGTTGGCATCGATCAGGCGCTTGTTATCGACGCTGAGGAAGAAATTTTCGAAATGTCGAATGGCTGCATCTGCTGCACTGTGAGAGGAGATCTGATTCGTGTTTTAGGCAACCTCATGAAGCGCCGGGATAAGTTTGATTATGTTTTGGTTGAAACCACCGGGCTTGCTGATCCAGGTCCGGTTGCACAGACTTTTTTTATGGATGACGAGATAGGTTCTGAGTTCGCACTTGACGGAATCGTCACCCTCGTCGATGCCGCTCATATCAACCAACAGCTCGGTAGAAGCGATGAGAGCACCGAACAAATCGCATTTGCAGACGTTCTTGTTCTGAACAAGACAGATCTTGTCAATGGCGAGGGGCTCGACGGGCTCGAATCTCGTCTCCGGGATATGAACCGAATGGCAAAAATCGTTCGGAGTGAGAAAGCGAATGTCCCCGTTGAGACTGTCCTCAATCTCGGTGCCTTCAATCTGGATCAAGCGCTGGAACGCCGTCCTACTTTTCTTGAACCCGAGTATCCTTTCGAGTGGACAGGGGTCTATTCTCTCGAACCAGGCCGCTATGAACTCAGTCTCGCAGAAGGTCCTGACCCTTCAATGTCTCTGGTTGTTGTAACTGACCAGGGGAAAGAAGATGAGGCTTTACGTCAAAGTGCCGAGTGGTGTGTTCGACGTTATGCCGAACCCGCGGAAAACCTTAACCCGGGTGAAACAATTCCTGCAGGTCAACATGTGAACCTGCTGCTTGAAGCTTCAGGACGTAAATCATTTATGCTGGAGATTGAATCCCATGCGCAGTTGGGACTTTACACTCAGCATACGGCCGAAGAATTCGATATCAAACTCATTCGAGAAGAAAATAAGCAGGAGATTCCATTCGAAGTTGAACGAACCTGGGTTGCTCAGCATGAACATGATGACGAGGTGGGCTCGATTGCTATCGAAAGGGACGGTGATGTCGATAATGAAAAACTCAATAAATGGCTCGGAAAACTCTTGAGTGAGCGTGGAGTAGACATCTTTCGAATGAAAGGGTTCATCAGCATCGCAGGTGAGTCACGTCGTTTTGTCTTTCAGGGAGTTCACATGCTCTTTGACGGACAGCCCGATCGTCCTTGGGGAGACACCCCTCGTCGTAACCAACTTATCTTTATCGGCCGAAACCTCGATGAGGAGGACATGAGAAAGGGATTTGATGAGTGTCTGGTATGAGTAATCAAAGTAAGAAGGGGATTCTCCGCAGGGGCTGGACTTCATCAGTCGACGACTATGCAATTTCAGGAGGCTGGTCGCTCGGTGGTGAAGTACTGATGGTTGCAGATGCTTCCGGGGGAATCTTTGCATTTGAGGGCAAGTCCGGCGACGTTTTGTGGTCGCAACAAAAGGTTCATGAAGGAAGTGGACTGGCAACCTCGATCCATCCGAGTGGAACCAAGTTCGCGACCGCAGGCAAGGACGGGAAAGTCCTGGTTTGGGATGTTTCTAAAGGAAATGTCATGCAAACGCTCGATGCAGGCAGCGGATGGGTAGAGAACGTTGTCTGGTCTCCAGATGGACAATGGCTTGCCGCCTCATGCTCCCGTCAGGTTCGAGTGTTTAATGAAGACGGCCAAGAAATATGGCAATCAGATGACCACCCCAGTACGGTCAGCACGATCGCCTGGTCAGGTTCAACGGAATTGGCAACGGCTTGTTACGGAAGGGTGTCATTCTTCGAAGCAGCTTCTGGAAAGCTTAGCCAGAAGCTGGAATGGCAGGGTTCCTTGGTCTCCATGGTATTGAGCCCGGATGGAGATATCGTGGCCTGTGGCAGCCAGGACAATACCGTTCACTTCTGGCGCCGCTCCTCTGGAAAAGACTCCATGATGTCCGGGTACGCTGGTAAACCATCCGCATTAGCCTTTAGTGCGAATGGTATCCTCTTGGCCACCGGAGGTGGGCAGGACGTAACGGTTTGGAGCTTTCAGGGAGATGGTCCGGAAGGAACCGAACCTGGATTTCTAGAATTTCATGAACAACCTATCACAACTCTGACCTTTGCCTGCCGCGGGATGAACCTGGCCTCGGGATCCCGGGATGGTGAGGTTGCCGTTTGGTCTCTCAAGAGTGGCAAACAAGGAAAAGGAATAGGAGTCGCAGTCGCTCTTGATGCCGTTTCTCAATTATACTGGCGCCCCGATGACCGGGCTCTTGCGGCCCTGGATGCTCAAGGCTGCATCACCGTCTGGCGGACCTAATGCCCCACAGTTTCGTTTCTGCCCAATGACAGATTTCCCTTTGCGGTCACCCTTCCACCACTCTTTGGTGCTCAACTAGCCACTTAGATTTTACTGATTTGCTGCTGTTAAAATCCTTGGTCTGATGGTTTTTAAAAAAATCTCTTGATTTCTAAACGGTACAATATAACATTTCGACTTTACCATGAAAGCCCAGCGAGCGGTGGCTTCAAAACACTCGCAGTCTGAGAATAGTTCCATGGGTCTGAAATCAGATTCCTTTCATCATTGTTCTCAGACCCTATCTTGATTGATTTGAGGGTCGGAGTTTTCACGGCCCTCATTTCTCAAAACCAGCAAAAATCTTATCGGAATCACCTCTTTTCGATTTTGAGCTAATTGATGCTGCCCCACTTGGAAAATCCCGTTTTTTTTAATTCTTTCATCACGGCATGAAAAACATCAAAAATATTTTCCGTAATCTTGAAAAAAAACTGAAACAGGCGAGTTGGTTTGAACCTGACTGGGAAATCTACAACCGAGGGGAATACCTGCAACTCTACAAGGCCAATTGGCACAACGAAAATCAGGGTGGGATCCATTTTGAAACCTATATTGAAGCACCTCAGATTAAAGAGAAAGCATTCCCGATCTGCATGCATGCCGAAGATGATTGCCCATCGCAGCAATTGTTTATACAAAAATTTCTTGAGATCGAGGGGGACCGGATTAGGCAATGGAAGGGATATCGAACCGTTGGAAAAGGGTATACCATTTGTCAGCGGTCCATGCCTCTCAATTTTAAAAATTTAGAGCAACGTCTTTTCGAAGAGCTCAACCAATTGCGAAAGCTTGAACCGGGAGTTGAACTGGCATTGCGTTCTCTCTAAAGGTTTTATTGAGAGAATTTAAGTGAAACGGAACTATAGCCCTTGCATCAATGTATGCGAATTTACGGGACAGGGCGATTGGTGCCTGGGCTGCGGTCGGACTCGTCAGGAAGCGAGACAATGGAAGACCATGAAACCTTATGCCAGAAAAAATCTTTTGAAGGAGTTGGAAAAAAGGATGAATCGCATAAAACATCTTCATCCTGAAGGACAGTCAAGTACGAAGACTAGAGAATGAGTCTCTTTTTTTGATCGTTTATTTATTTCTGGATTTTTGTTGCTTGCACCAAAGGTTATTTTTATCCAAAAATCGGTTGCTTTTTCATCGTCGTAATCATGATTCTCGATTACCTGGAACCATGGGAAATGCCACCGTTTCTTTAAACCCTAATCTGCTGAAATCAGATTAATCTTCAACCTAAAAAAAGGAACTGTTATGAAATCAATTAACTCCCAACGCCTTTATTTCAGCATGCTTGGATTGGTATTATCCATTTTTGTTTTTGCAGGATGCCATGCACACCACCACGGTCACCACCATGGACACAACCACGCGCATCACGAATCGGAAACGGCGTCCCAAAGTGGTTTGTCCGAAAGTGAACTTGAGGCGATGCAAATGCAAGCATCACAATCAGGCGTCTCAAATACCGAACAAAAATCAGCATGGTGTTCTGAATTCCCGAAATCATCGGTTTGTCAATGATACAACGGAACGATTCAAATAATTGAGGAGGGTCGTTTTATTCACTGTGGTTTTTTGCGGTTCACTTGCAGAAGATGATGCCTTGGTGCTTATGAACAGCTTAAAACATGGGGTCCGATCCTGATGATGGAGGGCTATTTTTCATCAATGCATCGAAATCCTAGGTAGACTACCGCCATATCTCTTGGTTTGGTTGCACCATAATCCGCTTCCATCTGCCGTGCCCCATACCACCAAGAACCTCCCATCGTCCCCTGCTGAGGACCTTGACCGATGAAGGCCCATTCCCAGACATTGGCTCCCATGTCATACAACCCGTTCACCCCCTTTTTTGTTGTTGCAGTACGGGCATGACCTGCCCCCCTTCTCAGTTTAATGCTGTAGTTCTTTTTGCCTGGAGGAGGGAAAGCTTCAATTTGACATTCCTTGAGACAATTTGCGCCTTCTGGGGAATCACCGGTTGGGAAACGATAGGTCTTCCCTTTTTGAAACCCGTCAGTTGGATTTTCACGATTTTCCGTATAAGCCGCATCGATCCATTCTTTGCGGCTTGGCAGGCGCTTTTTTTTCCATCGACAAAAAGCAGATGCCTCGTCAAAGGTAATGTGGACGGCAGGCTCATCGGGCGGACTAGAAACCCCATAGGGATTCCTCCAATTCCATCCTTTTTTGGTTACCCATCCTGATTCATAGACCATTCCTCCTTCTTTTTCTGCCTTTGTAAGCAATCCCACTGCATCTGCGAATTCAGAGAATTCAGCAATGGTGACCTCAGAGGTGTCCATTTTTAAATGCTGGTCTGCCCAGGTAGATAAAGGCAGGATCCAGAAGAGAAGAACAAGGAACAGTCGATCCATTTTCAGTCAGCCAGTGACGAAGTACTGGTTCTCGGTTAACTTCGCTGAATCCAAAACAACTCACTCATAATTTTTAAGCGTTTCATTTGAAAAATTTCTCTTCAGAAAATACCGGGTAAGCTCCGTTCGCGGAACCGTCTTTCAACTAGAAAATCCGTGTTTCTCCAATTTTCATGAGCCAGATACGCTCATCCGGAATACCTTTAGCAAGCGCTTCCTCCCGAAACTCCTGACCTGTTTCATAAATATCTTCAGTTCCCAGGACCGTGGTTCCCCAATGAACTGGGATGAGGATATCCGCCTTAAGGTCGATCCCAGCCTGCACGCAGTCGTCCAGTGCACAATGTGCCCCAACCATGATATCTCTTGGCTTGTAAGCACCAACGGCGATGAGCGCAATATCAAAAGGTCCATGTTCTTGGCCGATGCGACGATAGGTATTGCCGTAGTCACCCTCGAAGTGAAACAAGCTTCTTCCACTGCGCTGTCCTTTTAATGCAAACCCGGCCCAGAGGGTTTCATTTCTGTCGAATAAACCTCGGGCTGAAAAATGGACCACGGGTAACGCAGTCACTTCAATCCCAACTCTCACAACCGTCTCGTCCCAAGCCAGTTCGATCACTTCCTTGAATGGAATATGCTCCACATAAGCGCCCATCCTAAGAGGCATAATCAGGGTAATGTTTTGGGGATTAGGTAAACTTTCCAGCGTGGGGAGATCAAAATGATCATAGTGATTATGAGACACAACCACGAGGTCGATAGGAGGCAGTTGCTCCAAGGATAGCCCAGGCGGCATTTTGCGGTGCGGCCCAAAGGGAGGTAACGGTGATGCATAGTCTGTAAACCACGGATCCAACAAAATCACTCTGCCATCCAAACGAATCACCGTGGACATATGACCAATCCAAGTCACACTATTTTTACCCTCGGCGTCCTCGAATTGTGCTTTCGCGTCATCTGATTCAATGACAAAGCCTTCAGGGACCTCTTCATCAAAAAGCTGAGCAAAGGGCCGGGATGGAAAAAACCATAGTGATTCCCAGCTGAAGTTTCTCTCAACGCTGCCAGGAGGGTTGGAAAAGG
>LUMI01001321.1_pt1 | contig 10590 bp, 11 predicted proteins | sample 729681 | NCBI WGS metagenome assembly LUMI01 (sample SAMN03860267, study PRJNA289734) | marine metagenome | biome: seawater column; feature: ocean; material: water; isolation source: Red Sea water column Station 34 - depth 10m | place: Saudi Arabia: Red Sea | collected 2011-10-15 | depth 10 m
GGAGCGCTGTAATAGTTGGAGTTGGTAACCTTGGATCAGCACTTGCACATTATGGAGGATTTCAAGAACGAGGATTTGGTGTTGTGGGATTATTTGATGACGATCCAAAAAAAATCAATAAACAAATAGCTGGCCTTGTAGTTAAACCCACATCTGATATTAAAAATGTTTGTGAAAAGTACAATGTTGCAATTGGCATTATTGCAACACCTGGGAAAGTTGCTCAAGAGATTGCAGATCAGTTAGTTGACTGTGGAGTAAAGTCAATTTTAAATTTCGCTCCAGTATTGTTAAAAAATATTCCGGATGTTCAAATTAGATCTGTCGACCTCTCACAAGAATTACAAATACTAAGTTACTACTTAGAAAGACCTGTTCTTAAAGCTGTCAAATAATTTATTTCTGATAAATATATCCAAGTAAAGATCTAAATAGCAAACTAACATTTAAACCGATCCAAAGTGTTGATATTGTATTCTGTGTTCTTAATAAATAAGCGCAAACTAAAAATCCAGAAACTGAAGAAGCCACAGTTAGAAAAGAAAATTCTTTAGCCCTATCAAGTCCTAGAAGAACTCCGTCCCAAAGAAATGCGTAACAACCTATAAATAGACTTAGAGCAACAAGAACTGTTAATTTTAAATTGATATATAGATCAAATTTGTCATCTCCAAACATTTCAACAAAATTATCTAAAAATAAAACAGTTATTAATGCAAGGAAGAAAGATATCGCTGTGGTTACCGACACAAGTTCTTTTTGTAAAACGGATTTTTGGTATTTTTCTTTTTTTGAAACAAGTTCAGAAATTAGTGTTTGAGAAGCAATCGCAATTGCATCAACAAAAATATAACCTACTGACCATAACTGAAGCAAGATGTGTTGCAAGGCTATTTCCTGCATAGACATTAGGGAAGCTCTATTTCTTATATATGCCATGAACAAGGTAAGAAATAATGACCTAATCAAAATATATGCTCCGACGCTAAAAAATTTTTTTCGTAAACTAGGCTTGTCTATTTGCTCTTCAGTGGATGGAATATCACTTAATTGTTTTTTTAGAATAATTGTTGAATAAATAGAAGCACAAAAAAAGGCAAGAGAACTGGCAAACCCGATTCCGCCTGCACCAAAACCTAGAAATAGTCCAAAAAATAAGCTAAAACATATATTTGAGATTGATACTATTAATGCACTATAAAAAGTAATTTTCGCGTACTTCAAACCTCTAAGTACTGCAGTGGAGTGCATATTTACCAAATAAAATGGTAGCCCAATACATCTAAAGATTAGATAATCAGAAGAAAGTAGCTGTATATTTGGAGTAGGTTGAAAAGTCGAAATTAAATAACCATTACTTACATACAAAATTAAAAATGAACCTAAACCCAGCAATATCGATACATTTCTTCCAAACTTTATAAAATAATCTAATTTATTGATTTCATTTTTGGTATTAAGAGAGGAAACAAGTGGTGTTGTTCCATATGCTAGAAAGATAAAAACCCAAATAAAAACAAAATAAATCGTTTCTCCAATACCAATTGCAGATAGCGTGTCTAAATTTATAACACTAGCAATCTTTGAATCAATTAGACCAACTATGGGTTCCAAGGCTAGCCACAAAAAAATAGGATACGAATTAATCCAAATATCTTTTCTGACTGAATTAACCATTGAAATTATCAGCTTTTAATAGACCCCAAATCATAATCTGCTTATGAGCTTCAATACCTAAATCTTGAGGAGTAATAACTTTTTCGAATTTGTAAATTGTTTTGATAAAATTATTCAATAATTGAGTTGGAGTTTGTGCTTGCTCAGAAAATGGAAGATTGAACTCATTAATTAATATATTTTCTAACTCTTGAAAATCTATATCATTCATTTTGATGTTCTCATTTTTTAAATATTGTTTTAGACCTTTACAAAGAGTTTTTGCAAAAGAGGTTATTTCTAAATTTGTCATGCAAATATTTGAACAATAATTAAACCATTTGGACCAGACACTATTCCAATACCAATTCGTTTAAATTCATTATCTATTATCGTCGCTCTATGTGATTCAGAATTCATTAGGCTTTGATGACCTGAATAAATTGTTGATGCCATTGCTAAATTTTCACCAATAAATTTTGGAGGTGGATAACCAACTTCTAAAAGTCTTTCAGTAACTAAGTATCCATTGTTTGGATCTTTGTGACACCAGAAACCCTCTGTGTACATTTTTTTTGCATAGTTTTCTGCAATATTCGATAATGTTTGAGAGAACTCTAATGGATCAGAATTTACATTTATTCTCTCAATATTAACCATTTCAAATAACTCACTAGTTTCACTTGTTTTGGAAATTATTTTTGATTGAGTATAAGAAGGGATTTCAAGACATCCTGATTCATCTAACGAAATAGAGGTGCTGCCTGTAAGTTCCTTAATTCTTGAAGTAACTTTTAATAAATCTGTTCCTGTAATGACTTCGAGTGTTTGTTGAGGTACTCCTTCAGAATTCAGATAAAACGATACAATATTTGACTGATCAATATTTTCTTGTACATATCTTGGTAAGGAAAGAAGAGATAAAATTGTAAACATAAATGTAAGAGCTAAATTGCTCAAAACAATAGAAGTAATGCTTCCCAATAACTTATTTCCTATATCTTTTTTAGATCCCTCCCTGTAAATTAAGTTTTGAAAAATCGAACTTAATGTCAAGATTGTAATGAATATTGCGACACCTGCAAAAATTTGTGAAGTTTGTTGGTTAGAATTTAGCCAGCCACTTATGTATTCACCAATCGTAAAGGAATAAGTGAAGCTTAAATAGATTGATATAAGAAAAGCTATCAAATAATAAATTATTAATACAGAGCCTTTTTTCCATCCGAAATAAATAAGATATAAATAATCTAAATTATTGAGAAAAGTTAACAAATTTTCTAAATTTTCAACCATTTTTTTAAATTTTTTGCTTCTGCTATTGAAGAGTACACAAATTACGCTATTGTTGTTATACATTCCTACAAATATGTAGGAATTTTTTAATTTCAGTGACTGAAAGGAAATTATATGAAAAATCGCAAAGCTTTAGCTTTGATTGCGGTTTTAGCGTTAGTAATAGCTGCATGTGGTGGTTCCGATGGTGGTTCTGATGATGCTGTTGAAGAAGTAGTTGAAACTACTGAAGCTCCAGCTGAAGAAGCTCCAACTACTACTGCTGCTCCTGAGCCTGCGGGTGACCCACTTGTATTGGCATCATTAATGCCATTATCAGGTGACTTAGCTGCACTTGGACCTGGTATTGCACTAGGAGCTGCTCTCGCTGTACAGCAAATCAACGCTGCTGGCGGTATAAATGGCACAGCTATAGCTGCAGAAGTTGTTATGGTATCCCCATCAAATACAAGTCCTCAATTTACCAAAATGGATAAAAAAGGATTTTATGCAAGAACCGCTCCATCAGATCTATTACAAGGTGATGTGCTTGCATCATTATTGTTAGAAGATGGAGTTGAATCAATCTCAATCATTTCAAGAGCAGACGCTTATGGTAGAGGTTTAGCAGAAGCTACTGCATCAGCATTTGAAGCTGGTGGAGGAGTTATAAAAAATATTGTTTATCATGCTCCTGATGCAACAGAATTTAACTCCGAAGTAACAGCTGTAGGAAAAGGTTCACCTGACGCAATTGTCGGTATTCTTTTCCCTGCTACTGGTTGTGGAGTTCTTCAACCTGCATTTGAGCAAGGCCTTCTTGATACACCTTGGTACATGACCGATGGTGTTAAAGATGCTGGTCTTGCATCACTTTGTAACTTAGGAACTGCACTTGACGGAATGAAAGGTACAGCACCTGGATCTGCTGCTGGAGAAGCATTTGATGCTTTCTCAGCTGCATATGCAGAAGTAAGCGCAGATGGCGCTGGAACCTTTATTTTCGCTCCTCAAGCATATGATGCTGTCATGTTAATGGCAATATCAGCTGCTGCTAATGGTGTTACAGGACCAGAAATTGCTTCTGGACTTGTTGCTGCATCATCAGGTGGAGAAAAATGTATCGGAGTTGCTTGTATTGAACTTGCAGCTAACGGTGTAGATGTTGACTATGTTGGAGCATCTGGCGAAATTGAATTAAATGAAGCTGGAGATCCTACAGCAGCAACATATGATATTTGGACAACAGAGGGTGATACAAACCCAGTCTTAAAATCAGTAGATTTTGGTTCTTAAAATTTACAATTAATAAAAAAGGCCTGCCATGTGCAGGCCTTTTTTTATAGTTTTCCTAAATATAAGTCCACGACGCGCGGATCATTCAAAAGCTCTTGACCTTTGCCCTGATAAGCATTTCTTCCTTGATCTAAAACATAACCACGATCACTAAAATTTAATGCTCTTTTGGCATTTTGTTCTACCAAAAGAATTGCGACCCCTTTTGAATTTATCTCTTTAACTATTTCAAATACTTCCTTAATTGCAACCGGTGAAAGACCTGCTGATGGTTCGTCTAATAGTAGAATCTTTGGAGAAGTAGTTAATGCTCTTGCTAGAGCGAGTATTTGTCTCTGTCCGCCAGATAAATTTCCAGCTTTGTCTTTTCTTCTTTCTTTTAACATGGGAAAGTCATCAAATATTTTTGATATTGATTGTTTGATACTTGTATCGATAGACCAAGAGCCAATTTCTAAATTTTCTTCAATTGTTAAGGATGGAAATACATTTTCAACCTGAGGGACATAGCCAACTCCCTCTTTAACAATTTGATGAGTAGGAGTATTGGTTTTTTCGACACCATCTATAAAAAATCGTCCACCTGAAATATTAATTATTCCCATAATCGCTTTAAGTAATGTTGATTTTCCTGCTCCATTAGGACCAATAATTGATACTATTTCTTTTTCGTTTATGATCATGTCAATGCCCTGAAGGATATTTAAACCCTTTACATATCCTGCTGCGATTCCATTACATTCAATCACTGTTTTATTCATTTTCGGATCCTAAATATGCTTCGATTACTTTTTCATCAGTTCTTATATTTTCTGGAGTACTATCAGCAATAACTTTTCCCTCAGCTAATACTATGACCCGTTCAGAGATTTTCATTACTGCTTCGATATTGTGCTCAACCATTAATATCGAAATTCCTTTTCCTGCAAGATTTACAATAATTTGAAGTATCTCTTCTGCTAGTTTTGGATTTACTCCAGCAAGCGGTTCATCCAATAATAAAATATTTGGATTATTTATGATTGATCTACCAAGTTCTAATAACTTTTTTTGACCTCCGGACATTTCTCGTGCATAAGAATTTGCCATATGATCAATATTTAATTCTTTCATAATTTCAAATGATTTGTCTCTAATTTTTTTTTCAGTCGTTTTTTGACTTGGTAATTTAGCTAGGGATTTTAAAAATGAATCGTTATTAACAGTTGATGCTGAAAACATCATATTTTCTAAAACTGTCATCCGATCAAAAACTTTTGTTAATTGAAAAGTTCTAATCATTCCTAATCTAGCAATTGCGTAGGGCTGACTTTTAGTGATATTTTTGTTGTTTAGATAAACTTTTCCTTCATCACTGTCTTGGAACCCAGAAATTAAATCAAAGAAAGTTGTTTTTCCAGCTCCATTTGGACCAATGATTGAAGTTAATTCATTTCTGTTTAAATTAAGACTTTCAACATCAACGGCTTTAATCCCACCAAAACTTTTTTTTAGATTTGTAACTTCAAGGTATTTATTTGACATCTAAGAGTAGTTCCTCTTTCTTTCCCATTAATCCACTTGGTCTAAAAATCATTAAAATCATTATTAATAGTCCTACCAAAACAAATCTAACTCCAGCTATTTGTTGGCCATTTGCATTTTCAAAAATTAGTTGAGCAATTCCATTCGTTTCACCAATGATGACCCAAAAAATAATTGATCCAAAAATTGGTCCCGTAAGACTCCCTACTCCTCCAAGAATCATTATTGCCCAAACATAGAATGTAAGTATTGGTACAAAGGTTGATACTTGAATAGTGCCATAATTAAAAGCTAATAAAACTCCAGACAATCCCGCAATACCTGCGCCAAGCATAAAACTTTGAAGCTTTAACCACACAGCATTTTTGCCTAAAGCTCTGACTGCATCTTCATCTTCACGTACTGCTCTGAGAGCTCGACCCCAAGGCGAATTTGTTAGTCTCCTTAAAAGGAGTAAAACAAGAATTATTGAAATCCAAGATAAAAAAGCTACAAATACTTGAGATGGATTTAGGTCATTTGAAGAGGCAAAATTATCAATAAATCCTAACCTGTATTCTTGTAATGAACTTGAAAAATTGATAATGCCGTAGACACCACCTGTTACAGATTCAAGATCTCTTACAAGTAAACGAAAAATTTCTGCAGCAGCAATAGTGACTATTGCTAAATAATCACCTCTTAATCTAATAGCAGGAAGCCCTAAAAGAAGTCCAAAAAGTGCAGCCGAAATAACTCCAATCAATAAAGCTAGAAAAAATGGAAGTCCAGTAGTAATAACAACACCTTCCCGACCAGCTGCATGGGGTATTAATAATACAGTTACATAAGCACCAAATCCCATAAATGCTGCGTGACCAAAATTTAATAATCCTGTTAACCCAAAATGGACATTTAACCCTATCGCAGCTAATCCATAAATGCCTGCGAACGTCAATAGGTTAAAAAGGATTGGTATTTCTCCATCTTCGTTTAAAAGAAAAACCAGAAATATTGAGAAAATAGTCAGAAATATTGTCAAGGAACCTTTAATGGTAAACTTCATGAGACTCTTTCTTTCTCACCAAAAATGCCTTGTGGTCTAAAAAGTAAAATTAATATCATAATTGCAAGAGCTACAGCGTTTTTTGCTTCGGTGTGTCCTTCCATGAATGGTAAACCTACCGAGACATTAACAACAATTCCAATTATGAAACCTCCAACCATTGCACCGAAAGAGGTTCCAATTCCACCAAGAACCGTTCCTGCGAATATAAGTAAGAGTATTAGAAATCCCATATTGTATCTGACATCATTTATAGTTGCTTGAAATACTCCAGCTAAACCAGCAAGCATACTTGAAGATATCCATGTAAATAAAATTATGTTATCTGAATTAATTCCAGAAACACTTGCAAGGTCATTTGAGTCTCTTACTGCCCTCATAGCCTTTCCAATTCTTGTGTAATTAAGGAAAAGACCAATTAACACCATAACAATTATTCCTAAAATTAATACCCTAAAGTTCCTAGGAGTCATATCAAAAAATAAGTATGTTTCTCTTCTTTGTAGCTCTAACGGAAAATTTTGGGGTTTAGCGTTTAGAAGCATATATATGTGCCTTAAGAAAAGAGATAGTCCAATCGTCACAACAAGTACAGCAATGTTTCCAACTTCAGCTTTTCTGAGAGGCCTAAATAGAAAAAATTCTAAAATACCTCCAAGTAATCCACAAAAAATAACTGAGATAATTACTGATATATAAAAATTATTACCAAGAGGAGAGAACCTGTCTAAAAATAACAGTCTCGAATCTACAGGACTTGAAAGAAATAAAGTAGCTATGGCTCCTAAAGCAATAATTTCTCCATGTGCAAAATTAACGATTCGAGTAACTCCGTATAATAATGAGAGTGCAACTGATGCGACTGAAATTATTATTCCCAGTAAAAGGCCATTTCCAAGTTGTTCTATCATAGTGTTTTACCCATCCTTAAATATTACTTGGGAACCATCAATAATTTCAATTACAACAGTATAGGTTTTATCAGGATTATTAAGATTACCAACACTAGCATTTAGCCATTGATCAGGAACCTCTGCCTGACCTTTTACAAGTATAGATAGGTCATTTGGTACTGTTACTTCATAGTTTCCACTCAATGAAAGACTCTCAATTTCAAGATTAGGACCTAAAAATATTTCTCCAGTGCCTGATAGTTTTGAGGGTGACAACTTGATGTCACTTAAATTAATAAATGAATCAAGTGAAAAAATATCTAGCTCCCAAATGTTTTGATTGCCTAAATTTATATTCCACCCTCCTACTTTTAATAAACTACTGGTTTCTAACTCTCTAAATATTATGGCCCTTGGTTCTCCGAGAACGGTCTCTATTGCTTCTGGATAACCAATATTTCCTGGTTCATCAATTATTTCAGCTGTGTAGCCCCTGCCCTGAAAACTATTAAGATTTACTTTTCCATCAAGGTCAATTAATAATGAGTAATTAAAATCAGAACTTAATTCGTTATTTTGAAAAAAAGAATCATACTTATAAGTAGTTAAAAATTTGGAATCAAATAAATGTCCAAATGAAAAAATCAAAACTACAACTATCAAAAAAATATTTACTATATTTCTTAGTAATTCATAAAAAGAAGCCCTTCTAAAAATAGTTACTAACAGAACCGGTAATATCGTAATAGGCCAATAATCAAGATAGTCATAAATTATAGATGGACGAAGATAGCCTAAAAAATAGAAAGTGATTTGTGCCAGCAACAAAAAATACAAAGTGAGCCTGATTGTATTTTGATAATAATTCAATTTGAGCCGGAGAGGGGAGTTGAACCCCTGACCTGCCGCTTACAAGGCGGCTGCTCTACCACTGAGCTACTCCGGCGAATAGTTAAATATTAACATTTAAAGACTCTATATCTTTTGACATTTGGATTCTTACAATATTATCAAGTTTGTTTTTGATTTCATAGCTCAACCCTTTTTCCTCTGAACCAATAAAAAATGCCAAGTTCTGGCTTCCTAAATCTAAACTTTGTATATCGACTTCTCCATACATATCCAACCCTATTGTCCAAACATCCAAAGATTGAAATTTCTTTAATAAACTAAAAATTGATTTGTATTCTAAAATATCTATTTTCTCCAATCCGCCAGAAGAAATCTTAAATGTTCTTTCACTTAATCGGGCTGATCTTCTCTCCGGGACACACATCACATTGAAATCAAATGATGCAGCTGAACGAGCAATAGCACCAAGATTATTTGTGTCTTGAATGTGGTCACATACTATAAAGTTTGTAGCGTTAAAATTTTTTAAATCTGACTCATTATATATTTTTTTAGGCTTACACAATGCAGCTACATATTCCGTTGATGTAAATTTCCACTCATTTTTACTTTTGATGTTTGTAACTTTTGCTTTTTTTTGTTGAGCAATTTCTATTAAGTCTTTAACTTTTTTTGAATCTATATTTTTTTCAAGAGTTACTAGTTCTAAGACTCTGTTGTTTTCTAGTGCAGAAATTACAGAATTATAACCTTCAACTATTTTTCCAATACCATCCGACATTTTCACCATCATTCATGACTATTCCAATCTCTAATAAATTTTTAATATATTTTCTTGATCTAAATTATTTGAATCTTTTATTTTTTCAAAAATTTCTCCAAGAAGCTTTGGAGTATTCATGTCATCATTCATACATTTAATAAAAATATCAACAGTATCATCATCATTTGGTTCTGCAACAACATCTTTTGTAAATTCAGCTAAATTGCTCAAAGTTTTTTTAGTCTCTTTAAGCAACTGCTCACTAAATTCTTGTGGACCTCTGTAGTGGGCTCTCAAAAAAAAGAATCTTACAACATCTCCACCATATTCATCAATATATTCATTTAGTAATTTCACATTTCCATCTGATTTTGACATTTTTTTTCCTGACAGGTTCAACATTCCATTGTGTAGCCAATAGTTTGCAAAATTCTCATTAATATCAACGCCTTTAGATTGGGCAATCTCATTTTCATGATGTGGAAAAATTAGATCGATTCCTCCACAATGAAAGTCGATTGTTTTACCTAATGTTTCACTAATCATTGTTGAACATTCTATATGCCATCCTGGTCGACCATCTCCCCAAGGAGAATCCCAAGATGGTTCATTTTCTTTAGAAAATTTCCATAAAGCAAAGTCTTCCGCTCTTTTTTTATCATCTTCTGTTTCAACCCTTGTACCAGTCCTTACATCCTCAATGCTTCTTCCTGATAACTCAAGATACTCTTCAAATTTTGAAACATCATAATAAACCCCAGAACTTGTAACATAACCAAACCCATTTTGAACTAGCTGTTCAATATATTTGATAATTTCAGGAATATAAGCTGTGGCCCTTGGTTCAATATCAGGAACCAAACAATTTAGGTTTTCATGGGCTAAAACAAACTCCTTCCATACACTATCTCCAAGTTCACGATAACTTATATTTTTTTCCTGTGATTTTTCGATTATTTTATCATCTATATCTGTGATATTTCTTGCAAATAATACTGAATAATTTAAATACTTAAGGTACCTTATAAAAAAATCAAATACTACAGCTGATCTTCCATGTCCTAGATGAGGAGATGATTGGACGGTTGGTCCACAAAGATAGATCCTTACATCATCTTTATTAATCTTTATTTCTTCCTGTTTTTTACTAAGTGAATTATATAATTTAAGCATCATCTAATAACAAGCTTACTATCGCTAATGAAGCTTTTTGGTCTCCAATTATTCCATAATCATCTGAGGATTTTCCTTTAATATTTATTTTTTCTACAGGAACCTTAAGTAGT
>LUMI01001562.1_pt1 | contig 10590 bp, 6 predicted proteins | sample 729681 | NCBI WGS metagenome assembly LUMI01 (sample SAMN03860267, study PRJNA289734) | marine metagenome | biome: seawater column; feature: ocean; material: water; isolation source: Red Sea water column Station 34 - depth 10m | place: Saudi Arabia: Red Sea | collected 2011-10-15 | depth 10 m
GGATGATATATCGGTTACAAAAAATCAAATTGAGGCAATTAAAAATTGGCTAAAAACAAAAAAATCAAAAACAGAAATTGCTTATCGACCTGCGAGAGTGTTACTACAAGATTACACTGGAATTCCTGCAGTGGCTGACTTAGCAGCTATGAGAGAAGCTGTAAAAGAAAAAAATAAAGATCCCAATACAATTAATCCACTTTCAGCAGTGGATCTTGTTATTGATCATTCAGTCCAAGTTGATCAGTCTGCAAAAGCAGACTCATTTGATAAAAATGTTGAAATTGAATTTAATAGAAATGGAGAAAGATATTCTTTTTTAAAATGGGGTCAGCAAGCATTCAATAACTTTAGAATAGTTCCTCCAGGTACTGGAATTTGTCATCAGGTAAATTTAGAATATTTATCCAAAGTAGTATGGAGTGAAGAGTTTGAAGGACAAAATTATCTTTTTCCAGACACATTAGTAGGAACCGATAGTCATACTACCATGGTTAATGGACTTTCAGTTTTAGGATGGGGAGTAGGTGGTATTGAAGCTGAGGCGGGTATGTTAGGTCAACCTATTTCAATGCTTATTCCTGAAGTAATAGGTTTTGAAGTTAAAAATAAAATGCCAGAAGGCACTACTGCAACAGACTTAGTTTTAACAGTTGTTAAAATGTTAAGAGACAAGGGTGTGGTTGGAAAGTTTGTAGAATTTTATGGTGATGGTTTAAAGAATTTAACTTTAGCGGATCGCGCAACAATTGCAAATATGGCTCCAGAGTATGGAGCAACTTGTGGTTTTTTTCCAATAGATGAAGAAACTTTAAAGTATTTAAAATTTTCTGGTAGAGATGAAATGACAGTAAAAATAGTTGAGGAATATGCTAAAGCTCAGGGTTTGTGGTCTAGTGAAGATATTGATTTTACTGATACTTTAACTTTAGATATGACAACTATTGTTCCTACTATTTCAGGACCAAAAAGACCACAAGATAAAGTTTTATTAACTGATGCTTCAACTAGTTTTAAGAAAAGTTTTTCTGAAGTAACTGGTAAAAAAGATTTTTCAGTTTCAAAAGTTAAAGACAAAGAATATTCAATTAAAGATGGATCTATTTTAATTGCAGCAATTACATCTTGTACAAACACCTCTAATCCAAATGTTTTAATCGGAGCAGGGCTTTTAGCCAAGAAAGCAGTAGAGTTAGGATTAGAGGTAAAACCATGGGTTAAAACTTCATTGGCACCCGGCTCACAAGTTGTTACAGACTATTTGGAGAAAGCAGGATTAAATACTTATTTAGACAAACTTGGTTTTCATTTAGTGGGTTATGGATGCACTACATGTATTGGAAATTCTGGTCCACTAGCCGATGAAATAGTCGACTCTATTCAAAAAGAAAATATTTATGCGGTTTCAGTATTGTCTGGTAATAGAAATTTTGAGGGTAGGATTTCTCCACATATAAAAGCAAATTATCTTGCTTCTCCTCCATTAGTTGTTGCTTATGCTCTTGCTGGTCATATGAATTTTGATTTGTACAAAGATAGTTTCGGCAAAGATAAAGATGGCAAAGATATTTTTATGAAGGATATTTGGCCATCTAATAAAGAAATTGAAGATGTGTTAAAATCATCTTTAAATCCAGAAATGTTTGTGAAAAGGTATTCAAATGTTTCTGAGGGACCAAAACAATGGCAACAAATTAAAACAGAAAAAAGTAGTATTTATAATTGGGAAGAAAATTCTACATATGTAAAAAAGCCACCTTTTTTTGAAAATCTTCCAGATCAACCAGAGGGTTTTAAAAAAATTCATGATGCTCGTCCATTATTAATTTTGGGCGATATGGTAACTACAGATCATATCTCTCCTGCAGGTAATATTCAAAAAGAAAGCCCGACAGGAGAATATTTTATGAAACACCAAATTTTACCTAAAGATTATAATTCTTATGGTGCCAGAAGAGGAAATCACGAAGTAATGATGAGAGGAACATTTGCTAATATCAGAATAAGAAATGAGATGGCACCTGGCACAGAAGGTGGATTTACAACACTTTACCCAGAAAAAAAAGTGATGCCAATTTATGATGCAGTTGTTGAATACAAAAAAAGAGGAACAGATTTAGTTGTTATAGGTGGAAAAGAATACGGAACTGGCTCGTCAAGAGATTGGGCAGCGAAAGGAACCAAACTTTTAGGAGTAAAGACTGTAATTGCTGAAAGTTTTGAGAGAATTCATAGATCTAACTTAATTGGGATGGGTATTTTACCATTACAATTTATTGATAATATTGATAGGAAAAACTTAAAATTAATTGGCTCAGAATTGATAAGTATAATCAATCTTGAAAATGGAATTAATCCTTCAGATAAAGTTAAAGTAGAAATTAAGTATGCTTCGGGTGAGATTAAAACGATCCAAGCACTTTGTAGAATAGATACTAAAAATGAGCTAGAGTATTATAAAAATGGAGGCATATTACAATACGTTCTTCGAAATATGATTTAATTATGGATGAAGATTTAGCAATCATTAATAGCAATACCAGAAATCAGAGAATAAAAGATTTTTTTACAAAAAATAAAAAACTACTCATATCTTGTTTAATCTTTTTGATATTAATTCTGCTCGGTTTTTATTCATATCAAATCTATCAAGATAAAAATAAAATTAAAATTTCAGACAGATATAATAGTTCAATCATCAAACATAAAAATGGAGATAACTCTGGGATAGTATCAACTATGCAAGAGATAGTTGAAAATAAGGATCCAACTTATTCTCCACTGGCTTTATATTACTTAATAGATAATGAGCTAGTGAGTGATAAAAATAAAATTAATAGCTTGTTTGATATATTGATTAACAAAACTTCATTAGATAGTGAAATAAAGTATCTTATTATTTATAAAAAAGCTCTTTATAATGCCGATACAATCAATGAAGGTCAAATTTTAGAAATTTTAAATCCAATAATTAATTCAAAAAGTGTTTGGAAGTCTCATGCTTTATATTTGATAGCAGAAGACCTATCAAAAATTAAGCAAAACAACAAAACTTTTGATCCACTCAATAATTTTGGTTCATCAAAATATAATGGTCAACTTGATAAAATTAATCATTATAAATTTTCAAAACTAGAAAATTTTAATCAATTTAATTTTGAGCCACTGATTTTAAATAACGGCGTAATAGTCTTTGAAAAGAAAGGAACTATTATTAGGTTTAATGACGATAAAAAAATTGTTTGGAAAAATAACTTTTATTCAAAAACAGAAAAAAAAATTCATCCTATTTTATCATTTGCAATCACAGACAAAAATTTATTAGTTGCAGATAGTATTGCAAAAATTTCAAGTATTAATCTACAAACTGGAAATTTAATTTGGTCAAAAAAAAGTGAATATCCATTTAATTCAGAAATCAAAATTTTTAAGGACAAATTTTTTGTAGTTGATTTTAAAAATACTTTAAGATGTTTTTATATAAAGGATGGTACAGAGTGCTGGAATGTAAAAACTGAAGATTCTTTTACTGTGTCTAATTCAAAATTCTCAATGTTAATAAAAGATAATTTAGTGATATATAATAATTCTCTCGGAGATATAACTGCAGTTAATATTTCATCTGGTTTAATTCAATGGCAACTCCCAACGCAAACAAGCAGTATTATGAATGAAACTTATGGTTTTAATTTCTCAAAACTAGTTAGTGATGGAAGCTCAATTTATTTTTCTAATAATAAAAATCAATTTTACTCTGTGGATTTAAAATCAGGTACTACGAATTGGATGAATGAAATTAATTCTATTCTTACACCAATTATAATCGACAATTTCATTTTTACTGTATCTGAAAACGGTTATCTTTTTACAATTCAAAAGAATGAAGGAAACATTATTAGAATTAATGATATTTATAAAAATTTTAATTTAAAAAAAAGAAAAAGAATCAAACCAACAGGGTTTACCATAGGTGGAAATAATCTTTATCTAACAAATTCTGATGGAAATTTAATTGTAATAAGTTTAAGCGCTGGAAATATTTTAAAAATTGAAAAAGTTGGCCGAGATTTGATATCAAAACCTTTAATTTACAATGAAAATTTATTTATTGTTAAAAATGGTTCAATAACCCAATATGATTAGTTATGTTTTTAAAATTTTTAGATAAAATAGGAAGAAAAAAAGTTGTTTTAGATAGAGGTCCCTCACATCCTAAATATCATGAGGCTAAACCATGGATGAACAGATATTATCTTATCTTTAGACATAGACCGAAGTGGTTTCCATTTAATATTCTAATTCATGAAATGTTAGCGGATGATCATGGCGAAGGAGTTCACAATCATACATTTCCCTATATCACCATAATATTGAGAGATGGTTATTGGGAAACATTAAGCACAGGAAAATTCTGGCGACCCCCTGGTTATATAGGATTTCGATCTGCAAATAATTTACATAGAGTCGACTTAAAACCTGGGACGAAGCCCTTAACATTATTTATATCTGGTCCGTTTGGACTAAGAAAAGGACCAAGATCAGAATACGGAATTGATTTTAAAAGTAAAAAAAATTAATGTCTTTAAATCTTGAGGAAAAATTTAAAACTCATTGTAATGCACAAAATTTAGAATTAAATCCAAATCAAATAATTTTAGTAAAACAATTAGATAATTTTTACAAAGAAAATTTTAAAAGTTCCTTGTTGAATTTTTTTTCCAAACAATCCTTAAAAAAAGGTTTTTATCTTTATGGTGGCGTTGGTGTTGGCAAAACTATGATTTTAGATTTTTTTTTCAATCTAGTTAATCAAAAAAAACAACGTCTTCACTTTAATGAATTTATGCTAAATTTTCATGATTTTGTTCATGACAATAAAGATAAAAATGAGGAAAATGTAATTACTGTATTTGTCAAAGATTTAAAATCAAAATTTTCACTCATTTTTTTTGATGAATTTCAAGTTACCAACATTGTCGATGCTATGATATTAGGCAAACTATTTCAGGAAATATTTAATCAAAATATAAAGGTTATTGTAACTTCAAACACAAAAATATCAGAGCTGTATAAAGAAGGGCTACAAAGAGACCAATTTAAACCCTTTATTCAAATAATGCAGGAAAAATCAATAGAACATGAGCTGGTAATTGACGATGATTATAGAAAAAGCAAAGAAAACGAAAAACGAAGATATTTCCATCCTTTAAACCAAGAAACTAATTTTAAGATAAATAAGTTTTCTAGAATAATAACTAAAAATAAAAAATTATCTTCCAAAGTTTTGAATATCAAAGGTAGAGATTTTGAAATAAAAAATTTTTATGAGGGGATTTCAAAGTTTCATTTTGATGAATTATGTAATCAAAACCTAGGAGGTGAAGATTATTTAAAAATTGCTGAAAGCTCTGAATTTATAATTATTGAAAATGTACCAGAATTTAATGATATTAACTCAAATCAACAACAAAGGTTCATAACCCTTATTGACGTAATTTATGATAAAGATAGAGCAATAGCGGTAACAGCTGAACAAAGTTTAGAAAATTTGTCGAGTTCTAGGTCTTTAGAAAAACCATTTAAACGTACAATTAGTCGTTTATTTGAGTTAACATCAAAAAATTATTAATATGAAACAAGAATTTTATAATCTTAAAATAGATACCAATGGTCAACGATTGTATGAATTTACTGATTAATTATTTTGATAAGTTGGTGCCAATGAATAACAAATTATATATTCACACCACTGAGGGAAAAGATGATATGCCAGCACACATCAAGTCTGCTCTAACCAATAATCAAATTTCATTAAGTGTTAAAAATAAAGAACTGTTATTAGGCACCTGGCAAGGTATATATTTATTTGAACACAGATTAAATTCTCAACAACGAACTATTATTCATCACTTTATAGGCGAAATTTAAATAGTAATAAAAATAAATTTTTAACTTTTTTTATTGAAAGAAACTTTGCCGGTAATTTTTTGACCAGCTTTTACTTGAGTAGTTTTTTTTGGACTAAGCTTAAATGTCTTTTTTTTCATAAAAATATTTCCAGATATTTTGTCGGATTTGGAATTGAGATTCATGGTTCGTTTAATATTAATTGTATTTAAAATTTTTTTAGTCATTGCTAATAACTAGTATAATTGTTGGAGTATTTTAACAGCTCTTCTAGCATTTTTCTTTGGTTGTTGATTTGAAAGTTTAAATTATCGTATTTTGGATCAATTTCTTTTTTCTGAAAAGCATTAGATTTAAAAATGTCCTGTACAATATTTTTTGTTAAATCTAATCTTTTATCTAAATCCAAATTAAGCATAATGTCATTTATTTTTGTCTCGATTGATTTTAATTCATTCAATAAATCCTTACTTAAATCATCTCTTTCAGTACTATAAGATGTAGTCTGTACCTCTTTAGCGGCATTTCCTGGAAGATTAAAGTATAATTGTCGTCTTTGAGCTACTAAAACTTCTTTTAATTGTTCTGCTTGTTTAATTCTAAATTCTTCAGCTTCTTGTTTAGCTAATAATTCTTTTTGTTTTTGTTCTTCAATCAATCGTTGCTGCTCAGCTTTTTGTTTCGCTAATAATTCTTTTTGTTTTTGTTCTTCAATCAATCGTTGCTCTTCTGCTTTTTGTTTTGCTAATAATTCTTTTTGTTCTTCAATTAATCTTTGTTCTTCTGCTTTTTGTTTAGCTAATAGTTCCTCTTGCTGCTGTTTTTCTAATTGAATTTTTTCCTGTTCTTGTCTCAATGTTTCCTCAGCTTGTTTTCTTGCTAATTCTAATGCTTCCTCTTGTGCTTGTTTTTCTTTAAGTATTTTTTCAGCCTTTAATCTCTCAATTTCTTCTTGCTTTCTTTTTTTGGCTAATTTTCTTTGTTCTTCAAGCCTTTTTTCATTCTTTAATCTTGTAGCTCTTAATTCTGGGTCTACCATCAAAGTAAAAGTATCTTCGATACGCGTATCAATATTTTTTGCTATTACTTTAATCTCTAATTCTTCAGTATTATCTTTATCCAAATTATTAATTAAGAACGTTTTTTGTGAAGGTAAAAAAGTAATCCAGCTAGGAAGTGGCTTATCATTACTTAAGAATGCATCGTATGTTGTTCTTCCCTCCCCATCCAACTTAAAAGTGTTTTCTGCAAAAGAAAATTGACTTGTTCTACCTTCATTATTTTTTTTCACTACAGGATTTTGATTTTTTATTGGTTTTCTGATTTCAGCATAATATCTTTTACCTGAAACTTTAAAATTATTTTTTATTATTGATGCGTAATCTTTAAAATTGATATTTTTTACATTTTCTCTCGTTATATCAATACCTACTGAAGTATAAATTTTACCTATTGCATGCTGTAATTTTGAGTAAGCGATATCATATCTAAGTTCAGCAACCAACAAACTAGCTTTTTCTCTAATTAATTCTAAATTTCCAAATCGTGCAATCTTTTGTGCATTCTTAACTTGTTCAGTAATTTTTTTTGAAACTTGGTAATAACGTTCTGCTGTATCATATTCTTCTAAAGCTAATGAGTAATCAATGTTTGCTAAATGAACTTGTGATAATACAGCCATTGATAAAGCTAATCTTTTTTCTCTAATAACCTCTGTATTGGTTTCATTAATTCTTTTTATTTTAGGATACATAAATACATTTAGTAAATTTGCTCCCATAACTGTTCCGTATTCAAGATTTGTTTTATTCATTAAATGATCATTAGATGAGTGTGTCCAAGCAGCATTAAAATTTAAACCTGGCAATAACGATGACATAGTCGCTTTAGTTTCTTGTATAGATATTTTTTCATCGTAATGGCTCTTCCTTAACTCAGGTCTATTAATTAAAGCATATTTTTCCATACCCACTAGGTCCATATCTAAAATGGTAAGTGGCTCGTCAGTTTCTATTACATTAAACTTTTGGTTTGGTAACAATCCCATTAAACCTGCAAGTTGTATTCTAGCATCAATAAATATTTCTTTTTGCGATTGAAGGGCTCGTTGAATATCTAATAATTCTTTTTGATACAATAAAGCATCCATTGGTTTAGTTAAAAGTAATTCTTCAATCTTTTGAGAGTCGTTTAAAGCTTTATCAACTTCGATTAATAAGGGATCATATTTTTTAATTAATTTATCTGCTGAAATGGTATTCCAATAAGCTTTAATGACATCTCTGACAATGTTGTGCTCTGCTTTTCTTTCCATTTCTTCTGTGATTAGATAACGATTAGCTTCTTGGCCTGCTCTTATAAATGACAAACCAAAATCTAAGGCATTCCAAGTAAACCCTATATCTTGAGTATTAACATCTCTTTCTCTTGAAGTTGAATATGAAGTCCCAATTGCTCCCGCCATATCAGTGTTAGGCACAGTCGCACTGGCACTGGCAGTATATCTTTCACTTCCAGAATAACCTGCATTAGCAGCTAAAGCTGGCAACATTTCAAATTCAACTTTATCTAATTGTCTGTAAGCAACCCCAGTTTCTAATTGTTTGATTTTTAATTCTCTATTATTTTTAATAGCAAGAGCAATAGCTGTATATAAATCTATTTCGATATTATCTTCCCAACTTTCGTTTTCTTTTTTAATTTGTTCAATTTTTAAGATGTCTTGCTCAACTCTTTCTTTAGAGTCGTTTAAACTAATTTCTTTTGGAGTACGTGCGCACGAAGAAAGGATTATTACGCAAGTTAATAAGGAAATTATTGTTTTCTTCAACATTTTTAAATTGTTAATAATATATAGTATAAATTGAAATCATAATATGTTCATTTTGGGTTTTTGGTTTTAGAGGATAATAAATTAAAGCGTTTTTGGCACCTTAAATCATGACTTATTGTAGCAAGGTGTTTTTGATTACGCTTATATGACTTATAATTTATTTTGATGAAGGGTAACAAAAAAAAAATATTTATTGAGGCTTTAGAGCAAAGAATAATGCTCGATGGAGCAGGAGCTTCAACCGCTTTAGACGTTATCGATGAGAGAAATAAAGAAAAATTATTAAATAAAAATCAAAAAATCTCAAAATTATCAGAAAATAAAATTGAGGATAATTCCCAAAAATTACCATTTGATCAAATGGCAAGAGATCAAAAAAGGAATGATCGAAAACAAGTTGTTTTCATAGACTCGCAAGTACAAGATTATCAAACATTAATTGATGCTTTTAATAAAGATACCGAGGTTTATCTCATACAATCAAATGAAGATGGATTTAAAAAAATTGATAAAGTTTTAAAAAATGATGCTGACATATCCTCATTACATATAATAGGCCATGGTAGTGCTGGAAAAATTTTATTTGGTAACGCTAGCTTATCAAATGATACAATTAAGTCGTACAACCACACGTTGAGATCCATTGGTCAATCGTTAACTGAGGATGGGGACATTCTATTTTATGGATGTAATGTTGCAAGCACCGAAGGTGGTAAAACTTTAATTAGTAAAATTTCAGAAATTACTAAAGCTGATATTGCAGCTTCAGATGATATTACTGGTAAAGGTGGTGATTGGGATTTAGAGAAAAAAATTGGGATAGTTGAAACTAAAAACGTAAGAGTTGTTGGGTATGATCATTCATTATTACAGAATGGTATTACAAGTATTAATTCAAATGTAATTGAACCTTCGAGTGGTTACACAAAGAACTTTCAAGCTAGAGCCGAAAATAGTAGTTCTTTAGGTAATGATAGTGGTGGTGATTTTGTTGTTGTACTTGAGAGAGAGAATATCACAGCTAACACAAATTTAAGCTTTGATGAAAGACCTAGTGGTTCATCTGCTTCACACAATCCATCAACAGACGGTGCAGTAAACTCATATTTGGTTATTATGAACAGTGATCGTAGTAGCTCTGGTAGAACGAGTAACCTTGGACAAATAGTTTTTACAAATGAGATTTATGGTTTTTTTACTGACCCTTCGAACACTATTGCAATGAGTAATATTTCAATGTCTAGTGCAACATATGCAACTTCAAGTGATTCTGGTTTTAATAAAAGATCTTATGAAAATCTACAGTTCTATAATAGCAGTACCTCTTCCTCTTCTAGTAGTGTGGACTGGATATCAGTTGGTAGCGACAAAAGAACTGTAAGGATGGGTACTGAAAACGGACAAAAAGGAGATTTCTTTCGTGTTATAACTGCTGCTGGATCATCTGTAAGTGCAGCAGCTAATACAGCTACAGTTAATGAAGATGATACTATTACTGTAACCAATGGCGAAACAACACAAAATCAAACCTATGAGGTTAATGATACAATTGACTCATCTACAAGTCTTACAGTCGGCTCAGATACTCACGGATCGGGTATTAGTTTTAGCCATGATGGAAAAAAAATGTTTAAGACAGATTATCAAATTGACCAAATTCATCAATGGACTTTAAGCACAGCATTTGATCCAACATCCAAATCTGGCTCTCCAACTTCAGCTAGCCTTGACTTTGATGTTAGTGATGGCTCAAGAGGAGATTGGCCAGTTGGTCATGCTTGGAATTCTGATGGAACAAAACTTTTTGTAACGAACTGGGATGGTGTAGATGAATATTGGATTCATTCTTA
>LUMI01000688.1_pt1 | contig 10578 bp, 8 predicted proteins | sample 729681 | NCBI WGS metagenome assembly LUMI01 (sample SAMN03860267, study PRJNA289734) | marine metagenome | biome: seawater column; feature: ocean; material: water; isolation source: Red Sea water column Station 34 - depth 10m | place: Saudi Arabia: Red Sea | collected 2011-10-15 | depth 10 m
ATTCATTTCAATTCATTTTTCAAAAAAAATTAATAATAACAGATAAATAGAAAGAAATGGTATGAAAGGGCCATTATTAACTAATGGTTGGTCAACTTTTAGTTTCTGAGGAAATTTACGAGGTATGTATCTCATGAGTTTTCCTTCCTATCTGTTTTTTCAGTTTACAACTTAAACAACTATGAATAGACACCATGCAAAGGCAGAAGTGCCTCAAAAGACTCGAGTGATTGGTTTTAGGATCACTGACCATGAACATCAAAAGATTATAGAAGCCCAACAAGCTCTTAGATCTCTTGGTATCAGTGGAACCACATCAGACACCTTAAGATCCATTCTGAAGGATTTCAAAGTGGAGAGTTGGTTAGATGATGCCTCAAAGACACTAAGGAGGACTTAATGGATAAAAAAGATTTAAAACGATCTAAGAAACATGTTCCTAGTTTTAAAATGCCTTTCACTCCTAAGAGTTACATAAAAGGAAACCTCAAATATGAAAGGAAGTTCTATTTAGATGTTTCCACATGGAAAGATATGGAAGAAAGGATTCATCCTAAAAGGAGAGTTCTGGTTTCCAATCTTCTTCATGATAGAGAAGCAGTCATGCTTTACTCACCTACAGGTGTTGGAAAGACATGGCTTTCATTAGCAATCTCTTTAATTACAGCTGGGAAGGGTTCACTAGAATTGCTGGATTGGCAAAATGAAGATCCTCAACCGGTTTGCTATGTGGATGGAGAGATGTTGGAAGAAGATATCCAGGAAAGGATCAAACTACTCATCCCAACTCTTGGTGTTGATCAAGATCTTCTAAGAGAGAATTTTCTTTTTGTTTCTAGAGTCTCTCAACCTCATTCAATTGAGGATTTCTTGAGTTTGGAATTAGATGAGAATCAGTTAGAGCTTTTGAAATGGGTTAAAAATCACACTGGGAATGGAAAGTCACCTGTGATTGTGTTGGATAATTTAAGCAATTTGGCAGAACTAGGGGATGATAACTCAGCAGGACACATGCAAAGTTTTAATATGATTGTAACTAAAGCAAGAAAGGTAGGGTGCTCTTTGGTGATTGTTCATCATACGGGTAAGACCTTAAACCTAGGTCCTGATGGAGTTCCAACCTGGAGAGGAAGTTATGACATGGCAACAAGGTTGGATAAGACGATCTGTCTTCTTCCTTGTCCATCTTCCATGGATGGGTATGTGACATTTCAGGTGATTGAGGGAAAATCCAGAAGAGGACAACGACTTAACACTTCAATTCAGTTAAACCCCTATGATCAAAAGTGGGAGTTATATGATGAAACTCTAGCTGATGACCGGAATCAAATGATCACAGATCTTATTGAGAAAGGATTTGTCGCAAAGCTTGAAGATCTTAAAGACATTATAGGACGATCTGTCAGTTCTGCTGAGAGATATGTTAAGCAAGCGATAGATTCAGGCTACTTGAGTCAAGAAGACTGGAAGGAGTCAAAGCATAGAGCCAAAAACTCAGATACTTCAAAAGAAGAAAGGATCAAAGAAGCAAAGGATTTCCTTCAAGCAAACTATGAGATCTTGAGAAATGACGCAGGCAGAAATGGTCGCTACATAGTTCAGAAGAAACCTTTCTCCTTTGATTCACATTCTGATTTTTAAACCTTGAGAGGTTATCCGGAGGAACCTCCGGTTAGTTTTTTTTCTTACCACTCCTTTTCTCTATGTGGTGGGAAAAAAATTCAAAAAATTTCTCTCAGGTGATTCTTTTTATAATGCACAACTAAATTCCCCCCGTTGTGTATTTCAAATCCTTTAAAATCTAAGTATAAAAAACGATTATGAAGTGGAAAATGGTCTCTAATCAAAACTCAAAAACTATTGATAATATTGAAGATAATACCTTCATAGAGTCTTCAGAAGAGAAGGATACATATTTGGAGTATATGATTGAAAAGGTGCTTCAAAAGCTCGATTTCAAGCAAAAAGAATCATGTAAAGTATTTTCAATAAATGAAGTAGCGGACATGCTTAAAGTTAGTAAAAGAACCATAGAGGGACATCTCTATGATAAAAGAGATCTTCCATACTTGAAGATTGGCAGGAAGGTCCGTATAACGAAGTCGGATCTTGAATCCTTCTTGGGCTTGGTGTCCTAATTTTAGAAAGGAACAAGATGGACTTTAACTATGATCCAAGATGTGGGGTATACCTCAATGGTCATTACTACTACATCTCTTATTATCTTCCGAACAAAAGTAGAATTTGTAGATCTCTTGGTACTACGAAAAAAGTGATTGCCAAAAAAAAGATGCACTTGAAAGAGCAGGAGCTTTATCAAGGAGTTTTTGACGATCATGACATTTCTAGAATGCCTGAGTATCAGTTTGCATCAAAAGTTCGGTTGGATTTAGAAACCGCAGCTGAAAAATACATCAAGGCCAGTTCCATCAACAAAAAACCTAGAAGTCAGATCAACGATGAGTATGCATTAAAGTCACTGTTGGAAAAACTTGAGAAGGTTTATGTAGATGAAATCAATCCTTATGAAATCCAGACTCTTCTGGGAAAGCTGCAAAAAGAGAGGAAATCTGAAGCAACTCTCAGAACCTATAGAGGGATTTTGAGAAAATTCTTCAATTGGATAATTGAGAACAGAATGGTTCAGATGCCCAATCCCATTACGAAAAACACCTTGGTAAGAAAATCATCTGGCTTGGTAAGAGATCATCTTCCCAGCAATCTTGAGATTCAAAGATTGCTTTCTCAGGATTCAGAGATTCTTCCATTGATTAAGTTTTTAATCTTCACAGGTGCAAGACTTGGTGAGGTTTTGCACTTGGAGTGGGATGATATTGAAGATGGTGTATGGATGATCAAATCAAAACCCAATTGCATGACTAAAGAAGGCATTGGCTGGGCTCCTAAATGGGAGAAGAGCAGAATGATACCTCTTTTGAGAGAAGCACAGGATGTCTTGGATTCTCAAAAAAGAATCAGTAATTGGGTGTTTCCAAAAAAAGATGGTAGCAGGAGAGATTCTCTCAGTAGTGCATGGGTGACCATGAAGAAGAGAGCAGGTATAGAAAATCTTCAACTCAAAGACTTTAGGAACTGGTTTAACCACCACCTAAAGCATGAGTTGCAGTTTACTACCAAAGAAGCAGCAAGCTACTTAGGACATTGTCCTAAAGTCAACGAGACGCACTATGAACCTATATCAAAAGAAAGGATGACTTTAAAACTCAACTCTCAAAGCTTAGCTGCTACAAATCTGCTACAAAACTTAAGGAATAATTCCAGGCAAGATTCGTAATGTGTTGGAAATACTAGCTCTGTGGTCGGGGTGGAGAGATTCGAACTCCCGACATCCTGCTCCCAAAGCAGGCGCGCTACCGGACTGCGCTACACCCCGAAAGGAATAAGTGTGGAAAGAGTGATTATGGTTTCAAACTCGGGATGAAAAAGCAAGAAGCATGTTGGCTGCCTCGTTTCTGCGTTCATCTTTGAAATGGTTGAAGGATCTGAGCATGGGGAAGTCAAAACTCAGCGGATGTTGGCTGCCTCAAGAACTTGCTGAAAAACGAATTCAGGATCGGCTCCGGGATTGGCCGCAACGGAACGCAGCCAGGTTTCATTGTCGATTTGAGTGAGGGAGACCCAGGCCTTTTTCAAACGTGATCGGACTTCGGCAGCAGGAAAGTGTTTGGGTTTCCAAACCACGATTCCCGTCCGACATGGTCCCCATATCTCGAAATCGGGATGTTCCTCGATTAAAGAAGCCAACTGTTCAGCTTTGTTCATATCGGCATTGAGATGATCCGACAGTCCACTGCGTCCCCAATGCAGGAGGGTTGCAGCCAATGGAAGGGCTGAAGCCGGTGCGGAGCCGATCAACCCAATGTTCGGAGCGGAAAGGTAACCTCCGCCATAAGACATGGCCTGATGCGCGGTCTCTGAATCCCTGAAGAGTACCAGTGCCGCCCCCTTGGGTTGATACATCCATTTATGGGCGGAAAATCCTACCGAATCAGCGTTTTCCACCCCGTCCAGCAGAGAGGCATATTGATTGCTGAATCGCAGCGGCCCTGCCCAGGCAGCATCGACATGGACCCACGGAGCAGAAGGTAAAGATTTCAAATGGTCGATGGCGCCGGTCGCCACCGTTCCTGCAGTGAGGAAAAGAGCTGTGTCAGTCCAGTCTGAATCGGAGTCCGGATGCCATTGGTGTAACGGGTCTGAATCCATTGCCAGATACTCTAAACCGAGGATGTCCGCAGCTTTTCGGACTGAGAGGTGGGCCATTTTGGAAGCAGCGACTTTTTTAACACCTTTGATTTCCCTTGCAGCCCACAATGCGGTTAGGTTGGAAACCGTTGATCCTGGAACAAAATGACCTCCATCCATGCCGAAAAAAGGAGCGATCCAGGATACCAGCCGTTCAGAAAGGAATCTGGCTTTGGGGGCAACATCAGGATGAAGCAAATTCTGGTTCAACGCAGCCTGCCAGAATGAAGCAACCCAGGCGACGGAGGGAGTGGGAGGATCCATGTGAGCCATGAAACCCGGATGGTGAAGTTGCGCACTGGTTTCAAGAACGGAAGATGCCAACTCATCCAGCATTTTCTTAGCCTCGATTCCTGATTCAGGCATCACTTCAGGAAGTTCCAGTCCTTCTTTTAAGGGAACGGGCTCATCCCGTGGAGTTCTTGAAGCTTCCAGCAAGTCAAGTGCGTGCTCTACCAGATTGCGGTCCACCTGATGCTCCTGGTGGATACTCGGGATTTCTGCTTTTTGCATGGATATTGATGTTACTTCCAATGAATTTAAATCAATTTTAAAAGCTTGTTTAAAATGAGAGGAAACCATGAAATCTTCTTTTGCTCAAGCCAATCTGCTGGCCTGAGGTGAAAGGATTTTGTAATCTTTGAAGCTTACAAATTTAAAACTAGATTGATCATGATCATTGGAGTCGATGTCGGCGGGACTTTCACCGATGTTTTTTTCTTAGACGAAGCTTCCCAGAAGATTGAAATTGCCAAGGTTCCTTCCACTCCAGAGGATTCTTCCAGGGGTTTTCTTCAAGGGTTGGGGACCCACGCAAAGGACTGGTCCAGGGTTCGGACGGTGGTGCACGGAACCACCGTCGGCACAAATGCCCTGCTGAGTCGAAAGGGTGCAAAAACAGGAATCCTGACCACCAGAGGATTCCGCGATGTTCTTGAAATGCGCCGCAGGGACCGTCCCAATACCTGGGGGCTCTGGGGGCAATTTGAACCGGTGGTTCCCCGCAACATGCGATTCGAAGTTAGTGAAAGAATCCTGGCTGATGGAACTCTGCATACTCCTGTGGATCTTGAGGTATTGGAAATTCAGGCCAGGAAGTTACTTGATATGGGTGCTGAAGCTGTGTCCCTTTTTTTTATCAACAGTTACAGCAATCCTGAAAATGAAATTTTGGCCGCACAAAAGTTGAGGGACATCTGGCCCAATCCCCATGTCAGTGTCAGCCATGAAATCCTTCCAGAGATCAGGGAATTCGAGCGGATTTCTACAACCGCCTTGAACGCTTACCTTCAACCGGTGATCGGGAACTATCTGGAAAACCTGGATCAAAAGATGCGATCGGAACGATTCGGAGGTGAATTGCTGATCGTGCAAAGCAACGGCGGGGTGATGAGTGTCGAGACAGCCGAAAGACTCCCAGTGAGAACTGCGCTTTCTGGTCCTGCCGCCGGAGTGATTGCATCATCCTACCTCGGCATGGAAGCAGGATTTCCAAATCTTATCAGTTGTGACATGGGTGGGACGAGTTTTGATGTTTCCCTGATCAGGAACGGAGAAAGTGCTCTAGCCCCTCAGACGTCCATAGGATTCGGAATGGTGGTACGAACCCCGATGATTGAGATCACCACCATTGGTGCGGGAGGAGGTTCAATTGCCCACGTCGATCAGGGAGGATTACTTGAAGTTGGTCCGGAATCAGCGGGTTCCGACCCTGGTCCGGTCTGTTATGGAAACGGAAACAAAAGGCCGACGGTGACAGATGCGAATTTGGTGTTGGGACGGATCAACGGGGAAAAACCGATAGGCGGGAAACTTGAGCAACTCGATTCGGATGCTGCCCGCGAATCCATCCGTGAACATATCGCACAGCCCCTCGGGATGGAGGTGATGGAAGCTGCGGAAGCCATCATCCGCGTTGCCAACTCAAAGATGGCTGGAGCGATTCGTCTGATTTCGATTGAACAGGGACACAATCCCCAGGATTTTGCCGCAGTTTCATTCGGCGGAGGAGGTTCCCTTCATGTCTGTTCACTGATTCGTGAAGTTGGTTTGTCGCGTGCAATGGTTCCACGTTACCCTGGGGTAACCAGTGCCCTTGGATGCGTCATTGCCGATATGCGCCATGACCGGGTGCAAACCCTGAACACCATGCTCGACCAACTGGATCTTCCAGCATTGATCCGCAGGATGGAGGAATTCAGCCAAGAAGGTCTGGATCTTCTTGAGGCTTCCGGGGTTTTCTTCAAAAGACAGGAGGTACGTTTTGAACTGGACATGTCCTACCTAGGCCAGACCCACACGGTGGATGTCCCGATTCTTGAAAAGACTCTGCAGCAATCCAAAACTCAAAAGATTGAGATCCAAAAAGAAAGAGTTCTTAAAGCGTTTGAACAGCGCTATAAAAGTCTTTATGGTCGCTTATTGGAAAACTTGCCGATACGGATCCTCAACCTCAAGGCCTCCGTGATAGGGATCAGACCCAAACTGGATCTGACGCTACTGGCACCAATAAATCCTATGGATCCAGATTCCTGCAGACTTGGTGAGACTCAAGTATGGTTTGAGGGAGCATGGCATCCGACCATACGATACCAACGTCTTGAACTCGCAGTGGGAAGTAGAATCCAAGGTCCAGCGCTTTTTGAACAACCGGATACAACCATTTTTCTGGAACCTTCAATGGATGCCGAAGTTGACCGGTTTGGAAACCTGATCATCATCCCGGATGAACAATGAATCCCAGTAAAATTTTTGAAAAACCCCATAGTCTGGCTTTGATGCTGATCGATCTGCAGAACGATTTTCTTCATCCTGAAGGGGCTTATGGCAGGGCAGGACAAAAATCGGAAACTATCGCCCAGTTGCCTTCCAGGCTGGCACCTCTTGCCGATTTGATTCGCAAAAAAGGGGGTTGGATTGTTTCCACACAATTCACGCTGGTGCCCGGGAAAAAAGAAGAACCTTTCATTCTGGAACACTTAAAACAGCTACGTCCTTTTTTGGGAAAAGGTGACTTTGCTCCGGGTTCCTGGGGGCATCAACTGGTTGAAGAACTTCAACCTGCTGATCTCTCGGTCGAGAAGGTCGCCTACAGTGCCTTTTACATGAGTCGTCTGGAATGGGTCCTCCGACGTGCCGGTATTGAAAACCTGCTCTTTGCCGGGATTGTGACCAATGGTGGAGTTGCCTCAACCGTTCGTGATGCCCATGTCAGGGATTTTCATACTTTGGTTCTCAAGGATGGATGTGCGGCATTTTCCGAGGAAGCCCACCAATCAGCACTTTCCGATCTTTCCACGGTTTCTAACCTGATAAGTTGTGAAGAGGCAACGAGTCTCCTGAGACAGACATGATCCTTCTCAGATCGACAGAAACGGTCTTTGCCAACGAGGTTGAAGTCCTTGTCGTTGGTGCAGGAGCATGCGGAATGACTGCCGCACTGGCCGCCTCGGAACAAGGAGCAGAAGTATTGGTTTTGGAACGGGACTCAAAACCCAGTGGTTCGACTTCCCTGTCTTCAGGATTTATTCCTGCTTCCGGTACCCGTTGGCAAAAGGAAAAGGGAATCGAAGATGATCCTGAACTCTTTGCAAAGGACATTCAGCAAAAAGCCAAGGGGAAGGCAGACGAGGCTCTGGTTCGTCTTACCACGGAGTTCGCTGGACCATGCCTGGAGTGGCTCTCCGATCAGCATGGGATTCCCTTTGAAGTTCTGGAGGGATTTCTCTACCCAGGGCACAGCCGACTCAGGATGCACACCGTGCCCGAACATACCGGCAGTAGTTTGCTCCAACGTCTCCACCAATCGGTTGCCAAGAGGGAGATCCCCGTTTTATGTGAAGCTACGGTTTCCGGGCTGTTTGTTAATAATCATCAAAAGGTCCTTGGTGTTCGGGTATTGAGATCGGATGGAAGCACCGAGGATCTTGGATGCCGAACCCTGGTCCTGGCATGTAACGGATACGGAGGGAATGCCAAGTTGCTCAAAAGGTTCATTCCTGAACTGGAAGGCATGCATTATTTTGGACATAACGGTAATCAGGGAGATGCCGTCCTTTGGGGAGAGGCATTGGGCGCAGAACTGCGGGATATGTCCGCATTTCAGGGGCATGGTTCGGTAGGTTTAGAGTTTGAGGATTACCGAAATGCGGATCAGATGGGGGCAATCCGTTCTGCTCATGATCTGGAAAAACTTTCGAAAATCACGTCCCTTCCAAAATCCAATCTTGAGCGGACATTCCAGGATATCGAGGATTTTCATCTGGGGAAACGCGAAGATTCCTTTGGCAGGGATTTCAAGGAAAAACCGATGCTTGAGCCGCCCTATTATGCGGTCCAGGTGAGTTGTTCCCTTTTTCACACCCAGGGTGGTTTGGCGGTCAATTCGGAAGCACGGGTGATGCACAAAGAGGGACATCCCCTTCCCAATCTTTTTGCAGGAGGAGGTGCGGCACAGGGGGTTTCTGGCCCTGCAGTTTGGGGATACCTGTCAGGAAATGGATTGCTAACCGCGATCACCCTGGGCCGGTTGGCTGGTGAACATGCTGGTAAACAGGCAAGTCAATCCAAGGCCTGAATATGAACTTTCAGTTTTCAATCATCTCAACCTGTTGAAATTCAGAATTCCTGTTTTAGATCAGTGACATAACCAAGTTCACGGTCTTTGAGAATGGCCGCTTCAGGACGCATTTCGGGATTGCCGTAACCTCCTCCTCCAGGAGTTTCGAGGCGGAGTTTCTGTCCTTTTTTGATATGGATGCCGGTCATCTTGGAAACCATCGGAGGTTCCTTGAATCCATCACTCTGTTCGTAGTAAAAACGGTTGGGTAAGGCATCCTTTCCTCCAACAACGCCTTTTGGGGCAAATCGTCCTCTTTCACCGAAAAGAAATACATCCGCTTCTTCTTCGAGTAATTCCATTTCATAAACTGCTCCGAGTCCACCTCGGTGTTTGCCTGGACCTCCTGAATCAGGGCGGAGCGCCCACTGAGTAAAGCGTATAGGATAGGCCGCTTCTAAGATTTCCAGAGGAGGGATGGTCGCCGTGGAGATTGGGGCATTGCCATGGTTCAAACCGTCTCCTTCTGGGTGTGCCCCGTGGCCTCCGCCAAAGAAGGAAAACATCACCCAACGTCTTCCATCCTGACGATGTCCAGCCAGAGAAAGCGCGTTGATGGTTCCGTAGGCACAACCATTGGAACGTTCCGGGGCGAGTTTTGCCATCGCCTGGAAGACGACATCGATAACCCGGAGAATGGTTTCAGTGTAGCCTCCAACCGGTTTGGGCGCCTTGGCATCCAGCAGGCAGCCATCCGGAATGACAAAACGGATCGGTTCCAGCACTCCGGAATTTGCGGGGACTTCCTGAAACAGGTGCTTGAGGGCGACATAACAGGAGGCAATGGCAGTGGAGCGCGAAATGTTGACCGGCCCGGCACAGGCTTTGGAGGTTCTGGAAAAATCCAATGTCATTTCATCTCCTGAAACTTTGAGGTCGAGTCCGATTCGGAGGGATTCATCGACAATACCATCGTTATCCAGAAAATCATCACAGGAGAGGGTCCCATCCGGGAGTTCTTTGATGTTGGCACGCATCAGTTGTTCCGCTCTTTGTTTCAACTCTGTGAATGCCTCTTTGACGGTCTCGGTGCCGTAATCCTCCAGAAGGGCGTGAAGTCTCTTTTCGCCGAGATCGAGTGCGTTCAACTGTCCGTTCAGGTCTCCATAAAGACTCCCAGGCTGCCTGGAATTGCACTGCAAAATCTCGATCAGTTCATGATTCATCTCGCCATTGCGGATGAGGCGCACCGGGGGAATGTGCATGCCTTCCTGGAAACTTTCGGTGGCAACAGGGTTGTAATTTCCGGGAACATTACCTCCAACATCATGCCAATGCCCGACCGACGCCAGATGGCAGAAAAGAGTTCCTTCAAAATAAAAAGGACGGACCAGTTTAAAATCTGAAAGATGGGTCCCACCTTCGTAAGGATCATTGAATATCCAAGTTTCACCCGGTTGAACACCCCCGGACTCTGCGGTTTTGTCAATCACCGCCTTGACTGCAAAAGCCATAGCTCCGACAAAAACCGGGAGTCCTGATTTTCCCTGAACCAGGGTTTCTCCGCTGACAGGATCATAGAGCCCGTGGGACGCATCATGGGCTTCCGCGATGATTGGATTGAACGCACTTCGAAAAAGAGTCGCGTCCATTTCATCAGCAATCTGCTCAAGCCGTCCTTTGAGAACCGCAAGGGTGACGGGATCCATCATTCGTAAGCCTTTCCCCGGACAAGGATATCTTCGGTTCCAAGC
>LUMI01000878.1_pt1 | contig 10521 bp, 8 predicted proteins | sample 729681 | NCBI WGS metagenome assembly LUMI01 (sample SAMN03860267, study PRJNA289734) | marine metagenome | biome: seawater column; feature: ocean; material: water; isolation source: Red Sea water column Station 34 - depth 10m | place: Saudi Arabia: Red Sea | collected 2011-10-15 | depth 10 m
CCATACTACAACCACTATCAAGACCACCCATGACCCCACCAATTCCATGAAGTTTATTTTCATCATCAGAAATTACAATCATATCACTATCACATTTATAATTAACTTCATTTAGTGCTAAACACTGTTCATTTTTATTGGCTAATCGCATTGTTAAATTGCCTGAGACCTTGTCAGCATCATAAACATGAAGTGGTCTTCCTAAGTCAAAGGTAATATAATTTGTAATGTCAACAAGAGCTGAAATGGGTCTTAATCCGATTGCAGTTAATCTATCTTGAAGCCATTTAGGGCTTTCTACATTTTTGACATTTTTGAAATATCGACCTGCTACTCCAGGACATAGATTATTATTTTGAAATTCTTTTTTCCACGTAATTGGGCTTTTGAATGATTCTTTTGATTTTTTATAATTTAAGTCTTTTAATTTACCAATTCCTGCTGCAGCTAAATCTCTTGCGATACCTCTAACCGATAAACAGTCAGATCTATTTGGTGTTAAATTAATTTCAATAACAGGTTCGTCTATTGTAAAGATTTTACTAAACAAATCACCAATTTTATAATTATCTTTTATTTCAATAATACCATCGTGTTCGTCAGAAATACCCATCTCTCTTTCTGATACAAGCATTCCACAAGACTCAACTCCTCTTATTTTAGTTTTTTTTAAATGTAAGTCTGTACCAGGAATATAACTATTTTCTGGTGCAAAAATGCCTAGCATCCCCTGTTTTGCATTTGGAGCACCACACACAACTTGATAATTTCCATTTATTGTTTCAACCTGACATACTTTAAGCTTATCTGCATCAGGATGTTTTTCTGCTTTTAAAACTTTAGCTACTGTAAAATTCTTAAATATTTCTGATTTATCTTCTACACTTTCAATCTCTAAACCAATATTGGTTAAATTTGGTTATCCAAAATACTAAAACCATAATGATCCAGCCATCTATAATTTGGATCAAAAAAACTTCTTAAATCTGTAATACCATATTTAAGCATCGACAAACGCTCAATTCCCATACCAAAAGCAAAACCCTGATACTGTGTTGAATCAATATTACAATTATCTAAAACTATAGGATTGACCATTCCACAACCCAATATTTCTAACCATTTATCTCCTTCACCAATTTTTATTTTATTATTTACTTTGGTATAAGCTACATCCATTTCTGCACTAGGCTCGGTAAAAGGAAAGTAACTAGGGCGAAAACGGTATTGTAAGTTTTTTACTTCGAAAAATTCTTCTAAGAATGAAACGAGTGTTGATTTTAAATCAACCATAGTAGAACTTGTATCAACGACTAAACCTTCTACCTGATGAAACATAGGAGCATGTGTAGCATCTGAGTCACTTCTATAAGTTCTGCCAGGCACAATAATTTTAATAGGTGGTTTTGTGTTAAGCATAGTTCTCACTTGAACAGGACTGGTATGGGTTCGAAGAACATTTTTGTCTCCATTATCCTGAACATAAAAAGTATCCTGCATTTCTCTTGCTGGATGATGTTCTGGAATATTTAAAGCTGTAAAATTATTAAAATCTGTTTCTATATCTGGACCTGTTTCCACTGCATAATTTAAATTTCCAAAAATTTCTATAATATTAAATATTGTTTGACTAATTGGGTGTATTTTTCCTTTTTCAGAAATATTAGGTGGTAGAGTAACATCAATTGATTCTAAATTAATCTTGTTTGAAATTTCAATATTTTCAATTTCTGTTCTTTGGTTTTTAATACCTTCTTCAATTTCTTTTTTAATAATATTTAATTCCTGTCCTTTCGATTTTTTTTCTTCAATCGACAAAGAGCCTAATCCTTTTAAAGCTTCAGGTATTAATCCTTTTTTACCTAGATAATATAGTCGAAGTTTTTCTAAATCTTCGAAGGATTTTGAAGCTTTAATTTTTTTTAGAACATCAATTTTATTTTCAGCAAATGCCATCAATATCTATTATATTTTATTAATTAAAATTATCTAGCAGATTGAGCTTTATCAACTAAAGCTTTAAAAGCCTCTGGCTGGTTAACTGCAAGATCCGCTAAAATCTTTCTATCTATTTCAATAGATGATTTTTTAAGACCAGATATAAATTGCGAATATGTTAAACCATGAAGTCTAACACCAGCATTGATTCTTTGAATCCATAAACCCCTAAAATCACTTTTTCTTTTTTTACGATCTCTATAAGCATATTGCATACCTCTTTCGACAGCCTGCACAGCAACTCGAAAAACATTTTTTCTTCTACCGTAATAACCTTTTGCTCTTTTAATTACTTTTTTGTGTCTAGCTCTTGCTGTAACACCTCGTGATACTCTTGCCATTGATTTCCCCTTACTTGTTGTATGGTAACATATGATCAATCAAAGCAGAGTCACCTGGTGACATAATTGCAGATCTTTTAGTGTTACGAATAAATTTATTGGAACGTTTACTCATTCCATGTCTCTTTCCAGCAGGTTTAAATTTAATTTTACCAGTACCTGTTCTAGAAAATCTTTTTTTTAAACTACTCTTAGTTTTAAGCTTGGGCATTACTATCTCCTATATTGTAAGTTTTCCCGTTAGGCTGCCCCGCAGGCCATAACAAGTTTTGAAGGCTTATACTGATAATTGAGTATTTTGCAATATGTAGAATTATTTAGCAACTTGAGGGACAAGTATCATCATTATTTGTCTTCCCTCAAACTTAGGAGCTACTTCAACTTTTGCATATTCTTCAACTTCTGAAGTTAGTTTTTTTAGAAGATCAAAGCCTAAATTTTGATGCTCCATTTCACGTCCTCTGAAACGCATAGAGACTTTAACTTTATTACCACCACCTATAAACTTTGAGAGTGCTTTAATTTTAACATTATAATCGTGGGTATCAATGCCAGGTCTCATTTTAATCTCTTTAACTTCAATTGTTTTTTGTTTCTTTTTTGCTTCTTTCTTACTTTTTTGCTCTCTATATTTTAATTTACCATAATCTATAATTTTACAAACTGGTGGATTAGCTTCAGGAGACACTTCAACTAAATCAAAACCTTCATCTTCTGCTTGAATTAGAGCTTCACGAATGCTTAAGATCCCCATTTGTTTACCACTACTAGATATTAGTCTGACTTCACTTGCAGTAATCTGCTCATTGATTCTTGGACCAGTATCTTTCTTTGTTTTGAAATTTACAGCCAAAATTATATAGAGATTGAGTTAAAGCTATTAATTAATAGCATATTAGGAAATTAAGTCTTTTGTCATATTTTGTTAGGATATAATCTCAAATGAATTTAAATTCAAGGGCTGATTTTAAAAAATATAAACTGTTTTTTAAGTTATTAAATACACTTTATGAAAATTTGTTTAGTTAGAAACGATAAAATGGGAGATATGATCCTTACTCTTCCAGTTGTTCAAGGACTAAAAGAAGCTAATCAGGATTATAAAATTGATATTGTATGTTCTAAAAAAAATCAAAAAATATGTAAAAACTATAAATCTATTAACAAAATTATTTTCCTTCAAAATAAATCAATTTTTTCTAAAAGTAAAATAAAGTCATTATTAATTTTTAAATCTCGATACAAAAATAATTACATGAGTAAATTTTTTGATAGAATTTTGGGTAAAATCTTTTTTACTCACTGCTTAATAATCGATCGCCAATTAAGATATTCAAAAAAAATCCCAATTCATCAAACAGAAATTATGATGGAGTTAGTTACTAAAAGTGGATTAAGTTATAATAATACTTCAGAAATTAAGAATGAATTAGGATTTAATAAAATAGAAATAAGTTCTAAGAAATTATGCTTAATTCACTTGTCTTCAAAATGGATCAATAAATATTTTTCAGAAGAAAACTTTATTAAACTATTAGACAATCTTAAAAATTTGAAAATCAATATTGTAATGACAACTGATGGAACATCAAAAAATGTATTCTATGAAATATTTAAAAAATATGAAATTATTACTAATGAAGAGTTTGAAAATCTTAAAAGTATAAATAATATTTTAATCTTAGATAAATTAAATTTTGATAATTGGACATCAATAATAAACTCTTCAACATATGTAATTACACCTGAATGTGGATGCACACATATTGCATCACTTTCTGAAACGAAACTTTGTGTTATTTATGATTCAGATAATCTTCCAGGTATGATTGCAGAAGAATATGCGCCATGGAAGAAAAAATATACTAAACTATTCTCTAACAACCAAAATTTAGAAAAAGAATTAATTTCATTTATTGATTAATTTACTATCGTGTAAAAAATCTAAAACTTTTTTTACTGAAATTGAGTCCATTGTATCGGTCAGAATCGTATAAGCATTTTTATATTCAGATAAGTTTGATTTTGAGATAACATTATCTTTAGCTAAAAAAAGAATAGGTGAATTACTTAGAGCTGCTATATGACCTGGGCCAGTATCATTACTAATTATAAAATCACTTTTTTTAGCGATGGAATAGATGATTTCAGGAGGTGATTTATCGCTTAAATCAATAACCTTCTGACATGCATTATTGATCGTTTCTACTGTTTGTTTATCTGATTTTTGCCCAATAACACAAATATGATATCCTTTTTTTTCTAGAGTACTTGCAAGTATTGCAAATTTATCTGGTGACCATTGCTTGTCCTTACCTGATTTAGAAACACCAGGTATCATTAAGATTATTTTATCTTCATTAATTGCCGTAATATCTCTGGAAAGCCAATCTACATTTTGATAAATTTCATTTACTCCAAGTAACTTTAGTTGATTATATAAACCTTGTTGTGGAGATTCAGTTCCTTGTGGAGGAATTACATATTGAATATCACAATTAGAACGAGATCCGTTAACTTTTACTTCTGAAATAAATTTTAAGAATGACCAATAATTATTTGTTCTTTTAGAATTCTGTAAATCTATGATTAGATCATATTTATTTTGATTAATTTTTAATATAACCTTAAGTGAATCAATTATTCCTTTTCTATTATCTTTAAAAATCGAATTAAAATAATTTGAATTGCTTAAAAAATTTGCGTATTTTTCTTCAGTTAGCAAGTCAATAGTGGCATTACTAAAAAATTGCTTAATTGATGCCATAGCAAGTATAGAAAATGCAATATCACCAAGTGATCCATGCTTTACAACTAGTATTTTGTTAAATTGACTGCTGTTCATATAAGTCTACGTAACTTTGTACCATTTGGTATTTTGAAAATGTTTTTGATATGTAGTCTTTACTTTCTAATGAAATATTAGAAAATTTTTCTTTATCTATTTTTATAATATTTTGAAGTTTTATGTTTATTTCATTATATTTATGAGGATCTACTTTATAAATATCATCTAATTTATTGAGCTGATCTTTAACACCACCATAGTTAAAGGCTAGTACCCTTTTTTTCATTATTAATGCTTCGCTTATAATTCTTCCAAAGCCTTCAGCTTGTAAAGGAAAAGAGGTAATAATTGATGATAGGTAATATAAAGTTTTCAAATCATCTCTTGGTAGATTGCCTATAATCTTACATTTATGACCAAGGTTAAAACTTTGAATTTTATTTTGTAGTTTCTCTGTATAAGATTGATTTTTTGTATCACCTGCAAAATAAAGTAAAAAATTATCATTTTGCATCTTATTAAATATATCTAAAAACTCAATTTGACCTTTCCAGTTTGTTAGCCTTGCAGGATATAGAATAATATTTTTTGAGGTATCAATTTGATACTTATTTATTATATTTTCTATTTGAGAATCTAAAATTGGTTTTTCAAAATATTTAACATCAACTCCTCTATTAATCACTTTAATTTTATTTGAATCCAAATTGTATTTTTTACTAATTTCATTTTTTACATAATTTGAAATCGCAACAATCTGATCAACTTTGGATAATTGCTTATTATAGATTTTTTTAAAATAAGAATTACCACTATACACATTATGAAATGTAGATATTGTTTTGAAGTTTCTATTTTTTATAAAACTTAAAATCCATGCTGGTGCTCTTGATCGTACATGAACAACATTAATATTTTGATTGAAAATTAATTTTTTTAATTGATTAGCAATTAATGGATAAATAAAAAAATTTTTTGAGTTAACTGGTAATTGAAAATGATCAGTATAATTTTTATCAATTTCCTTAATTAAACGCCCTCCATTTGAAATAATATTATTTTTTAAATTTAATTCAGATAAATAATTTGCGACTTCAATAGTGCCTCTTTCGACACCACCAGAATCTAAAGAGGGAAGAATTTGAGCGACATTAAATGATGACATTTTATTAAAATATAAGTATTTGTATCAAAGATGCCTTACTTTATTAATAAGAAAAAAGAAAGAATTCGCTATAAATCTATAAAGGGTAAGGGGCCTGGTATCATCTTTATCCATGGCCTTAACTCAGATATGAGTGGTCAAAAAGCTTTGTCTTTAGAAAGATTTGCGCGAAAAAATAAATTGCGGTTTATCCGTTTTGAATGCCGTGGTCATGGTAAATCTGATGGAAAATTCGAAGATTTTACAATTTCAGATTGGAAGAAAGACTTAATTGATATCATTGATAATATTGCAAAAGGACCGCAAATTCTGGTTGGTAGCAGTATGGGTGGATGGTTAATGTTTTTAGCTGCCAAAGCAAGACCAAAAAGAATTGCTGGATTAATTGGCCTAGCGGCAGCACCTGATTATATCGATGGGTTTTACAAAAAACTCCCTTTAAAGAAAAAACAAGAAATGAAGAAAAAAGGAATTATTAAATATTCCTCCTACGGGTTTAGTTATCTTATAAAAAAGAAATACATTGTTGAAGGTAGAAAAAATAAAATTTTAAATAAAGAATTCAAATGGAATAAACCCTTAATTTTAATACAAGGCCTAAGAGATAATGTTGTCACTCCAGATGTTCCAGAAAAAATAGTAAAAAAAATTAAAGGAAAGCAAATCCAAATAAAATTATTAAAAAATAGTGATCATAGATTATCCGATCCATTTGATTTAAAAATAATGAATGATTCTATTCAATCAATAATAAAAAACTAAGCAGATTTTTCTTCTTGAATTAATACAGGTTGATCAAATTTATTGATCATTTCTTTTGGAACAATCTGCCAGAAGAGTAATTTCTCATTTTCCCAATTTTCGAGTAAATTTTTTGCGTACATTGAATTTGTTTCCTTGATATGTTCTTCAATTTTTTGATATAAAACTTTTTCCCAATAATTTGTCATTTGTTGTTGATAGAAAATATCCTCAAGATTAATTCGAAGTGGTAGAGTTCCTTCTTTATCGTACACAAATGCCATACCTCCAGTCATTCCAGCTCCAAAATTATTTCCTACTTCGCCAAGAATAACTGCACTTCCTCCAGTCATATATTCACATCCATTATCACCACATCCTTCAATAACAGCATGTGCGCCAGAGTTTCTAACAGCAAATCTATCACCAGCAGTTCCAGCTGCAAAAAGTTTACCACGTGTTGCTCCATATAGGACAGTATTCCCAATGATAACATTTTTGTTTGTTTTTAGTTGTGAAGATGAGCTTGGTTGTATAACAATTTTACCCCCTGATAATCCTTTTGCAACATAATCGTTAGCGTCACCAAAGACTTTAAGAGTAGTTCCTTGCACACTCCATGCTCCAAAAGATTGCCCAGCAGAACCATGAAAATTAACTGTAAAGAAATCCTCTGGAAGAGAACTCATTCCTTTTGTAGTAGTAATTTCTGATGCAAGTCTTGTACCAATAGCTCTATCAGTATTTTTGATATTATAGTTTAGTTCAATTTTTTGATCTGTTTCAAAGAAAGACTTAGCATCCCCTATGATTTTAATATCAAGGCTATCGCTAACTTTATTAATTGTATTTTTCTTTATGTCAAATTCTCCAACTGATGAATCAATGGTTTGAATAATTGGATTTAAATCTAAATCATCAAGATCAGAACTTCCTCTACTGACTTGATATAAAAGATCAGATCTTCCAACTACTTCATCAAGAGAAGAAAAGCCTAGTGATCCTAAAATTTCTCTAACTTCATCAGCAATAAAACTAAAAAGATTAATTACTTTTTCTGGTGTTCCGGTAAATTTTTCTCTAAGTTTTTCATCTTGTGAGCAAACTCCAACGGGACAAGTATTTGAATGACATTGTCTAACCATGATACAGCCCATAGCAACTAAACTTGCTGTACCAATTCCATATTCTTCTGCCCCAAGCATAGCCGCAATAACAATATCTTTTCCTGTTTTCAAACCCCCATCAGTTCTAAGAACAACTTTATCTCTTAAGTTATTTAGAGATAGAACTTGATGTACTTCACTTAATCCAAGTTCCCAAGGAAGTCCTGCATACTTAATACTTGTTTGTGGGCTTGCTCCAGTTCCACCATTGTGACCAGAAATGAGTATCGTATCAGCTTTTGCTTTTGCAACACCAGCTGCGACTGTTCCAATCCCTGACTGAGCAACTAACTTAACGCATACTTTAGCTCTTGGATTAATTTGTTTCAAATCGTAAATAAGCTGAGCTAAATCTTCGATAGAATAAATATCATGATGAGGAGGAGGACTAATAAGCGTCACACCTTCAGTTGAATGTCTTAGTTTAGCAATTAATTCTGTAACTTTTCCTCCTGGCAATTGTCCACCCTCACCAGGTTTTGCACCTTGTGCAACTTTAATTTCAATTTCTTCACAATTATTTAAATATTCCGCTGTTACACCAAATCGTCCACTTGCAATTTGTTTAATTTTTGATGATGCGTTATCTCCATTTGGCTTAGGTTTAAATCTAATCGGATCTTCACCACCTTCACCTGAATCAGATTTAGCTCCTATCCTATTCATTGCTACAGAAAGAGTTTCATGCGCTTCTGGACTCAGGGCTCCAAGTGATATTCCTGGTGCAACTAGCCTTTTTCTAATTTCTTGAGAAGGTTCTACTGTGTTAGAGTTACTATTATTGTTATTTTTTTTGAAGTCTAAAAGATCACGAATATTTATAGGATCCATTTCATCAATCATCGAAGAATATTTTTTAAATAAAGAATAATTATTAGAAGTTACTGCAGTTTGAAGCATGTGAATTGATCTTGCTTCAAAAGCATGTTTTTCACCACCAAATCTATAGCGATAGTTTCCTCCAATCGGCAGCGTAATAACACTTTCTTCATAAGCATTATCATGAGCTAATCTTGATCTTCTTTCAATACCACTGATACCGATACCGGATATTTTAGAACTCATAGAAGGGAAATATTTGCTCATTAAATTTCTACTGAGTCCAATCGCTTCAAAATTACAACCACCTCGATATGAATTAATCACTGATATTCCCATCTTACTCATAGTCTTAAGCAAACCATTATTTATAGAATTAATAAATCTCTCTACACATTCTTCATATGAGAGATTTTTAAATAATCCTTTTTTATGTCTTTCCGCTATAGCTTGTTGTGCCATATATGCATTCACACTTGTTGCTCCAACTCCGATAAGCACTGCAAAATATTGTACATCTAAACATTCTGCAGATTGAACATTTAAGGAAATAAAAGTTCGAAGATTTTGTTTAATTAAATGATGATGAACAGAACTTGTAACTAATATCATAGGAAGAGCTATTCTTGTTTTAGACATTTCTTTGTCACTTAAAATTATATGAACATACCCTTCTCTAACAGCTTGTTCTGCTTCTCGGTTTATTCTTGAAATTTCTATCTCAAAATTATTTTCAGGATTTGTTTTATCCATTGTTGTGTCAATGATCTTCACACTATCTTTCATATATCTTCGCATAGATTTGAATTGCTCAATTGAAAGAACAGGAGAGTTCAATTGTAAATGATCGCATTGATCTTCATCTTCATCAAGAATATTACTTAAGTTTCCAATTCTAGTTCGAAGACTCATAACAACTCTTTCTCTTAATGAATCAATTGGTGGATTTGTAACTTGACTAAAATTTTGTCTAAAAAAGTGATGGAGTCCTCTATATTTATTTGAGAGCACAGCTAGTGGAGTGTCATCTCCCATCGATCCCGTTGCTTCTTTTTTTTCGGCAATCATTGGATGAAGTATTAATTCTATGTCTTCTACTGACCAGGCAAAGCATGCCATTCTTTTTCTTAGATCTCCAGAGTCTAAATCTCTAAATTCCTCATCAACAGATTGAACAAGTTTATCAATATACGTAATTTTTTTAGTCCAATCACCAAATGGTTTAGTTTCTGCTAAATACTTTTTTATCTCATGATCTTTAAAAAATTTTTTCTCTTTAAAGTTGACTGCTATTAATTGACCTGGCCCTACCCTACCTCTTTCTACTATTTCATTTTCTTTAATATCAACCATTCCAGTTTCAGAACCAGCAATGAGAAGATTTTTTGTTAGTGTATATCTTAAAGGTCTAAGGCCATTTCTATCCATTCCAGCAATGGCCCAATCACCGTACGCGCCACATATTGCTGCTGGACCATCCCATGGCTCCATAACTGCTCCACC
>LUMI01001091.1_pt1 | contig 10487 bp, 11 predicted proteins | sample 729681 | NCBI WGS metagenome assembly LUMI01 (sample SAMN03860267, study PRJNA289734) | marine metagenome | biome: seawater column; feature: ocean; material: water; isolation source: Red Sea water column Station 34 - depth 10m | place: Saudi Arabia: Red Sea | collected 2011-10-15 | depth 10 m
ATATGGGCTTTAAATGTGGAATCATTGGTTTGCCAAATGTAGGTAAATCAACATTATTCAATGCCATAACTCAATCCTCTATACCTGCTGAAAATTTTCCTTTTTGCACAATTGAACCAAATGTTGGAGTTGTTGAAGTTCCTGACTCGAGACTTGATGCATTACAAGAAATAGTAATAGCTAAAAAAGTTATTCCTACAACTTTAAACTTAGTTGATATTGCTGGATTGGTTAAAGGCGCCTCTAAAGGTGAAGGTTTAGGAAATAGCTTTCTATCAAATATAAGAGAAATGAATGCCTTAGCTCACGTTGTAAGATGTTTTGACGATAATAATATTACTCATGTAGATGGTGAAATTAATTCAACCAGAGATGCGGAGGTAATAAATCTCGAGCTTATTTTTGCCGATCTAGAAACCTTAAATAAAAGAAAAGAAAAAATTGAAAAGAAATTAAGGTCTGGAGATAAGGATTTAGCTAATGAATTTAACTTAATTGAGAATTGTATAAAAACTCTTGAGTCTGGAGATTTTATTGATATATCTGACTTCTCCAATAAAGAGGATCTAAAAATAATTCAGTCTTTTCAATTATTAACAACTAAACCAATCTTCTTCATTGCAAATGTTTCTGATACTAAATCATCTAAAGAGAATCTTGATAATCTTAAGGAATATGCAAAAAAAATGAATCAAGAAGTTATTGAAGTTCAAATTAAATTAGAAGAAGAAATAGCTAACCTTGATGCGCAGGATAAAAAAGATTTTCTAGAATTAGAAGGTATAGAAGAACCAGCCCTTAACAAAATTATTAAAAAAGGGTATGAAATACTTGGTTTGGATACTTTTTTTACTGCTGGCCCAAACGAACTGAGAGCCTGGACATTAAAAAGAGGCTCTCTTGCTCCTCAAGCAGCTGGAAGAATTCATACAGACTTTGAGAGAGGTTTCATTAAGGCAGAAATTATTAGCTTTGAAGACTATATATCTTTTGGTGGCGAGGCAGGCTCAAAAGAAAATGGTAAGTTAAGATTGGAAGGGAAAGATTACATATTTAAAGATGGTGACATAGCCCACTTTAAATTTAATGTTTGACTTTTATTGAGAGTAAATTATTATTTCGGGTCAATGGCTATGTAGCTCAGATGGTTAGAGCACAGCACTCATAACGCTGGGGTCGGTGGTTCAATTCCACCCATAGCCACCAATTTCTACTTCTTGTTTATTAAAAAAATTATTATCAAGGATACAAGAGCAACAACTCCGCTATCCCCAATAGTATCTAATATGGTAACAAGGTTTGAATATACTGCTCCAACAAATGGGGCATCAGGACCAAAAAGAACTCCTAGCAATAGAGCAACTGCGACTACAACTAAAAGAACGTCTGTGACCTGTTTGAGGTAACTTTTGATTTTATTTAATGAGTAGTAAAAATCTAGCTTCATTCTTAAGATTTTAAGTCAAAGGGAGAAATTAATCTCCCTTTGAAACAATAAATGATTACTTAAGCAATCCTATTAGGATAGCAGCAACAAGTAATCCAACGAGTCCAGCATCACCAAGTGAAGAAACAACACCTAGAAGATTTGAAAGAACATCGCCGAAGAACCAAGTATCACCAAAAACGATACCAGCTACAACACCTAATCCGATAACAGCAACAAGGATCTTTGTAAGACTTGATACTATATCACCAATCATTTTCATTGCATTATCCATAATTTCCCCCCTATAAAGGAATGGTTAACACGCATATGAAACCAAAATTGATGATGGTTTTCAAATTACCTCAAAAGGATATTTAACGTAATTTGACTTTTAGAACTTTATTTACTAAGGGCTTTAATTGAAAGTTTCATTTTTCCCCTATCAAAACCAATAAGCTTAACTGTAACTTTCTGTCCTTCTTCTAAAACTGCTGAAACATCCTCAGTTCTCTCTTCCGAAATCTCTGAAATATGAAGCAATCCATCCTTTCCAGGTAAAATATTTACGAATGCTCCGAAGTCCACAATCTTCACAACTGTTCCTTCATAAACTTTATCGACTTCAGGCTCTTCAATAATCTTATCGATAATATCAAGTGCTGCCTGCATCTTAGCCTGGTTATCACCAAAGACTGATATTTCTCCAGTATCGTTTATGTCCACAACAGCTCCGGACTCTTCTTGGATAGACTTAATGACTGCTCCACCCTTTCCAATAATTTCTTTTATCTTATCTTTATTAACCATGAATTTTTGCATTGATGGAGCATCTGAAGCTAACTCCTTTGGCTTAGAAAGAACTTCGTTCATCTTTTCAAGAATATGCATTCTTGCATCTTTTGCGCTGGTAAGCGCTTCATCCATTATTTTTTCATTAATGCCATCAATTTTTATATCCATAACTATTCTCACTGTGTAACCAAAATCATCAAAGTCTGGAAGAACTCCTTTTATAGCTCTTTTTGCTAAATTACCATGCCCAATCTCCCTTCTTTTTGGGCCCATTGGCATACCAATCTCACCTACGCAATAAGCAGGAAAATTATAATGAAGCATAAAATGATCATGTTCTTCACCATCAAGTGATTCAAGCCTTTGGGCATCTCGAGGAGATGCGAGCGTTGCAGCTACTAATGCCTGAGTTTCACCTCTGGTGAATAAAGCTGAACCATGAGCTCTATTTAGAACATCGGTCTCAACTGTTAATTGTCTTACTGTATTTAAATCTCTTCCATCGATTCTTGGTTTACCTGAAAGAATATTTTTCCTAACTATTTGACTCTCAAGTTTTTTGAAGGCACTCATTACTTTTCCAGTAGCTAGCTCATCAAGATCTTCATATTTTTCTAGAATTTCAAGACGGACTGCGTTAATAGCTTCAGATCTGTCGGATTTCTTTGCAATTGTGAATGCTTCTTCAATCTTGGATGAAAAATCTGATTCAAGTTCAGCAAAATATCTAGGTGTTTCCTCATCTTTTTCAACTATCCAGTCCTCAACACCCACTAATTCTCTAAACTCTTTTATTTTATCAATAACTATCTGCATAGATTTATGACCAAACAATACAGCGCCTAGCATAAGATCTTCATTAAGCTCGCTTGCCTCAGATTCAACCATAAGAACTGCTTCAGATGTACCAGCAACTACCATATCCAGGAAAGACTGATCCATTATTTTTTTTGACGGATTAAGAGCATAGCTCCCATCAATAAAACCAACTCTAGCAGCACCAATAGGTCCTTGAAAAGGCACACCGGACAAAGATAATGCTGCAGATGCCCCAATCATAGCTGCAATGTCAGAAGAAAATTCTTCATCAGAAGAAATAACCGTAGACATAATCTGAACATCATTTTTAAACTCGTCAGGAAATAGAGGCCTAATTGGTCTATCGATAAGTCTGGATGTTAATGTTTCTTTCTCAGTTGGTCTAGCTTCTCTCTTAAAATACCCACCAGGAATCTTTCCTGCCGCATAAAATTTCTCTTGATAAAAAACTGCAAGTGGGAAGAAATCCTTTCCAGGATCAGCTTCTTTTTTTGCAACAACTGTTGTTAGTACTTGGGTTTGATCCACAGTAACAAGAACAGCTGCAGTTGCTTGTCTAGCTATTCTTCCTGTTTCGAGGGTTATTTCTTTACCCCCATATTCAAATGATAATGATTTCGGTTCTAAATGTTTTTCCACGTTTTATCCTCTTAAATTAAGGTCTGTAATAATTTTTTTATAACTTTCAGGATTAGTTCTTTTTAAATATGCTAAAAGTTTTCTTCTGAGATTAACCATCCTAATTAGACCTGTTCTTGAGTGATGATCTTTTTTATGTGTCTTGAAATGACTTTGAAGTTTATTAATATTTTCCGTAAGTAAAGCTATCTGAACCTCTGAAGATCCAGTGTCGTTTTCATCCTTCTGGAATTTTTTGACTAAATTAGCTTTTTCGTCTTTTAAAAGCGCCATAATTATTCTCCTAGGACATACATTTTTATTTATTTACACCCGTCAAACCTCGCATGTCTAAAGTTTGAGTGCGTAGCTTAAAGGTATTTAAAGATATTAACAACTAATTTCTTTTATATTTAAAAGGACAAATCCTCCATATTTATCAAATCACTCATTTGAACATCATCTACTTTTTTTGCATCTTTAAGTTCAAATTTACCTTGAGAAAGTCGCACAAGCTCTACTAAATGGCCGCCGCATCCAAGTTTGTCACCCAAGTCTCTTGCTATAGATCTAATATAGGTGCCCTTGGAGCATGATATTTCAAAGGAAACAAAAGCATTTTCCACAACAATATTTAAAATCTTGTAAATTTTTATGTCTCTGGGTTCTTTTTCTATCAGCTTTCCTTCTCTCGCATGTTTATAAAGCGGTTTACCTTTGTATTTTAAAGCAGAAAAAAATGGGGCTTTTTGCTTTGATTCCCCTACGAAGGTTTTAATCATTTCAATAATTTCCTCTTCACTTACTTGAATCTTTTTCTCCTCAATAACGCTCCCCTCAGAATCATCAGTTGTGGTTTGGATTCCCAACATAATTTTTGAAAAGTATGACTTATCTAGATTTAGAAATCTTTCTGATAACTTTGTGCCCTTATTAATTCCACACACTAACAAGCCTTCTGCCAAGGGATCAAGCGTGCCAAAATGACCAATTTTTTTTATGTCCAGCCTTCTTTTTATTTTTTGGATAGCTTTATTAGATGAAAGACCCTTGTCTTTATTTATTAAAAAAATACCTGAATTCATTTAATATTCTTTAAGAGATTTTCTATGTTGTCTGCTTCCTCAGGCGTTTTATCAAAAATGAATAGAATCTTAGGCACTCGTCTAATTTTCATTGATTTTGAGATCTCGCTTCTAATCATGCCTGAAAATTTTGAAAGAATTTTTTCATTTAATTCAGTTTCATCTTGATAGACCGAATAAAAGACTTTTGCAACTGAAATGTCTTGTGTTACAGAAATATGGTTTATGACTATAGATTTAAGTCTTGGATCTCTAACTTTTTGAAGAATTATATTTGAAATTTCTTTTTTAAGATAATCTGCAATTCTTTCAGGTCTTAAGGACATATTAACTTAAATTGATTGAGATTCTTCTTTCCTATCAAATACCTCAATTTTATCTCCCTCTCGAATATCTTTATAATTTTTGATACCCATTCCGCACTCTGTTCCATTCTTGACTTCATTAACGTCATCTTTAAATCTTCTTAAAGAATCCAGTTCACCCTGGAAAATTACAATATCATCTCTAAGAACTCTTACCGGCTTATTCCTTAGAACAGTCCCCTCTACGACAACACAACCGGCAACTTGCCCAAATTTTGGTGAATTGAATACTTCGAGAACATCAGCTGTTCCAACTATCTCTTCTCTAATAATTGGGTCAAGTAATCCGCTTAATTTTGCTTTAGCATCATCAATGAGTTCATAAATAATACTGTAGTAAGTTAAGTCAATTCCTTCTTTTTCAATTATCTTTTTTGCTGCATTGTCAGCACGAACATTGAAACCAACAATGCTTGAGTTAGTTGTAATTGCTAAATTTGCATCGGATTCTGTAATGCCGCCAACTCCAGAGGCAACAATCTTAATTGAAACCTCATCATTCCCTATTTTAGCGAGAGAGGCATTTATAGCTTCAGCAGTTCCTGCAACATCAGTTTTAATTATTAAGTTTAGAAACTTCATCGAAGCTTGGCCCATTGATTCAAATATATCTCCCATGCTGTCATCTTTTTGCTTAATTTGTTTCTTTTCTTTTTGCTTACTATCTCTAAAATCTATAACTTCTCTTGCAGCTTTTTCATTTTTAACAACTTGGAAGGAGCTTCCTGCATTTGGAGCAGTATCAAGACCAAGCACCTCAACAGCTGATGATGGTCCTGCTTGCTTAATCTTCTCTCCAGATGAATTCGTTATTGCCTTTACTTTCCCCATAGACATATCACTGATCACAACGTCACCAACCTTCAAACAACCATTCTGAACTAAGAATGTTGAGACAGCTCCTCTAAATTTATCTAATTCAGACTCAATTACGACACCTTGAGCATCCCCTTCATGAAAAGCTTTAAGTTCAAGAATTTCTGCTTCAAGAGAAATTGCTTCAAGAAGCTTATCGACCCCTTCACCATTAAGGGCTGAAACAGGAATCATCTGAACGTTGCCACCCCAGTCTTCTGGTACTAAGTCTTTTGCTCCCAAATCCCCTTTTACCTTTTCAGCATCTGCTCCCTGAAGATCCATCTTATTAATAGCAACTATTATCGAAACTTCAGCAGCTTTTGCATGATTTATAGCTTCTTCAGTTTGGGGCATAATGCTGTCATTTGCAGCAACTACTAACACAACAATATCAGTTGTATTTGCCCCTCTAGCTCTCATAGAAGAAAAAGCTGCATGTCCTGGTGTGTCTATAAAAGTTATACTGCTATCCTTTGACTTTACCTCATAAGCACCAATATGTTGTGTAATGCCTCCAGCCTCTGAATCAACTACTTTAGCTTTCCTAATAAAATCTAAGAGTGTTGTTTTCCCATGATCTACATGACCCATTACTGTTACAACAGGAGATCTTGTTTTTTCTTTACCGTCATAAGTAATTTGATTTAATAATTCCTCTTCAACATCATCTGAGGCCTTTGCAATACTGTTGTGACCAATTTCTTCTACAGCCAATATCGCTGTTTCTTGATCTAAAATATCATTAATGGTTGCAGAAACTCCTAAACCCATTAGTGTTTTTACTAGCTCACCACCCTTAATTGCCATCAATTTTGCTAATTCTCCAACTTGAATAGATTCTGGTATCTCAATATCTTTTTTAATAAATTCTTGAGGCTTTTCAAACTTGTGCTTTGGATCATCAATATCCATTCCATCACTTTCTACATACTTCTCAGCTGCTTTTGAAAGCTCTTCTTTAACATTCTTAGGTTTTTCAGCAGCTTTTGTATTTTCTTTATTTTTCTGTTCTGCTTTGAATCTTGCTTCTCTTTTAGAGGCAGCTTCTTTTAGCTGTTCTTGCCTTTTTACCTGCTCAGCTTTCAATGCTTCTGAAGCAGCCTGTCTTTTCGCCTCAATATTGTCCGAGTAGCTCTTAGTTTCACTAGAATCAGCAACGGCTTTCCCACCTTTAGATTTAACCTTTATGCCAACCCCTGATGATGATGATATTGATGATGAAGTTTGTTTTTGTTTCTGCTTTAAAGATCTTAGAAGAATTTGTTTGTGGGCTGTCGTTACTTCGTCTGTTGCACTGCTATGAGACAATCCAGCAGATGACATCCTTTTAAGTAATGCTTCCTCAGAGATTTTAAGAGTCTTTGCAAAATCTTTAACCGTTGTTTGTGCCATCTTTTATTTGAACCAATGCTCCCTTGCTTTCATAATCATTTCTGAGGCTGAATCCTCAGAAATATCAATTATTTCCATTAACTCATCTGTAGCAAGTTCAGCTAAATCATCTTTATTTTTGATGCCTGATTTAGTCAGTGCATTTACCTGTTCATCGCTTAACTCAAGATCAGTTAATGACTCTTGATCTTGTTCATCCTGCTCAACTTCGCTCATTGCTTCTAGAAGAGCTGCATCTTCAGCAGCACTTTTCACTCTTTGAATTTCTTCTTCATCTTCAAAAATATTTGAAAGTTTTTTCTTGGAAGCGTATGCAATATCATCAAAACTCCTTAATCCTAATTCAATAATTGATTCTGCTGATTCTTCACTTACTTCAAGACTAGCTACAAGCTTTCCAAGGAATTCAGTCTCGTCAACCTTTTCTTTAGCTTCTGCTTCTTCACTGCTTATAATATTTAAGTCCCAACCCGAAAGTTTTGATGCTAATCTAATATTCTGACCTCTTGCTCCAATTGCTAGTGCAAGATTTTCTTGATTGACAGCAATCTCCATAGATTTTGATGTTTCATCTAAGACTATTGACTCAATCTTAGCCGGCGCTAGAGAATTAATTACTAATTGGGCAGGATTATCATCATAAATTACGATATCTATTCTTTCATTGCCAAGCTCTCCAGAAACTGCTTGAACTCTTGATCCTCTCATCCCAACACAGGCACCTACAGGATCAATTCTTCCATCATTAGTTTTAACAGCTATTTTTGATCTAGATCCCGGATCTCTAGCAACTCCTCTTATTTCTATTACATCTTCATTGACTTCAGGTACTTCTATTCTAAAGAGCTCAGTAACCATTTCTGAGCAAATTCTACTTAACATTAATTGAAGTCCTCTGCCTTCAATCTCTTTTATTTGTAATACAGCTCTAACTCTGTCATTAATTTTAAAAATTTCTCCGGGTAAAATCTGGTCTCTTGGAAGAATAGCTTCAGCATCTTGACCTAGATCAACAATAATGTTGTCTCTTGTCACCCTCTTAACAAATCCAGATACTAAATTATTGTCACTTGACCGAAATTTCGAGACGATAAGCTCTTTTTCAGCCTCTCTAACTTTTTGAAGCATGACCTGTCTAGCTGCTTGCGTTTCAATCCTTCCAAACTCAACATTATCAACCTGCTCAAAATAAAGTTCTCCAATCTCCATAGATGATTCAGAAGGTGATATATAAGATTCCCTGTGGAATTCTTCATCATTCTCATCAAGCACTTCCCACTGTCTNTGAAAGTGTCTTTGTGAGGCAGATGCGATTGCTAACTCCATAGCAACAAAAATAACATCTTTCTCAAGACCCTTCTCTGAGGAGACAGAATCTACAACAGCTAAAATTTCTTTACCTTCCATTTTTTTCCCTCAAAATTTCTTTGTAATTTGGCATTAATTTGCACATATCTATTATCCCAAAGTCGATAGTTAATTCTTCTTTTCCAATATTTAGTTCAAGAGAATCATTTTCGACTGACTTCAAAATTGCTTTAAATGTTTTTTTATCATTAATCTTGTCTTTCAGCTTTATCTTTAATGTTTTTCCTACAAAATCATTCAATTGGTAGCTGTAAAAGAATTTTCTATCAAGACCTGGAGTTGAAACTTCAAGAACATAATCATCTATAAAATCTGAATCAACTGAAAGTTCAAGATTTAAGTCTCTAGAAATATTTTCACAATCATCTATAGTGGCGCCATTTATGGCATCTATAAAAACCCTTAATGTAGGAATATTCTTACCTTGGGAGATCTCTAAGCCCCAAAAATCACACCCATGATCATTTACAATGGGTTCAATAATTTCTTTAATTCTTTCTTTTTCCATATTCCATATACAAAAACAGGGCATATGCCCCATCAAAAATCCTAATTTTTGACTGGTAGCGGGGGCTGGATTTGAACCAACGACCTTCGGGTTATGAGCCCGACGAGCTACCAGACTGCTCCCCCCCGCAACGCAGCGAAAGTGAAGTTTATAGAAATGATAGCCAGTTGGTCAAGGCATATCAAATTTTTTTTATTTAAATATTTTGAGTTATGATATGTTTTTTTTAAAGCCGAAGTGGTGGAATTGGTAGACACGCTATCTTGAGGGGGTAGTGAGCTAATGCTCGTGCGGGTTCAAGTCCCGCCTTCGGCACCAACTTTATTCTGTTGGAAGTGAATCTAATTCGTCTATTTCTTCTAAGATAATTTCCTGTTCAGGAAAGCTTAAGTTATCTTGCGTGTTTAAGTTTTTTAGGAGAACAGCTTGAGTCATTGCAAGAATTAAGAAAAGTGAGCCAACAATCCATGTCAACCTTCCAAGAAGGTTGGAAGGTCCAAGAGCACCAAACATTGAGTTAGAAGATCCGCCACCAAATGCTGACCCAAGGTCAGAGCCTTTACCCTGTTGAAGTATCACAAGAATTACAAGCAAAACTGCCAGAATAATACAAAGAATTTGTACAAATAAAATCATCTTTTAAAAAGTCTCCAAAAAATCATTATAAATATCTAAAAAATCTTTTCCATTCAATGAAGCTCCACCTATTAAAGCACCATCAATATTTGTTTGTTGAAAAAAACTTTTAGCATTTTCACAATTTACACTGCCGCCATAAATAACACTAATAGCTTCAATTTCAGCGATGGATTGTACTATATCTTTAATATGTTGGTGAATATTATTCACCTCATCTACAGTAGGTGTCTTTCCTGAACCAATAGCCCAAACTGGCTCATAGGCTATTACAACAGTATTTTTAGTAGATATTGATGTAAATATTTCTTTTAGTTGCATATCCAGCACTTCAAGAGTTTTACCTGCGTTATAGTCTTCAAGAGATTCACCAATACAGACAACTGGCATAATATTCTTCTCAAGACATATTCTTGATTAAAGGGGTCGACTCCTCTTTCAAATTTATATGCTGCATCAGATTGAATATCATATAAAACTGTCTTCCCAATAATTATCTCAGGATCAAAATATGCACATTCTATAATTACTTCTTTAGTAGTTTCAGAGCAAGAAGTGCTTTCACCTCCAACAATACCAGCTAAATTAATAATGTTCTTTCCTATTTTGAATACAGC
>LUMI01000820.1_pt1 | contig 10464 bp, 10 predicted proteins | sample 729681 | NCBI WGS metagenome assembly LUMI01 (sample SAMN03860267, study PRJNA289734) | marine metagenome | biome: seawater column; feature: ocean; material: water; isolation source: Red Sea water column Station 34 - depth 10m | place: Saudi Arabia: Red Sea | collected 2011-10-15 | depth 10 m
ATCTTTGGTGCCTCTGTCGCCCTCAGTCTTTACCCTCAAGAAAGCGTATTTATTTTTCCAGCTATGATTTTAGCCGGAGCTTTGGGAGGCTTTATTTGGGCATTGATACCGGCTCTTTTGAAAGTATATTTTAAAACAAACGAAATTTTGGTTTCGCTAATGCTTGTATATGTTGCAGAAAACATTCTTGCTTCCGTCAGCCAAGGCCTTTTGCGAAATCCAGAAGGCATGGGGTTTCCAGGAAGCAGAAATTTTCAAGATTACCCAAGCGCACACAATTCAGAAATAATTTCTAATTCTGGAATGCATTGGGGCGTGATTACAGCATTCTTGGCTGTAATATTAGTTTATTTTTTATTTCTGAAACACCAGAAAGGCTATGAAATAAGAATATCCGGCGAGGCGCCAAAAGCGGCTTACTTTGCTGGTATTAACCCATCAAAAACAATTATTTTTTGCATGGGGATTTCAGGACTTCTTGCTGGCATGGCCGGTCTCTTTGAAGTAGCTGGCCCTGCTGGCCAAATCACAATTTCTTTTAATTCGGGATATGGTTTTACTGCAATTATTGTGGCGTTTTTAGGTCGCTTAAACCCTTTAGGTATCATGTTAGCCGGCCTTTTAATGGCTCTAACTTATATTGGTGGTGAAATTGCACAACTTATGCTTGGATTGCCAGGAGCCTCAATTCAACTATTACAGGGAATGCTTCTCTTCTTTTTGTTAGCGACAGATATTTTTACCAATTACAGATTTAAATTTAGGGATTCTTAAAATGGTGATTTTTGGTATAGACTTGGTGTTGCTCATTCCTGCCCTTATGATCTCGGCAACGCCCGTCCTCCTAGCGGCCATTGGTGAAGCCGTTGTTGAAAAATCAGGTGTCTTAAATCTTGGTGTGGAAGGAATGATGATTACAGGCGCCGTCATCGGTTTCATTATCGCAGTCAATACCCAAGTACCCATATACGGCTTTTTTTGTGCGGGTATTGCTGGAGCATTACTGTCGGTCATATTTGCACTGCTGACACAATACATGATGTCCAATCAGGTTGCTACTGGTTTAGGTCTAACAATGGTGGGTCTTGGATTATCCGCATTGATTGGAAAACCTTACGAAGGAATAAAGAGCCCAACTTTAGCCAAAATTGAAATACCCATTCTTTCAGATATTCCAATATTAGGACCTATGATTTTTTCTCACGACGCTATCGTTTATTTTTCCATCTTCATTATTGTTATGTTCGGAGGCGCAACAGCAGGAATTGGAGGCGCATACATTAGTTTAGCCCGTGTTCCACAGTGGACTGAAGGTATGACAGCAGGTGCAGGGTGGATTGCTCTTGCCCTTGTTGTATTTGCTAGTTGGAAACCCTGGCGAGTTCTCGTAGGTGCTTATCTTTTTGGCGGCATTACTGTTTTACAGCTCAATTTACAGGCAATAGGCGTAGCTATTCCAGTAGAAATTCTTTCAATGTCACCATATCTCGTGACAATAGTGGTTCTGGTAGGTATATCTTTATTTGGACATCACACCGCGCCCGGCTCGCTGGCGCGACCTTTCCACGCCTCACAATGAGGCAAAACATTAACAGGAGATTTCATGAAGTTTAAATCTGTACTAACAGGCGTGCTGCTCGCCTTTGGTCTCGGCACTGCGGCGATCGCTGCGGATGTCAAAGTTGGTTTCGTATACGTTGGTCCGATTGGCGATGGCGGTTGGACATACGAACACGACAAAGGCCGATTAGCAGTAGAAAAGCATTTCGGTGACCGTGTTGAAACGATCTATCAAGAGAATGTTCCAGAAGGGGCAGACGCAGAGCGCGTTATGACTACTATGGCAATGCAGGGCGCTGACCTTATTTTCACAACTTCATTTGGATATATGGATCCAACGATCAATGTTGCGAAAAAATTCCCAAATGTGAAATTTGAACATGCAACCGGATATAAGCGGTCTGACAATGTTTCAACTTATTCAGCACGCTTCTATGAAGGCCGAGCTATACAAGGCCACATTGCTGGAAAGATGACAAAGACCAACAAAGTTGGCTATATCGCATCCTTTCCAATTCCAGAAGTTATTCGTGGGATCAATTCCGCTTACATTCATGCTAAAAAAGTAAATCCTGATATCGAGTTCAATATTATTTGGGTATATACTTGGTTCGATCCAGCAAAAGAAGCGGATGCAGCGAAGGCTCTAATAGACCAGGGCGCAGATGTTGTTTTACAACATACAGACTCTACGGCCCCTCAAGCTGCTGCAAAAGAAGCTGGCAATGTAATCACATTTGGTCAAGCATCAGATATGGGCGAGTACGCGCCAATGCCAAGAGTTTCATCGATCATTGATGACTGGGCTCCATACTATATTGCACGTACCCAGGCTGTATTAGATGGCACTTGGGAGTCAGTGGACACTTGGGACGGTATCGGACCTGGGATGGTTGGAATCGGAGAAATCTCAGATGCTGTGCCTGCAGATGTAAAAGCTGAAGCTCTCGCAATGCGTGACGCTATTGCTAACGGAAGCTATCATCCCTTCACCGGACCAATTAAGAAACAAGACGGCTCAGATTGGTTGGCCGCTGGTGAAACATCCGATGACGGCACACTCTTAGGGATGAATTTCTACGTAGAAGGTATAACTGCAGAAGTACCTAAATAAAAATTTAAACATGAGAGCCCCCTTGTGAAGGGGCTCTCATTTCACAATTGAGCAATCCAAATTGGCAGAAAAATTTGATATCGCTGTAATAGGAGGGGGAATTGCAGGTATTTCTGCTGCAGCAAGACTTTCTAAACACGCAAAAGTGGGACTTTTTGAACAGGAAGATTTTATCGCCCATCACTCCTCGAGTCGTTCAGCCGCTGTTTTTATATCTGATTATGGTAATGATGATGTCTGTGAGCTTAATCTAATTACATTTGACGAACTTCAATCCAAATATCCAAACATTTTAAAGCAACGTGGTTTAATGTCTTTAGAGAAAGATGGTGAAATAGACCAATTCACAAATCACTCCAAAAGTCTGGGGTTATCTAAAATTTCTCTTAATGAAGCCAAAGACAAAGCACCTATAATAAATTTACAATTTGTGAAGCAAGCTTCTTGGCGTGATGACGTTTATGATATTGACACAGACCTTTTAATCCAAACGTTGCGATGCAAGTGGCGCTTGGGCTGATAAAATCGCTCAACTTGCATCACTGAAACCTAAAAACATTCAACCATATAAAAGATCAATGGCGAGAGTTGAAATAGATACCGATCATGAAATAAATAACCTCCCTGTGTTATTTGGTAGCGATGATAGCTGGTATGCTAAACCAGATGCTGGGAGTATGATAGTTTCACCAGCTGACGTAAGTCTTTGTGAACCTCACGACGCCTGGGCAGATGACGAAGACATCGCTCTAGGGATTTATAATTTCGAAAGTATGGTAGAGCCAAAAGTAAAAAAATTAACATCAAATTGGGCAGGCTTAAGAAGTTTTGCACCCGATCAATCCTTAGTTATCGGCCCAGATCAAGATGAGCCAAACTTCTTTTGGCTCGCAGGACAAGGGGGATATGGGTTCCAAACGTGCCTTGCTGCGAGTCAAATTACCGAGGATATTTTATTTAATCGAAACCCACGAACTTCAAAAATTTTAATTGAGAAATTTTTGCCAGATCGCTTCACTTAAATTATTTTAGAAGAAGGTTTTTTATGTGAGAAAAAGTAAACCAAAAAGTAAAAGAGTAGCAAATGTTTAGCATAGAACATGAATTTGATTGTACAGTGATTACGATACTTGACGAAGGAAGCAAGCAATTAACGGAAGATATTTCTGTGACAAATTTTGAAGAATGCACAACTTTAGAACAATATGATCCTATAGATGATCGTATTAATAAAATAACATTTTCAAATTCACAACTTGCAGATTTAGCAGCAGCAATTAAACTTCCCGAAGGTTTTTATTCCAGATCTACAAAAAGAAAAAAGATTTAAAATTTCTATTCAATACAAGTAGCTGCAAAACCTGTTTTAATTTTTGTAGACGTTTCATTATCAATTAAAACTCTAATGAGAAATTTCAGTTTCAAGGAAAGTTACAGCAATGTTTCTATTACATGAAATAACGAATGTTCAAATGGTGACTTGCAAATAGCTTTGAATTTAAATATACGCTCGAGAAACAGCGGTTTGCACTACGCACTCCACCGGAAAATTCACAGCGGGCCGCAGGCCCGTTTTTTTATGTTTGGAAAAATGACAAACGATTTGATTGCTAAATCAGCTATTGAAAAAAAGCTGTTAGATTTGATCAACCCTATTATCACAGATATGGGGTTTGAAGTAGTTCGTTTGAGATTAATAAGCGGTAAAGAGATAACTTTACAGATAATGGCAGCTCGACCCAATGGTTTTATAAATGTTGATGAATGCGCTGAATTATCCACAGCCATAAGCGCTTTGCTTGATGTGGAGGACCCAATTATAGACGCTTACAGCCTTGAAGTCTCCAGCCCAGGTATTGATAGACCACTTACAAGAATAAAAGATTTTGAAGATTTTGAGGGATATGACGCAAGATTGGAAACCGTTGAACTTATTGATGGCAGAAAAAGGTTTAAGGGTACTTTGGCTGGAATAAACGGGTCTGAGATACTGATAAATGTAGATGAAGGCACTATCGGATTAGAATTTGAATGGCTTGCTGAGGCCAAATTAGTATTAACCGATGAGTTAATTAAAGAAATGTTAAAGAAAAGAAAAATAAACCAAAAATTTGATGAAAAGAAATTTGATACAATTGAAACCGAAAGGTTAGAGGAGATTGAATAATGGCTATTACTTCTGCAAATCAACTTGAGCTTTTACAAACAGCAGAAGCTGTTGCTCGAGAAAAAATGATTGATCCAAGTTTAGTTGTAGAAGCGATGGAAGAAAGCCTCGCACGCGCAGCCAAGTCTCGATATGGCGCTGAAATGGACATCCGAGTATCAATTGACAGGAAAACAGGAAGAGCCACGTTTACACGAGTTCGAACTGTAGTCACTGATGATGAAGTAGAAAATTATCAGGCAGAAATGACCGTTGAACAGGCAAAGCAATATATGGAGAATCCAGAAGTTGGCCAACAGTATATTGAAGAAATTCCACCTGTTGATATGGGCAGAATTGCAGCTCAGTCTGCTAAGCAAGTTATCTTACAAAAAGTTCGTGAGGCAGAAAGGGACCGTCAATACGAAGAGTTTCAAGATCGTGCCGGAACAATAATTAACGGTGTAGTCAAACGTGAAGAGTATGGAAATGTTGTTGTTGATGTGGGACGCGGTGAGGCTATTCTAAGACGAACTGAAAAAATTGGACGCGAAAGCTACAGGCCAAATGATCGAATTCGCTGTTACATTAAAGACGTAAGAAGAGAGACTAGAGGCCCGCAAATATTTTTATCTAGAACAGACCCCATGTTCATGGCCGAACTATTTAAAATGGAAGTTCCAGAAATTTATGAGGGAATTATTGAAATTAAATCTGTGGCCCGAGATCCAGGATCTCGTGCAAAAATAGCAGTTTTCACTACTGACACAACAATTGATCCCGTGGGCGCATGTGTTGGCATGAGAGGCAGCAGAGTTCAAGCTGTAGTCAACGAACTTCAGGGAGAAAAAATTGATATTATTCCTTGGAATGATGACCAGCCAACATTTTTGGTTAATGCGCTTCAGCCAGCAGAGGTAAGTAAAGTTGTTCTAGACGAAGAGGCAGGCAAAATTGAAGTTGTTGTTCCGGAAGAGCAACTTTCTCTTGCTATAGGCCGTCGTGGACAAAATGTTCGGCTAGCAAGTCAATTAACAAATTTAGACATCGATATAATGACTGAGGCAGAGGAGAGTGCGCGAAGACAGAAAGAATTTGAAGAGCGGACACAGCTGTTTATTGAAACTCTGGATGTTGATGAGTTTTTTGCACAATTGTTGGTTTCCGAAGGTTTTGCCAATTTGGAGGAGGTCGCTTACGTAGAATTAGACGAGTTACTCGTTATAGACGGTGTTGACGAAGATACTGCTCAAGAACTTCAAGCACGTGCAAGAGAATATTTGGAAGAACAAGCAGCTAAAGCGTTAGAGCGCGCAAAAGAACTTGGAGTGGAAGAAAGTTTAATAAACTTTGAAGGTCTATCCCCCCAAATGCTTGAAGCCCTGGCAGAAGATGGGGTCAAAACCTTAGATGATTTCGCTACTTGTGCTGACTGGGAGCTTGCCGGAGGATGGACTACCGTTGACGGTGAAAGAGTAAAAGATGACGGCGTTCTTGAAAAGTTTGATGTAAGCCTAGAAGAGGCTCAAGACTTGGTAATGACCGCTCGTGTCATGCTGGGATGGGTTAATCCTGACGACTTAGCCCCGAGTGAAGAGGAAGCTGAAGAGTAAGCACCCAAATGAGTTCCGCTGAAGAAAAAATCAAAAGCTCAGAGCGAAAATGCATTGCAACAGGGCAAGTATTGTCAAAAACGCAATTAGTACGCTTTGTTTTAGGGCCCAGTAACAAGATCTGTCCTGATCCTGAAAATAAATTACCAGGAAGAGGCATTTGGGTAAAAGCTGATCTTTCAGCAATTAATAAAGCTGAGAAAAATAATTTGTTCTCTAGAGCTCTAAATCAAAGCACTGAATGTTTCGATAATTTAGCTGCGACAGTCGAAGATTTGATTGCAAAACGTATTATTAATCTTATCAGCTTATCTCGAAAATCCGGTCAATCTATATGCGGATATGAAAAGGTAAAAGATTGGCTTAAAAAAGATGTTGCAGAAGTATTAATTCAATCCAGCGATGGTTCTAATCGGGAAAAATCAAGATTGAGGACGCCAGATGGTGGAAATTACATTGGCTGGCTTAGTTCTAGTGAACTTGGAAAAGCCTTTGGAAGAGAAAATATCACCCACTGTGCACTAGCATCTGGTGGTTTAACTCAACGTATAGTAGAAGATGCTCAGCGCCTAAAAGGATTGCGCATCGTAAAAGATCAAAATTCTTGTCGAAAGGATGAATCGGCTAAATGAGCGATAATGATGGAAAAAAAACTTTAGGTGTCCGCAGCGGGCCAAGAGCTGGTAACGTTAAACAAAGCTTTAGTCATGGAAGATCTAAAAACGTTGTCGTTGAAACGAAACGTAAGAGAATCGTTGTTCCAAAGGCAGGCACATCTAAAACTACTATTCAAACATCAAATAAAGAAGGCGCTAAAAACCTTTCTTCTGGAATTACCGACACAGAAATGGAGCGCAGATTAAAAGCTCTTCAAGCCGCCAAGGCAAGAGAAGCTGATGAAGTAGCTCAACGTGAAGCCAATGCAAAAGAACGAGAACAAGAACGAGAACAGAAACGCCTCGAACAAGAAAACAAGCAACGCGAATTAAAGAAGGCCGAAGAACTAGCAAATGAAAAAGCTGCAGAAGTTGAAGCTGCAAAAAAACAAGCAGAGGATCAGGCCAAGAGAGCAGCAATTGAAGCAAAAACCGCTACCAAATCAGATGCTCCTCAACGAAGAGAATTTGGTGAGCAAAAAGGCCCGCGCCCCGCATCGCCAAGCTCACGCAAAAAAGATCGTGACGGAGATGAGAGATCATCTGGACGTGGCCGCGGAGACGAAGGCAGACGATCTGGCAAACTAACACTGAGCCAAGCACTGGACGGCGGAGAACGTAGTCATCAAAAATCTATGGCTGCAATGAAACGTAAACAGGAGCGGGCCAGGCAAAAAGCATTGGGGCAAACCCAAGAGCGAGAGAAAATTGTCAGAGAAGTACAAGTTCCAGAAGCAATAATTGTTTCTGAACTCGCAAATCGCATGGCAGAGAGATCTGCAGAAGTTGTGAAATCATTAATGAAAATGGGAATGATGGTAACTCAAAACCAAGTCATTGATGCGGATACTGCTGAGCTAATAATTGAGGAATTTGGACATAAGATCGTTAGAGTTTCTGACTCTGATGTGGAAGATGCCATCACTGAAATTGAAGATAAGCCTGAAGATCTTAAGCCTCGACCACCGGTTATCACAATAATGGGACACGTGGATCATGGAAAAACTTCACTTTTAGATTCAATAAGGAATGCTAAAGTTGTTGCTGGTGAAGCGGGAGGAATAACTCAGCACATTGGGGCATATCAGGTTAAGACAAAGGACGGAACAATCCTTTCATTTCTAGATACTCCAGGCCATGCAGCTTTCACATCAATGCGGTCAAGAGGAGCCCAGGTGACCGATATCGTAGTTTTGGTCGTCGCGGCGGATGACAGTGTGATGCCCCAAACAATCGAAGCAATAAATCATGCTAAAGCGGCGGAAGTGCCGATGATAGTTGCAATTAATAAGTGCGACAAACCAGAAGCAAACCCAGACAATGTACGAACCGAATTATTACAACATGAAGTTATCGTTGAAGCAATGTCTGGTGAAGTACAGGATGTTGAAGTTTCCGCAATTACCGGACAAGGCCTTGATGAATTATTAGAAGCAATTGCTTTGCAAGCTGAAATTCTAGAACTCAAAGCAAATTCAAAAAGAGCAGCCCATGGAGCAGTTATTGAAGCTCAGTTAGACGTTGGGCGTGGGCCTGTTGCTACTGTACTTGTTCAGAATGGAACACTTAATCAAGGCGATATATTTGTTGTAGGAGAGCAGTGGGGAAAAGTCCGCGCACTAATCAATGACAAGAGCGAGCGCATTAAAGAAGCTGGACCTTCAGTACCTGTAGAAGTGCTTGGTTTAAACGGAACACCCGAAGCAGGCGACGTTTTAAATGTTGTTGAAACAGAAGCTCAGGCGAGAGAAATTGCTGAATATCGTGAAAATGCCGCTAAAGAAAAGCGAGCTGCTGCCGGCGCGGGAACCTCTCTTGAACAACTTATGGCGAAAGCCAAAGAAGATGAAAACGTAACAGAGATGCCTATTCTTGTTAAAGCAGATGTTCAAGGATCAGCTGAAGCAATTGTGCAAGCTATGGAAAAAATTGGAAATGAAGAGGTAAGAGTTCGAGTTTTACATTATGGAGTAGGAGCAATAACAGATACAGACGTTGGTTTAGCTGAAGCTTCGGGAGCGCCAGTAATGGGCTTCAATGTAAGGGCAAATGCTTCTGCTCGGAATTCTGCAAATCAAAAAGGTGTTGAGATCCGTTATTACTCTATCATTTATGATTTAGTTGATGATGTAAAAGCAGCAGCATCAGGACTTCTTTCAGCAGAAATTCGAGAAAATTTTATAGGCTACTCCCAGATCAAAGAGGTGTTCAAAGTATCAGGAGTCGGAAAAGTTGCCGGATGTCTTGTTACGGAAGGGGTTGCAAGAAGAAGTGCTGGAGTTCGTTTGCTTCGTGACGATGTGGTTATACATGAAGGTACACTTAAAACACTCAAAAGGTTCAAAGATGAAGTTCCAGAAGTTCAATCCGGGCAAGAGTGTGGCATGGCTTTTGAGAATTATGAGGATATACGCCCTAACGACGTGATTGAAATTTTTGAACGTGAAGAAATTGCTAGAAAATTAGATTAACCTCAACTAACTAATCAATAAAAGATCAGACCCAATCTCGCAGAATAGTAATCAGGGGAATATCTGCTGGCGGCATGGGATAATTTTTAAGATCTTTGGAATAAACCCATTTTAACTCCTGTTTCTCTTTTGGTTTGATAATTCCTTCCCACTTTCGACAAATGAATAACGGCATTAATAAATGAAACTCTTCATAGGCATGGCTTGCAAACGTAAGTGGCGCAAGGCAACTATTCCAGGTCTTAATATCCAATTCTTCCGATAGCTCTCGCACAAGAGCTTGCTCTGGTGTTTCACCAAATTCAACTTTACCACCCGGGAACTCCCATAAACCAGCCATCGATTTACCAGAGGGTCGTTTTGCTATTAAAATTCTACAATCCTTATCCACCAAAGCGACTGCCGAAACCAAAACCGTTTTCATGATCGATAATCCGCATTTATACTTACGTAGTCATTGGTAAAATCACATGTCCAAAAAGTAGTATTTGCCTTTCCAAGACCAATATCAACAGAGATTTTTATTTCCGAGTTTTTCATGTAAGAAGCCCCAATTCCTTCCGAATAACTTGAGGAAACCCATCCATTCTCCGCAACAAGAATATCTCCAAAATAGATTTTAAGTTTATCTCTTTCTGCCTCAGCACCAGACTTACCGATTGCCATAACAATTCTCCCCCAATTTGGGTCTTCGCCTGCTATTGCGGTTTTGACTAAAGGAGAATTAGCAATAGACTTTGCAAGTGTTTTTGCATCGGAACTAGTTTTTGCATTTAAAATGTTTATTTCAACAAATTTCGAGGCTCCCTCTCCATCTTTCACCACCTGATGCGCCAAATCAGTCATCAAACAGGTCAAAGCATCTAAAAAACCTTTGTGGTTTTTTTCTACGCGTATGCCCGAT
>LUMI01001053.1_pt1 | contig 10453 bp, 8 predicted proteins | sample 729681 | NCBI WGS metagenome assembly LUMI01 (sample SAMN03860267, study PRJNA289734) | marine metagenome | biome: seawater column; feature: ocean; material: water; isolation source: Red Sea water column Station 34 - depth 10m | place: Saudi Arabia: Red Sea | collected 2011-10-15 | depth 10 m
ATCACTGTCGATCCGGTGACCGGCATCGCCACCGTCAAGGTCGATGATCCGAATTGCCTGCGGTCCGGTGCCAATCAGGCACAGGGCGTGGCCAAGGACAGCCAGGTCCTGCTGCCGCGATTTGTCGCCTATGACAGTGATGATCCGAGAACGTTCCACACATCCATGATCGAGCCGCCGGAAGGCGAGAACCCGGTCAAATTTGCCCATCAGGTTACGCTTGATATGGGCAGGTTCCGAGAATTCTGCCAAAGCTCCGGCGCAACAGGCGGATAAGAGCCTGTAATTGCCTTCGCGGCATTGTGTTTGCCGGGCCATGACCTTATAACCTCCACAAATCAAAGCCCTTGCAAGGGCAGTTCTGTTTTCAGGTGCCGGATAGAGAAAATGGACGAGACACATTTCAGCCAAGCCCGACAGACCATGGTCGATTGCCAGATCAGGCCGACCAAGGTCACCGATGAAGCCATCATTGATGCTTTTGCCACAGTCCCGCGCGAGGCCTTTGTGGGCCGCAACCAGCGCGCCATCGCCTATGTCGATGAAGATCTGCCGTTGCCGGGCGGACGCTGCATGATGGAGCCGATGGTCATGGCGCGGATGATCCAGGCCATGCAGGTCTCGAAAGGTGACAATGTTCTGGTGATCGGAGCCGCCACAGGCTACGGCACAGCGATCCTTGGAAAGCTCGCCGGTTCCGTCATCGCTGTCGAGACACGCACGCAGATGGTCGAGAAGGCGCAGGAAACGCTCGTCTCGATCGGCACCGACAACGCTGTCGCGATCAAGGGGCGGCTGACCGATGGGTTTGCCAAGGAAGGGCCCTATGATGCCATCCTTGTCGAAGGCGCGGTCGAAACCGTGCCCGAGCGCATTCTGAAGCAACTTGGCAATGGCGGCAGGCTTGTCGCCGTGTGGCGTCCGGCGGACGCCGCGGTAGGGGTCGCCAGCGTCTGGACCATGGCTGGCGATGATTTTGTCCGCAAGCCGTTGTTCGACGCACAGGTGCCAGTGCTTGACGAATTCCGTTGTAAACGCGAATTTGTATTCTAACGGACTGGAGGCGAGGGGAGCGTCGAAGGTCAAACGCCCTGAAAGCAGAGATTTTATGCGCCCTTCACTTACACCCCTTACAATCTGCGTAACGGTTATTGCAACCTTTCTGGCGACATCTGTGCCTGCCGGCGCTGTGACGCTTGAAGAGACTTTGCGGGCGGCGCTGTCCAACAGCCTGACCCTTCAATCCGCGCGCAAATCATGGCTCGCCAGCCGTGAGGATATCGGCACGTCGGTTTCGACATCGGAATGGAGTGCCACCGGAAAGCTGACCGGCAACCAGTACAAGACGGATGCGAAGGGCGCGACAAAGAGCGGGTTTCTTGATTCGCAGAGCGTCAACGCCACGGTCAGCCTGAGCCGCAACCTGTATGACGGCGGCCAGACGGACGAGAATGCACGACTTGGCGCGATCCGGCTCGATATCGCCGAAGCGCGTTACAGAGCCGCCGAGCAGCAGGTTCTTCTGGGAACGATCGAGACTTATCTGTCGGTGCTGAAGGCCAACCGCGAGGTCGCGCTGAACGAGGCCAATGTCGCAAGGCTTGAGGAGCACGTGAATGCGGCTCGGGTGCGGCTCGAAGCCGGGGCGGCGACCCAGACCCAGCTGGCCCAGGCCGAAGCCCGGCTGTCACGGGCGCGCACCACCTTGATTGATGCTCTTACCGGTCTTCGCAATGCCGAGGATTCATTCCTGACAGCGACCGGCCTCGAGGCCGGCAATCTGGACCCGGACATTGATGCCGGCATGTTGCCGGTAACGCTGATTGAAGCTGACGACATGGCGCGCCAATACAGCCCTGATGTCGCCATTGCGCGCCTGACGGTCGATGTGTCGACGCAGCAGTTCAATGCCCTGATGGCGAGCGTCAAGCCGACGGTCGCATTCTCGCTGAACGCGACGGAGTCGATGGCGGAGGGGACCCGGTCCGACAAAACCGAGTTATCGGCCCAGATCAAGCTGTCCTCGCCGCTGATGCCGACCGGATCGATCCGTGCCAAGTCGCGCAGCCTTTCGGCAAGCCTCGAGGCCGCCAAATTCGACCGTGACAACGCCTTGCGGTCAGCCAGCCTTGCTGTTCGAAACGCCTTTCGCAATCTCGAGACGGCACGCTCGCACAGCGCCGCTGTCAATGCCGAGCTTGCCGCATCGCGCCTTGTTGCCACAGGCATTACCAATGAATTCCAGTTTGGCCAGAAGACAACACTGGACGTTCTGGACGCCGAACAGGATGTCAGCGATGCCGAACTGCGCGGGGTAAGCGCAGATCACGCGATCCTGATGGCGGCCTTCCGCCTGCGGGCCGCAAGCGGCATGCTGTCTGCCAGTTCCTTCAACCTTGACGGTGTTCTGGGCCCGCTTCAGGACATGCAGCCGATCGAGCCACGCTTCACGAGCTGGGTGCCGCTGAACGTCGAATGGCCGGAATGTGACGGCGGGGCTTCGGATGCCGGGGCTGCTGATGCGGAGGTCGATTCGCAGCCCGAGACGGCAGAGACGAGCCTGGTGGTTCCGGTGGAAGAGCCAGAGACAATCGAGGTCACCGAAACGGCTGTGCTGGTCCAGTTGGATGATGCCGGACCAATTGCTGCCGAAAATAGCGGCATCGTGTGGGACATCCGCACGAACCAGCCCTGAGCAGGCCGGTGCCGTCCGTGTGGCGTTGTTGTGAAAGGACCCGCCGAGGGGGAGCCAGAAACAGGAAAACGACGGCGAAACGGATGCCATGGCAGCGATCCGCGAGGCTGTCGAGGAACGGCAGAAGGCGTTCGGCGCCCTTGATGACGGCATCCTCGACCTCGACGAGGTTGTCTGGCGCAGTCCGGCGAGGGCGATTATCGATCCGACCGATACGATCAGCCGTCTAGCCGAAGAGGCTGACAAGGTCGCCAAAGGCATTGAGGATGTACCGCCGGATGCCAGAATACACAGGCCTCGCGCCGAACCCGACTTCGGAACGGCGGGCAGGAAATCTTCTTCCGCCGCGGCTGGCGAGAACGCCGAGGCCAGCATCAGGGCGCTTGTGATGGCAACGCTCGAGGAGCAGGGCAAAATAGGCCCTGACGGCAAGCTGGCGGTCAGTGAAGAGGAGGTCAGGCGCATGGTCCGCGAACATATAGACCAGTGGATGGCACAGCAGATGAGCGCGGGTGACTAAGCCGCATTGCAGAACGCCTCCGAAATGCGTAGAAACGCCAACCGAGACCGCTTGAACACACAGGATTGATCCATCGCCGCTGACCGGTGCGGGAACGAGCCCCCCCGCCCAGACAAGACGCGGCGATCTTATTTTGTCAGAACCGATCATGTCAGATACAGAACTCGCCAAGACCTACGATCCGAAGATCATCGAAGCAGACTGGTACGAACGCTGGGAAGGCGGCGGCAATTTCGCCTGTGACCCGTCTTCGGAAGCCGAACCTTATGTGATCATGATGCCGCCGCCGAATGTGACCGGCAGCCTGCATATGGGCCATGCCCTTACATTCACGCTTCAGGACCTGCTGATCCGGTTCAACCGCATGCGCGGCCGCGACACGCTGTGGCAGCCGGGTCAGGACCATGCCGGCATCGCGACGCAGATGGTGGTCGAACGCCAGCTGGCCGAACAGGGCATCGACCGGCGCGACATGGGCCGTGAAAAGTTCCTCGAGCGGATGTGGGAATGGAAGGCGGAGTCGGGCGGCACAATCCAGCGCCAGATGCGCCGGCTCGGCGCCTCGCCGGACTGGGAGCGCAACCGGTTTACTCTCGATGACGGGCTGTCGCGCGCCGTCATCAAGATTTTTGTCCAGATGCACCGCGACGGGCTGATCTATCGCGACAAGCGGCTGGTCAACTGGGACCCGAAACTGCTGACCGCCATCTCCGACCTCGAGGTCGAGCAGCGCGAGCAGGAAAGCTCGATGTGGCACCTCAAATACAGGCTTGAGGGATCAGAGGACGAATATATCTCCATCGCGACGACCCGCCCCGAAACCATGCTTGGCGACGGCGCCGTGGCCGTTCATCCAGACGACGAGCGCTACAGGCATATTGTAGGCCGCATGTGCATCCTGCCGCTGTCGAACCGGCCGATCCCAATCTGCCGCTGATCAACCTGATGACGGCGCAGGCAAAGATGGAAGCCATTCCGGAAATTCCGGAAAAATATCAGGGCATGGACCGGTACGAGGCGCGCAAGCAGATCCTTGCCGACCTTGCCGAAGAAGGGCTGGTCGAGCGCGAGGAGAAGGTGCTGAACAGCGTCCCGCACGGTGACCGTTCGGGCGTCGTCATCGAGCCCTGGCTGATGGACCAGTGGTATGTGAACGCCGCCGAACTGGCGAAGCCGGCGATCGCCGCTGTCGAGGACGGGCGCACACGCTTCGTGCCGGAGCGCTGGTCGAAGACCTATTTCGAATGGATGCGCAACATCCAGCCATGGTGCATCTCGCGCCAGCTGTGGTGGGGGCATCGGATTCCCGCCTGGTACGGGCCAGACGACCATATCTTCGTCGAAGAGGATGAAGCGGCGGCGCTCGCCGCGGCACAGGCGCATTACGGCGAGGCCGTCGAGCTGCGCCGTGACGAGGATGTGCTCGACACCTGGTTCTCGAGCGGTTTGTGGCCGTTCTCGACCCTCGGCTGGCCGGACGGGACGGACGAGGGGACACGCGATCTTGCGCGCTATTATCCCGGCGCGGTTCTGGTCACCGGGTTCGACATCATCTTTTTCTGGGTCGCCCGTATGATGATGATGAGCATGTACGCCATGGACGGCGAAGTGCCGTTCCGCGATGTCTATATTCATGCCCTTGTCCGCGACGAGAAGGGCCAGAAGATGTCGAAATCCAAGGGCAATGTGATGGACCCGCTGGACCTGATCGACCAGTATGGCGCCGATCCGCTGCGCTTCACGCTGACAGCCATGGCCGCGCAGGGCCGCGACATCAAGATGTCGACGACACGGCTGGAGAGCTACCGCAACTTCGCCACCAAGATCTGGAACGCCTGCCGTTTCCTGCAGATGAACGGCTGTACTGGCGGGGCAGGCGAGATTGACCTCGCAAAGGTCGAGGAGCCGGTCAACCGCTGGATCGTCGCCGAATATAACGAGGCGATTGCGAAGACCACTGCCGCCATCGAGGCCTACCGCTTCAACGAGGCGGCCGATGCGCTCTACAGCTTTGTCTGGCATTCCTATTGCGACTGGTATGTCGAGCTGATCAAGCCGCAGCTCGATGGCGATGCGACCGAGACCCGCGCCACTGCGGCAGCCATCCTTGCCGGATCGTTGCGCTTGCTGCATCCGATCATGCCCTACCTGACCGAAGAGCTGAACGAGAAGATCTTCGCCAGCAGCGACATGATGATCACCGAAGCCTGGCCGGATGCGGTCGCGCTTCCGCAGACGGATTCGCCGAAGGAGATTGGTTTTCTGATCAATCTTATCAGTGATATCAGATATATACGTTCCGAAATGAATGTACCACTTTCAGCGAAGCCTGTACTTCAGCTGCGCGGCGCTTCGGACCTTCAGACCCGGTCTGTCGAGGTGAACCGGGCAGCCTTGCTGCGACTGGCCCGCCTCGAGGGGATCGAGACGGTCGATAATTTCGGCAGCGGCACGGCACGTGGCACGGTTGACGGCGTCGATATCGGGCTGCCGCTTGCCGGCATCCTCGATCTTGACGCGGAACGGGCGCGCCTTGAAAAGGCCATTGCCGCCGTTGGTGGCGAGATCGAGAAGATTTCGCGCAAGCTGGACAATCCCGGCTTCATCGCCAAGGCGCCTGAAGAGGTGGTGGAAGAAAACCGTCGCCGGCTGGACGAGGAACAGACACGCCGCGCGGCGCTTGAAGCTGCGCTGTCACGTCTCGGCTGACAGGATGCCGTCACCTGCATTAAGGTGGCGGTCGCAACATCAATTGGAACACAGATCAGGTCAAACCCCGGGGTTGATATGAAAAATTCGAAGACAGTCCTCATCGACAAGAATCCAGGCCGGAACAGCCAGACATTCGGCGTCGCGCGCGAACTCGGCACTTCGGTGGACCTGATCCACGAGCCGTCGATCGGCGTTGTCGGTAACAAGGGGGATTCCCAGTGCTATGTCGGCGTCCAGCCCAAGGTGGAAACCATCCATCAGGCGCTTCTGGCGCGTATCGGCACCGAGTCCGACAAGATGTCGATGCGGCTTGTGCAGCCGGAATTCACCATCGCCACCTCGGACGGCATCCGCAACGGCACCAAGGAAATGCGGTATTCGCTGATCGGGCGCGAGGTCACCAATGATTCGCTTTGCGAGCACCTGAGCGCTTCCGGCCTTGAGGGCGTGATCGCCGTCGTGGCCTGCGACAAGCCGCCCGTTGGAACGCTTGCCGCGATCCTGGAGCACAACCGCCCGGCCGTGATCATGTCGGACGGATCGATCCGCCCGGGAACCGATTCCGCCACCGGCGAGCCGATCGATATCATCACCAGCTACCAGCTGGCAGGTAGCGACGACGAGGGGATGAAGCGCCGGATCGCGCTGGAGGCCTGCCCGGGCTTCGGCAGCTGTGGCGGCATGTTCACCTACAACACGATGCAGACCTTCATCGGCGTCGTCGGCATGCAGCCGCTTCATATGGTGTCTCCGGCGTCGCAGGATGACCGCCGCCTGACCGAATTCCCCGACCAGCTGATCGACTGCCTCGACAACATGGTCGCCAAGGACATCAAGCCACGTGACATCGTCACCAACGAATCCATCCGCAACGCCATCATCGTGGCGATGGCGGTGGGTGGCTCGACCAACGTCATGCTGCACGCGCCGGAAATCGCCCGTGCCGCGGGCTACAGCAATTTCTCCGCCGATGTGATGAGCGCCGAGGAATTCAACCACCTGTCGACCAATGTCGTGCCGGTGATCGTCGATGCCCGTCCGTTCGGCCGGTTCTCGATGGTCGATATCGACGCCAGGGGCGGCATTCAGGTCTTCGTGAAGGACCTGCTTGATGCCGGCCTGCTGAACGGCGATGTGCTGACCTGCACCGGCGAGACGCTTGCCGAGCAGCTGGCGCGCCTCGATCCGCCGGCGCCAGATGGCGATGTCATCCACAGCGTGGCAAAGCCCTACAAGCCGACCGGCGGCCTTCGCGTGCTCGGCGGCAACCTGTCACCGGAATTCAGCGCCGTGCTGAAACTCGCCGGTGTCGAGGGTGGCCTCGAGAACAATATCTTCGCCGGCCGCGCCAAGGTGTTCGACGGCGAGCAGAAGCTGCTCGAGATGCTGGACGGCAACCCCGACCATTTCGAGGATGGCGATATGATCGTTGTCCGCTATGAAGGCCCGGTCGGCGGTCCCGGCATGCCCGAAATGCTGGACTCCACCTCGCGCATCACAGCGCTCTGCCGCGAGCGCGGCATCGTTGTCGGCCTGATGACGGACGGCCGCTTCTCCGGCGGTTCGGTCGGCCTTGTGATCGGCCATGTCGGTCCGGAGGCCGCTGTCGGCGGCCCGATCGGCCTGATCGAGCAGGGCGACGACATTCTGGTCGATCTGAACGACAACACGCTCAGCTGCAAGCAGCTCGAGGATGACGCCGTGATGGCATCCCGCAAGGCGGCCTGGGACGCGGCCGTGGCCGCGAATGGCGGCACGCATCCGTCAGTCGGCGATGCCGATACAAGGCTGCTGAACCGCATGCGCTGTTCTGCGGTGTCGGCCGTTCATGGCGCCGGCATGCATCCGGGCGGACAGCTGTGGGTGAACGAGCCGCGCAAGGCCGACAAGACCGGCTTCACGCCAAGCAACAGGCATCGCTAGGTGATCGGGCGCGCCGGCGCCGTCAGGCGGGGTCGGCGAGTTCCACCCAGACGGGTGTGTGGTCGGAGGGTTTTTCTTCGCCGCGCGGTCCCTTGTCGACGCCCGCGCCGGTGATCCGGTCGGCGGCCTCCGGTGACAGCAGCAGGTGGTCGATCCGCACGCCGTTGTCCTTTTGCCAGGCGCCGGCCTGATAATCCCAGTAGCTGTACAGAACCTCCGCCGGGTGGCAGGCTCGAAGCGCGTCGGTATAGCCGTCATGGCACAGGCTGTAGAAGGCGGCGCGGCTTTCCGGCCGGGTGAGGGCGTCGCCCTCCCAACCGGGCGGGTCGTAGCAGTCGATATCCTGCGGGATCACATTGAAATCGCCGCCGAGAACGACCGGCATTTCCGATGCCAGCATCTCGCCTGCACGGGCGCGCAGCCGTTTCATCCATGACAGCTTGTAGTCGAATTTCGGCCCAGGTGCCGGGTTTCCGTTCGGCAGGTAGATGGTGGCGACACGAACGCCGCCGACCGTAGCCTCCATGTAGCGGGCCTGCTCGTCCTCGTCATCGCCGGGAAGGCCGCTGGTGACGTCTTCCAGGGGCATCCGTGCGGCGATAGCGACGCCGTTATAGCTTTTCTGCCCGTGAAAGGCGACGTGCCAGCCAAGCTCCTGATAGGCCTCGACCGGGAAATTCACGTCCTGTGTCTTGGTTTCCTGGATCAGCAGGACATCACAGCTGCCGGCGCGCAGATAGTTCAGGATGTGGTCCTGCCGCGCCTTGGCGGAGTTCACGTTCCAGCTGGCGATTCGCATCGGATCAGACTGAGAAGGAGGTGCCGCAACCGCAGGAGGCTGTGGCGTTCGGATTGCTGACCGAGAAATAGGCGCCCATCAGGTCCTGCACATAGTCGAGCTCGGCATTGTCCACCAGCTCGAGCGAGATTTCGTCGATCACGACCTCGACATCATGGCTGACGAAACTCAGATCATCGTCCTGGCGCGCCGTGTCGATGCTGAACTCATACTGAAAGCCGGAGCAGCCGCCGCCATTCACGGCGACCCGGAAGAAGCTGCCGTCGGGCTCGTTCTCCAGCATCACGGTGATCCGCTTTGCCGCCGCGGCGCTCAGCCCGAACTGTCCGGCACCCGGTTGACCGGCATGGCCCGGACCTGCCGCCCCGGCGTCTGCGGTGCTGCCTGACATGTTGTCTGCTGTGCTGTCGCTCATCGCCTGAATGGCCTCCTGCGCGCGGGTCGCGTCCTGTTTCCAATATGACCGCAGGAGGGCGGCAAATCAAGCTGGGCGCAGGGGCTGGAGGGATTGTCGGTGTCAGGCGCATGGCAGCTGTTCATGCCGGGTGATTATGTTTGAGAAAAATCCCTGCAAAGCCTACATTACCGGCAGTTCCACGCCACGCTCCCGGGGTTGTCCGACGTGTCATCCGCAGCCGAGAATTCCATGCGCGAGACGCGCGATCTTGCCGCCTATGCCTGCCATGGGCCGCAAAGCCGTGGACGGCAGCATGACGAGACGCGCGAGCGCGGTGATGGCGGCAAATCCGGCGCGATGCCCGATACACTGGCCGATACACTGGCCGACACACTGGCCGGCCGCACGCCGTTCCAGCGTGACCGCGACCGCATCCTGCATTCCGGAGCGTTCAGACGGCTGAAACACAAGACGCAGGTTTTCGTCTATCACGAGGGTGACTATTTCCGTACCCGCATGACGCATTCCATCGAGGTTGCGCAGATCGCGCGGTCGATGGCGCGTGCGCTTCGCCTGAATGACGATCTTGCCGAGGCGGTGGCGCTCGCCCACGATTTGGGCCACACCCCGTTCGGCCATGCTGGCGAAGACGCGCTTCAGGCCGCGATGCGGGATTTCGGCGGGTTCGATCATAACGAGCAGACTGTTCGCGTGGTCACGGCACTTGAACAGCGCTATGCCGCCTTTGACGGGCTGAACCTCACCTGGGAAACGCTGGAAGGTGTGGTCAAGCATAATGGCCCGATCGCTGACCGTTCGGCCGTCCGCCCGGCGATTGCCGCGCTCGATGCGTCCCTGCAGCTTGAGCTTGGCACGCATTGTTCGGCCGAGGCGCAGCTTGCCAACCTGTCCGACGACATCGCCTATCTGTCGCATGATTTCGACGATGCGCTTCGCGCAGGATTGTTCGGTTTCGATGCCATCGCCGATCTGCCGCAGGTCGGCCCGATCCTTGCCGCCATAGAGGCCGCTCACGGCCAGCTGATTCCGGGGCGCCGGACCCATGAGCTCGTCCGCCGCCTGATCAGCGTGTTTGTAAGCGACCTGCTGGCACAATCATCATCCAATCTGGAACGTCTGGGTGCCGGTTCGGCAGACGACATCCGCGGTGCCGGAGAGGCGGTCATCGCCTTCAGCCCGGAGATGGCGCGCGACCTTGAAACGATCCGCGACTTCCTGTTCACGAATATGTGGCGGCACTACAAGGTCAATCGCATGACCAGCAAGGCAAGACGGGTGGTGACAGAGCTGTTCGATTTGTTTATGTCCGAGACCAACACGCTGCCGTCCGAATGGCAGATGCATGATGGCCGGGCCATCGGCACGCTGGACGAGACGTCCCGCGCC
>LUMI01003814.1_pt1 | contig 10443 bp, 10 predicted proteins | sample 729681 | NCBI WGS metagenome assembly LUMI01 (sample SAMN03860267, study PRJNA289734) | marine metagenome | biome: seawater column; feature: ocean; material: water; isolation source: Red Sea water column Station 34 - depth 10m | place: Saudi Arabia: Red Sea | collected 2011-10-15 | depth 10 m
AAATGATCTCGCCCGTCGTAACACGTTATACTTTCAATACCCCAATCAGGTTTTGCAGTCATTCTTTCAAATGATCTCTCGGTTACTTGACCCCAGGCAGCAATCCAATCAATGCTTGGATTAGGGAAAACTGACATTGCGGGGATTGAGGCTGTTGCCTTTGCAGTAGCTCCAACCCATTGGTTTGCGTTACGAATTGCTTCGAAATAATCGTAACTTAGCATTTTATGCATTTTATTTATCCTAAACCAAAGGTGCGGTAAAAAGGGGCATGGTAATTTTTGGTCTTTAAGCTATGCTGCACTGCAGCTAAGATAGTCGGAAAAATTTCGTATGACAAGTTCAGATAAAAATTTGCAGTCAATTGATCCGCAATTAGGTAAAAATTTGCAGAAATTAGAGGAATTGTCAGGACGTTTTTTTGAAGTTCTGAGTAACAAAAAGCAGATTAATCCCGCATTGAACGGTCCTGGGCACGATATTTTTGTAAAAACAGTAGGTGCTTATTTAAAAAGTATGGCTCAAAGTCCTACTTTCATACTTGAACAGCAAGTATCCTACTGGGGGAAAACCCTGGAATATTTTGCGGAGACGCAAAAGCAATTTTTTTCTGAGGCTAATGATGCAGTAAACACTGAATATGTTGATAGACGTTTTACACATCAATTATGGAAGAGTAGCCCGTTTTTTAAATATGTTTTAAAACAGTACCAAGCTAATTCGGATATGATCAAAACCGCAGTGGCTCAAGTAGAGGGTTTGTCACCGAAAGACCAAGCGCGGCTAGAGTATTTTTCTAGTCAAATTATTGATATGATGGCTCCCACTAATTTTTTTGGAACAAATCCCGATGCCCTGGAGAGAGCTTTTTTAACCAAAGGGCGATCTTTAGTGCAAGGTCTCGAGAATTTAATACGGGATTTAGAGGCTAATGATGGGGAGTTATTAGTCCGCTTAGCAGATGAAAGTGCTTTCAAAGTTGGATCAGATTTAGCGGCTACCCCTGGCAAAGTTGTCTTTCGGAACAGACTTTTTGAATTAATTCAGTATACACCTTCTACTGAGAAGGTGTATAATACTCCTTTACTCATGTTTCCTCCCTGGATTAACAAGTTTTATATCCTGGACTTAAGAGCTAACAATAGCTTGATACGTTGGATAGTTGACCAGGGCTACACATTATTTGTGGTATCATGGGTGAACCCGGACTCAACCTACTCTAATGTTGGTCTTGAGGACTATATTGAGCAAGGATATCTGGAGGCTATTGACCAAGTAAAAAGCATTTGCAAGGTCAAAAAAATAAATGCTTTAGGGTATTGTATTGCAGGGACAACACTAAGCCTGGTCATGTCTATAATGAGTCAGCGAGGTGATAGTTCTTTAAATTCGGCCACGCTTCTTACCACATTAACTGACTTTTCCAATCAACGTGAATTTACACCATTCTTACAAAATGATTTCATTGACGCAATCGAGAGTGAGACTAAAAGCAAAGGCATTCTAGAAAGCTTTATTATAGCGCGGACATTTAGTTTTCTTCGTTCGAACGATCTTATCTATTCTCCAGCAATTAAGAGTTATATGATGGGTGAGGCTCCTCCCTCTTTTGACTTACTATTTTGGAATGGAGACGGATCAAATTTACCCGGAAAGATGGCAATGCAATACCTAAGGCACTTATGCCAGGAAAATCAATTTGCAAAAAATGAATTAATAATGTTCGACAAGAAAATTGGCGCTGTAGATATAGAAACGCCTGTCTTCGCCATAAGTTGTGAAACAGACCATATTGCATCTTGGAAAGATAGTTTCCGAGGGTTACAAAATTTCAGTTCTAAAGAAAAGGTTTTCGTGCTTTCTGAGGCTGGACATGTTGCTGGCATTATAAATGCTCCGGATAGGAACAAATATGGATATTACTTCAGAAAAGATGACGTAAATGATCCTGAACAGTGGAAGATTGGTGCAGAATTTGTGAAAGAAAGTTGGTGGCCATTTTGGGAAAGATGGCTGAGGGAGAAATCAGAAGATCTCGTCCAGGCTCGCATACCCTACCTTAGTGGTGACATGGATTTGGGAGATGCTCCAGGTTGCTATGTTCACCAAAAACCACATCTTTAGCAATTGAAAATAAAATATGCCGCAGTGCAGAAAAATCACTTGCATTGCTGCGGCGCAGCATGTATACACAAACTAGTTTAGTTAATTTATAGAGGGCATTCGTCATGGCGGGTACGCAAGATATGAATAAGTTTTTTGAGAATTTTATGGCTTCGTTTCCTATGGATACGGCCATTTTCGACGACGCAGTCGAAAAGCAGTCGGCTATAAGCAAGGAGTATTATGATTTATTTCTAGGCGTGGCTGAGAAGTCAACCACAGTAACATATAAATGGGCTACGGAGACACTTGCTAAAATGCAGAAAGCTCCAAGCTACGATGGTGATCCATCTAGTTATGCTAAATCTATAGGAGATTTTGTCTCTGAGCAAGCTGACGTAGCGACCGAAAATCTCGCAGCATATGCAGAGATCGCAAAAAANNNTAGTTAGACTTATAAATCTTTTGTAGATTGAAAAGAGGTAGCAGTTTGTTGCCTCTTTATTTTTTGCTGCATATGCTTAATAATTGCTGCAACGCTGCAATGGGGAGTTCACAGTGGAAAATAAGTCAAGTACTTTGCTTATCAAAAGATACGCCAGTCGCCGTCTGTATAATACTGAAACAAGTGATTACGTTACCCTTGATGACATAGCAGGTTTTATCAGATCTGGTCGCGATGTGCAGATTATTGATCTAAAGTCTGGAGATGATTTAACCAGGCAATATTTACTCCAGATAATCGCTGAGCATGAGAGTAGGGGAGAAAACGTACTTCCAATTGATGTTTTGACAGATTTGGTGCGAAGTTATGCAAGTCAAACGACTTCGGCTCTTCCAGAGTTTTTGACAATGTCCCTAGAAATGTTTCGTGAAAGCCAATCTAAATTTATGGAAAATATGAACAGCATTAACCCTATCCAGGGAATGCCTGGGTTTGAAAATTTGCAGGCTCAGCAAAATGCATTTTTGAAGGCGTTTATGAGTAGTTTGTCCAGGTATAATTCTAACGAGTCTTCCGAAAAAGACTCAAATGATCCTTCAAGCGGAACAAAAGATGACCTTGAAGCGATAAAAACTCAATTAAGTGAACTACAAGAAAAGCTAAATAAATTAAGTTAACTTTTAGAAGCCAATCTTATCTCTCAATGAATACCAGGTCATTGCCATCACCAGAAGAGGTGAACGGGCAAAACGACCTCCTGGGAAGGGTAGTGAGGGTACCTTTTCCATCGCATCGAAGCCATCACTGTCTTGATTTAATATTGTTTGAGCAATGAGCTTGCCGGCGTGAGTGGCATTGCCGACACCATGGCCAGAAAAGCCAGAAATATTGAATTCATTCTTACTAAGACGTTTGAAATATGGCATACGACGCATCGTGATCCCTAAAGTGCCCCCCCAAGCATAATCAATTTTTATGTCGTCTAATTGTGGAAAAATCTTGAGCATTGGTTTGCGTACCTTAGAGGCGATATTTTGTGGAAATTTGTATCCGTAGCTTTCCGTTCCTCCAAAAAGTAACCTTTTATCGTGTGCTTAGCTTTTACTGAAGTCCTATTAGTTCGTAAAGTAACGGTATCACCCTTATTTATTTTTTGGACTGGTGATTGCTCGAAAATTCTTAACCCATTTTCCTTACCTGCCTTTGCGATTCCTAATGCGTAGCGTAATGGATGCAAGTGAGCGGCATTTGAAAACAAAATACCACCTTTGTATGCACTGGAAATACAAAGTTCCAAACTTTCTTCTTTGCTAATGATATCTACATTTCCTTGCTTATATCTTTTTTCAAGAAATTCTGCGTACGAATGAAGATCGGATGCCTCAGAACTTGAATTTCCAAGATTCGCTACGCCTGGACGCAGGAAGCAATCAATTTTATCTCTTTTTATAATTGTTTTAACAGTATCGATCGCATCATCTGCCAGATGCCAAAGTTTGTCTCCTAGATTTTCTCCCACCAACTTAATTAAGTCGCGTTGATCCATACGTTGTCCGGCACCCAACTGTCCACCATTCCTTCCAGATGCCCCAAACCCTACTTTCTGTGCCTCTAACAAGGCAGTATCAGCGCCGGCTCTGGCTAGAAAAAGCCCTGCAGTTAATCCGGCATAGCCGCCACCAATAATTGCGACGTCAACTGAAATTTCGTGGGTTAATGGTGCAAAATCTGGTAGCAATTCTGAGGTTGCTGTATACCAACTGTTATGTGGATATCGGTTGGTTTCATCATTTACATATAATAAATTCATACATTTAACAAAAGATGCTCCCTTTCCCAGGGACTTATAACTTGTAAAAATTCTTCGTGCTCTGCCCTTTTCACGATCGAATAAACTCGACAAAATTCGGTACCAAGAATTTTATGTAATGGGGTTGCTTCCTCAAACAAGTCCAAAGCCGAGCCTAGCCCACGCGGAATGTCTTCTGCTCCCTCATAAGCATCACCACGGAATTGCTTAGACGGACGGATTTCGTTCTTAATTCCAAGATAACCGCATGCTAGAGAGATCGCGATACCCAGATAAGGATTACAGTCCATACCGGCTAGGCGATTTTCGACGCGTCGCGCAGAATTACTTGAAAGTGGCACTCTAATGCCCGTAGTTCTATTGTCTCTTGCCCATTCGAGATTAATTGGCGCTGCATGGTCTTTGACATAACGTCTGTAGGAGTTCACGTAGGGCGCAAGAACTGCGATAGCGCAGGGTAAGTATCTCTGTAAACCGCCAATGAAATGGTAAAACATATCAGTCTCTCCACCTTGCGGTCCAGAAAATAGATTTTCTCCGGTGTTTTTATCTAAAATTGAGTGATGAATATGCATAGCACTTCCCGGTTCATCTTCAATTGGTTTTGCCATAAATGTGGCAAAACAATTATGACGTAATGCAGCTTCCCGTATTAACCTTTTGAAGTAAAAAACTTCATCCGCTAACTTAAGCGGATCCCCGTGCTGAAGGTTGATCTCTAATTGTCCTGCTCCTCCTTCTTGAGTAATCCCATCGATTTCAAAACCCTGTAATTCTGCGAAATCATAGATATCATCAATTACGGGCCCGAACTCATCAACCGCCGTCATAGAATATGCCTGACGTGCAGCAGCAGGTCGACCTGATCTGCCCATCATTGCTTGAATTGGTGTTCTTGGGTCTGAATTTCTACTCACTAAATAGAATTCCATCTCTGGTGCAACAATGGGAGCCCAGCCTTCTTTTTTATATAATTCTAAAACTTTCTTTAAAACGTTCCGAGGTGCAAAAGGTACAGGTTTGTTCTTCCTATCGTAAGCATCATGTATTACCTGTAACGTCCAGTCCCCGGTCCAAGGCGCCGCAGTAGTAGTTGAGTAATCTGGATCCAAGATCATGTCTCGCTCAATAAAACCTTCTTTTCCCGCAGCCTCTCCCCAACCACCTGTTATCGTTTGGAAGAAAATGGAATCAGGTAAATGAAAAGTTTTTTGCCTAAGAAATTTTTGCGCTGGCACTGCTTTTCCACGCGCTATGCCTGGAAGGTCAGAAACAATGCACTCTACTTCGTCCACCTTTTTCCCTTCGACATAAGCTCTTGCTGCATCGGGAGCTTTGCTCAGAATATTTGAGAATGTTTTCATAATGGAATTCATCGCGGTGAAGAGAAGATTGTCTGGCACAATTCCTTTTCCCCTATTTTCAATCAAACCTTGGATATAATCAGAATTAAACTCTGGATGTGGTTGAAAAGTAATAATATTATCATCATACGCTAGTCCTGCAAATTTACAGAAATCATTAGTCATAAGTGTTTCGGCATTGGATGGTGGTACAATTACTTGATCTTGATGCCAAGCATTTAAGTTTACGTCTCTGTTTCCATATTTATATAGAGTTGAACCAACTGACCAACCGCCTTCAAACTTTTCAACTACGCCACCTAATGCTTGTGCTATAATTTGGTGACCAAAGCATATGCCCACCAGTGGGAGCTTTTCATAGTGGATAAGTCTAATAAATTCGCGAAGTGGATCTAGCCATCTATGGTCCTCATATACGCCGTGACGCGAGCCGGTTATTAGCCAGCCGTTGCATTCATCTGGTGACTTTGGGAATACCATGTCCAAAACAGGATATGTTTCAAAAACAAAATGTTCTGAACTTAAAAACTTTTTAAACAAGTCTGGATAATCGCCAAATTTATGCAAAAGACTTTCATGGCTTTTCCCAGTTTGTAAAATACCAATTTTCATAAATTCTCCTAACGTACCCAGTCATACGCTGTTAATATAGTATTTCCACTTATCTGCCGAGTTTATTTTATCAAATTGCTTAAGCTCTTGCTTTTTTGTTAATACTAAGTTTGTAACTAAATTTTCAGGAAACATTTGTCTTATTAAGTCGTCATTTTGAAAAAGATCAATTGCAGAGCTCAAATTCTGAGCCAATTGAGGTAACTTTGAAGAATATGCATCTCCCTGAATTGGTTTTGGCGCATCTATTTTATTTTTAATTCCCTGAAGAGCGGCGCCTAATACGGCAGTGAATACCAAATATGGGTTTGTATCCCCTCCAGCAACTCTGTGCTCAATACGTTTGGAAAGAGGATTACCCATTGGTATCCTTATCGCAGCAGTTCTGTTCTCATACGCCCAAGAAATTCCCGTTGGGGCGTGAGCTTTTGGGGTTAAGCGTTCATAACTATTTTCAAAGGGTGCAAAGATCAGGGTTGAGGCTCTCATGGCCAATATACAGCCGCCGACAGCATATTTTAAAGTATTTGAGCCAGCATCTCCATCATTGCTAAAAATATTTTGCCCTTCTTTATCTAATATGGAAAAGTGCATGTGCATTCCATTGCCGGGTTGGTCAAGATATGGCTTCGCCATAAAAGTTGCAGTCAATTTATGCTTTAGCGCCACTCCTTTAGTAATGACCTTAAACAAAAGCGCATCATCTGCTGCTAATAATGCATTACGATGTTTGAGGGTTACTTCAAATTGGCCACAGCCTGACTCGGAGGTTATACTTTCAAAATTAATCCCAGCCTCAATGCACGCTTCCTGAATTTCATTCAAGATGACCTCAAAATCGTTTAAATTTTGAGTGGAGAGCACATCTGCACGCACCAGTTGTGTGTTGGTTTTAGGATTAATCGGTGGTTTCAGCGAGCTATGTTCAGCATTGACTAAATAAAATTCCATTTCCGTCGCTGCTGCGACACTCCAACCCCTTTTTTTATAACCTTCTAAGGTTTTAGCCAAACTATGTCTTGCATCGCCAAGAAAACTTTCATCATCATCTGTAAACATCCAACATGGATGAAACACCGGTGCTTTTTCTAACCATGTTAGCTTAAAAGGTTTTCGTTCGGTCGGAGTAATATATCCGTCTGTGTCGCCAGACTCAAAAACGAGTGGACTATTCTCAATATCCTCTCCAAATAAATCAACATTTAGAGCTGATAAGGGCAGTCGGATTGACTTAGTTTTTAATTTTTTTGCATTTTTATTTGGTAGTATTTTGCCCCTAAGAATGCCATTTAAGTCTGCAACTGCTACCTGGATTGTTTTCGCCGATACTTTCGACATACTCTCACCATCAATATTTGTTTAGACAATTTCATCCAATTCATCATTTGTCCACATAACTTTCTTGGTTAGTATTCAATAAATCTCAGGATCTAAAGCTGTCATCTTTAATATCACTGCGCTTTCCACGTCTGTAACTCCCAGTAATTTAGCTGCTAAGCGAATTACCGCATCTTCCTCACTGTCACGAGATCCATCTGCTAACGCGACCTGCCACAGACCTTGAATAATTTGCCGACGGTTTTCATAAGGTATATTATTTTTCAGTGCTCTTGTAAAACGAACTGTATCGGGCGCTTCTTGCTCAAGTTGCTCTGCACTATGGATTGTGGAATTAGCCTTTTCTTCAGACATTTCAAATTGTTCCATTAATACCTTTTTTATCGTCTCCACCTCACTCTTATCATATTGTGAATCAGATTTTGCTATACGCACTAGCAGAGCTGCCAAAGCAATTTGTGCATCGTCTGTTGAAACTGGATCGGATTCTTCAGATAATAATGACCTTAGAAAATTGGAAATCATAAAATCCTCATTGTTTAAAATTGGTTACCTGCAAGTACTGATTTTATTCAGACGAGCCGTGAAATATTTTTTGCTGCCTTTACAAAGTCTCTAAATAGCGGATGTGGATCAAAAGGTTTTGACTTTAATTCAGGGTGAAATTGTACTCCTATGAACCAGGGATGATCACTTAGTTCGACAATCTCTGGTAGCCTTCCATCTGGAGACATACCTGAGAAAATTAACCCGTTCTTTTCAAGTTCTTTGCGGTAATTAATATCTACCTCATAACGGTGCCTATGGCGTTCTTCTATATCAGTCGAGTTGTATACTTTTGCAACATTTGAACCTTCAGCCAGTACGGCAGAATATGCCCCAAGACGCATAGTTCCTCCCTTATCATCTTCTACATTTCTTGAAACTTTATGATTTCCTTGGACCCACTCTTTTAGATGATAGATTATTGGTTCGAACCGGCGCTTGCCTGCCTCGTGGTCAAACTCTTCTGAACCAGCGTTCGAGATTCCAGCCATATTCCTGGCGGATTCAATTACCGCAGTTTGCATACCCAAGCAAATTCCCAAATATGGAATTTTATGTTCTCTTGCAAATTTAGCTGCCATTATTTTTCCTTCGGTTCCCCTTTCCCCAAACCCACCTGGCACCAGGATGGCGTGAAACCCGGATAAATGAATTTCTGGATCCTCTTTTTCGAAAGTTTCTGCGTCTACCCACTTAATTTTTACTTCAAGCCTATTGGCCATTCCGCCATGTGTTAATGCTTCAGCTATAGATTTATATGCATCCTCCAGTTGAGTATATTTCCCAACTATCGCAACATTTACATGTCCCTCAGGGTTGTTTAATCGATCTTTTACATCTTCCCATTTTGACAGATCGGGTTTTGGAGCTGGCGTAATATTAAATGCATCAAGAACTGCTTGGTCCAAACCTTCTTGATGATAAGATATCGGCGCTTCATAAATGGAATTCAAATCTTTCGCTGAAATGACGCTTTCAGGACGAACATTGCAAAATAGCGCCAGCTTTTCTCGTTCTTTTTGAGGAATTGATCCTTCGGATCTACAAACTAAAATATCTGGCGATATTCCAATCGACCGAAGTTCTTTTACACTATGCTGTGTTGGTTTTGTTTTTAATTCTCCGCTTGCCTTCACAAATGGGAGTAAGGTCAAATGCATAAAAATACATTCTCCCCTTTGCTTGTCTTGTGAAAATTGTCGAATGGCTTCGAAGAATGGCAAACCTTCTATGTCGCCTACAGTTCCACCTATTTCGCAGAGCATAAAATCAACTTCATCCTCTCCAATTTTTATAAAGTCTTTTATTTCATCAGTAACATGAGGAATAACCTGGATTGTTTTCCCCAAGTAATTACCACGACGTTCCTTTTCTAGCACGTTTGAGTAAATTCTTCCTGAAGATACAGAGTCTGTCATCCTTGCAGATACTCCCGTAAATCTTTCATAGTGACCTAGGTCTAAATCTGTCTCAGCACCATCATCTGTTACAAAAACTTCACCATGCTCAAATGGACTCATTGTTCCTGGATCGACATTTAAATAAGGATCTAATTTTCTTAACCGCACACTATAGCCACGAGCTTGCAATAGTGCGCCGAGAGCTGCTGAAGCTAAACCCTTCCCAAGAGAAGAAACCACTCCGCCCGTGATAAATATAAATCTAGCCATAAACGAGGTTCTCCCATGGTATTTAGCCATTCAAAAATAGCAGTTTTATTACTGCATTAGTCTTGAAAAACTAAAGTTATCACGGGAGTTAAGTATAACAGGATTCGCACTATTTATGCAAGCCATACCAATCTACATCTTGGTAAGATCTCGTATATAATAACAAGAAGTTGTTAATCTGCGCTGGGTACTAAACCTTCTGCAGAGCCCTCTGTGGGTGGTAACAATGACTCTATATCATCCAAAGAGGGATCAGACCCTTTATCGTTATTAGACGACACACCAAGTCTATCCATCACTGAGGTTTCTGATGATTTGTTTGGATCAGAACAGACAAATGTGAAAGTGTTTGAATGCGCTTCGCTGTGATGGTTGAATGCGCTGATATACGGTCATAGGGCAGACAATCCCATGCAGGAAGTGACAGACACTCAATCTGGTCTGAAAAGCGGTGCAGGCCCGCTTCAATGCGGGACATACGTGCATCATCACGCGCAATAAATATGATTGGACCAGTTTCGTTCGCTAACTGGTTTATGACAAGCGGAATTACCG
>LUMI01002323.1_pt2 | contig 10442 bp, 7 predicted proteins | sample 729681 | NCBI WGS metagenome assembly LUMI01 (sample SAMN03860267, study PRJNA289734) | marine metagenome | biome: seawater column; feature: ocean; material: water; isolation source: Red Sea water column Station 34 - depth 10m | place: Saudi Arabia: Red Sea | collected 2011-10-15 | depth 10 m
GAGTTTTGTAATTTTAGAGTTTTAGGTCCTCTAATCAATAATCTTATACGAAATTTTTTCTTTAATCTAAAAATAGGTGCACTCACCGGGCCTAAAATTTTCCCATTAATCTTATTTTCTATAAAACCTTTAAAACGTAAAGCTTCTTTCTCTAATTTATTTTCATTTTCACCTGTTAAAATTAGAGATATAAATCTTTGAAATGGTGGAAGATTGTTTTGTTTTCTAATTTCTACTTCTTTATCTAAAAAAATACTAGGATTTTCATTTGTGATATCAGATATCATTTTTGTGTTAGTATTATAAGTCTGAAAATAAACAGTAGATGGCTGACCTGCTCGTCCAGCTCTCCCAGATAATTGATGATATAATTGTAAATTTTTTTCTGCAACCCTTAGATCATGTCCGTTAGATGACAAATCAATGTCAACAACAACAATACAATTTAAATTAGGGAAATGAAATCCTTTTGAAATTAATTGAGTTCCAATCAAAATGTCAATCTCACTATTTATTATTTTTTCGAGTTTTTCTCTCGAACTTTTTTTATTCATTGTATCACTTGAAAAAATTTCAATTTTTTTTGATCTTTCAACCCCAGGTCCGCTAAATATGAATTGACAATTTCCATCTTTTGCACAACTTCTATTTAGAGAAGTTTTAAATCCACAATAATGACATAGTAAGTAATTCTTATTCCTATGATAAACCAAATTTATTGAGCAGTTAGGACAAGAAAATTTATTAAAACATTTTTTACAAAAAACATTTGGTGAAAATCCTCTTCTATTCAAAAAAAATAAAACCTGGTTTTTTTTATCTAAATGATAATTAACTTTTTGGATAATTTCATTTGAAAGCCAAGATTGTTTTTCAAGTTTCACGTTATTCATATTTATAATTTCGTAATTTGGTAATGATGCGTTTTGATATCTTTTTTTGAGTTTTGAAATTTTGTATTTACTTTTTTTTATATTTTCATAAGTTTCAACTGATGGAACTGCTGTAATTAAATTTATAGGAATATTTTCAAACGAAGCTCTAGATATTGCCATATCTCTTGCATTATATATTATTCCTTCATCTTGTTTGTATGATTGATCATGTTCTTCATCAACTATAATTATTCCTAGATTTGTAAATGGTAAAAACAACGATGATCTTGCACCAATCACAACCTTTATTTTTTTGGAAATTATTCCACTCCAAATAATTTCTTTATTCTTTTTTGTAATTCCTGAATGCCAAATTGCTGGTTTAAAACCAAAGAATTCAATAAATTTATTTTCAAACTGACTTGTTAAACCTATCTCAGGTAGTAAAATTAAACCTTGATAGTTTTTTTCTAATACTTTTTTTAAAGCTTCAAAATAAACAATTGTTTTACCTGACCCAGTGGTACCCTGCAAAACATGAACATTAAATTTTTTATTTGAAAGATTTATTTGATCTAAAGCTTTTTTTTGTTCTGAAGTTAATTTAATCGAGTTTTTTTTAAATTTTAAATCAAAATTTTGATAGAATTTTTCTTCTAAAAGTCCAACCGGTTTGCCACCCAACAACACTAACTTTAAAGCCATTCCTTTAGGCACAATATTATAATTAGAAAACCAATTTAAAAATTTTAATGTATCTTTTTTTAAACTTGGAATTTCTAATTTTCGAATTATCTTTTTAATTTTAAATTTTTTATTATTTTTCTTTTCAAATTCATTCCATACCACACCAATTGATTTAGATTTACCAAATGGAACCTCTACAAAATCCCCAATTCGTAATTTAAGATCACTTTCATAGGTAAAAGGATAGTTAAATATATTGGGTATAAGAATCGGAAATTTCATTTTTTGGATATTAAGATATACTTAGAAATACTAAAATATACTTAAGAGTGTATTGCTCTTTTATCAACAGACAGTGCTGCTTCTTTAACAGCTTCAGAAAAAGTAGGGTGAGCATGGCAAGTTCTAGCTATATCTTCTGAACTTGCACCAAACTCCATTGCAATACCAATTTCGGCGATCAATTCTCCAGCATGAGGACCTATTAAATGAGCGCCTAACACTTTATCAGTTTTTTCATCTGCTAAGATCTTCACAAAACCCTCAGCATCATCTATAGCTTTTGCTCTAGAATTTGCCATAAATGAAAATTTACCAATTTTATATTGAATATTTTTTTCCTTTAATTGCTCTTCAGTTTTTCCGATAGAAGCCACCTCTGGTGTTGTATAAATAACACCTGGTATCGTATCATAATTTACATGACCTGATTGGCCTGCAATATTTTCTGCAACTGCAATTCCTTCATCCTCTGCTTTATGAGCAAGCATTGGTCCTGATATTACATCTCCAATAGCATAAATATTATCTAAATTTGTTTGAAAAGCTTTACTAGTTTTAATCCTATTTTTTTCATCAATCTTAACACCAATTTTTTCCAAATTTAATCCATTAGTATTAGGTTTTCTTCCAACAGAAATCAGAACAACATCACACTCAAAATCTTTTTTATTTCCATCTTTGTCAGATGTTGAAACAACTGCACCTAATTTATTTTTTGTTACTTTTTCGACTTTGTGCTGTAAATGAAATTTAATCCCTTGCTTTTTGAGAATTTTCATGAATTCTTGTGAAATTTCTTTATCCATTCCTGGAGTTATGTGATCTAAAAACTCAACAACATGCACTTCTGCTCCAAGACGAGACCAAACAGATCCCATTTCTAAACCAATATATCCACCACCTACAACAACCATTTTTTGTGGTACTTTTTCTAAGTTTAAAGCACCTGTAGATGAGACAATAATTTTTTCATCAAATTCAATTTTTGGTAAAGATACAGGAAGAGAGCCAGTAGCAATTATTACTTTTTCAGCTTGAATAATTGTTTCTTTATTTTTGTCATCTCTGATTATAATTTCTTTTTTTGATTTAAAACTTCCAGTTCCTTTAAAATAAGTTACTTTGTTTTTTTTTAATAAAAATTCCACACCCTTAGTGAGAACTGTAACTGCCTTTTCTTTACTTTTCATCATTTTTGGTAAATTCAATTTTACGTCACCAACTTCAATGCCTTTATTCGATAAATTTTTTACTTTACTAAATTCTTCTGACAAATTTAATAAACTTTTTGATGGAATACATCCAATATTTAAACAAGTGCCTCCTAGAGAACCCCTAGACTCTATACATGCAGTATTAAGCCCTAATTGAGCAAGCCTGATTGCACAAACATAACCTCCAGGACCACCACCAATAACAACTGCTTGAAATTTATCTGACATTATATATCTAAAAATAACCTTCTTGGTTCCTCTAAATTTTCTTTAACCATCTTTAAAAATGAGACAGACTCTTTTCCATCTATAATTCTATGATCATAAGAAAGTGCTAAATACATAATTGGTCGTATTTTTATTTCACCATTGACTACAACTGGTCTATCAACAATGTTATGCATCCCTAAAACACCTGATTGAGGCAAATTTAATATTGGTGTTGAAAGCATTGAGCCATAAACACCACCATTGCTAATAGTAAAAGTTCCACCTTGAAGATCTTCAATTGTTAATTTCCCATCCCTAGCTTTTTCTGAAATTTCTTTAATATTTTTTTCTATGTCTGCGAAAGATAATTCGTCAGCATTTTTAAGGACCGGAACTACAAGACCCTTATCAGTACCAACCGCAAAACTGATATTATAATAATTTTTATAAACAATTGTATCGCCTTCAATTTCAGCGTTAACAGCTGGAAAATTTTTCAGTGCAACTACACAAGCTTTGACAAAAAATGACATAAACCCTAATTTAATACCGTATCTATTTTGAAAATCCTCCTGGTTATCTTTCCTCATGTTCATCACATTCGACATATCAACTTCATTGAAAGTTGTAAGTAAGGCAGCATTTTCTTGAGCTTGTTTTAATCTTTTTGCTATTGTTTGTCTAAGTCTGGTCATTTTAATTCTTTCCTCTTGACCATACTTAATCTTTCTTTCAGAAGGAGGTGGATTAACACCCATAAGATTAATCAAATCTCCTTTTAAAACTCTTCCATCCTTACCTGAGCCCTTTACTGAGTTAATATCAATATTATTTTCAGCAACAATTTTTCTAACAGCAGGAGATAAGGTTTCTTGTTCACTTTTTTTTTCTAATTCATTTTCTTCTTTTACCTCATCAGTTAATACTAGCGGTTGCTCTTGGGGTTTTTCCTCATCAATTATTGGTTCTTTTTTCTTTTCCTCTAAAACAATAACATTCTCTTTTTTCTTGGTAGGTTTAATTTTTTCAATAATACGATCTTTAGGTGAGCCTGAACCATTTTCAGATACTGAACCAAGAAGAGCTCCAACCTCTACTACCAATTTTTTCAATCATTTACTCAAAAACTTTCTCTATTATTTCTTTTTGTTGAGAAATATGCCTTTTTACATATCCAGTTGCTGGAGATGCATCTGGGCTTCTTCCAATATAAGAAATCTTATTATTATTAGCCTTAATACTATCCAATGTCCATTGTATATAATCTCTTACAGAGAACCATGCGCCCATATTTTTTGGCTCTTCTTGGCACCAATAAAATTCAGCATTTTTAGCATATGGTTTCAATTCTTGTACAAGACTTTTAGCTGGAAATGGATAAAGTTGTTCAATTCTAAAAAATATAACGTCATCTACTTTCTTATTTTCTCTCGCTTCTAAAAGGTCAAAGTAAATTTTTCCTGAACATAAAATTACTTTTCTTATTTTTTTTGATTCTTTAAGTTTTATAAAACCACTCACTTGTGGGTCAACAGCATGATCCCATAAAACTCTGTGAAATGAATTTTTTTTACTAAAATCTTTAAGACTAGATACACAGTACTTATGTCGTAACAAAGACTTAGGTGTCATAATAATTAGAGGTTTTCTAAAATCTCTGTGCATCTGTCTTCTTAAAGCATGGAAATAATTAGCTGGAGTTGTACAGTTCATTACTTGCAAATTATCATTGGAACATAGTTGCAAAAATCTCTCTAATCTTGCAGATGAATGTTCAGGTCCTTGACCTTCATATCCGTGTGGTAAAAGCATGACTAAACCGGATGCTCTAGACCATTTTCGCTCACCTGATGCAATGAATTGATCAATTACAACTTGTGCACCATTAGCAAAATCTCCAAATTGTGCTTCCCAAAGAGTTAAAGTATTTGGTTCAACTAAACTATATCCATACTCAAATCCTAAAACTGCAAGCTCTGATAAAAAACTATCTACAACTTCAAATTTTTTTTGATTATTTGATATATTATTTAAAGGAATGTATCTGGAATTATCTAATTGATTACGTAAAACAGAATGTCTTTGACTAAAAGTACCTCTACCAGAGTCTTGGCCAACTAATCTAACTGGGTACCCTTCCTGCAAAAGAGATCCAAAAGCTAAAGCTTCCGCACTTGACCAATCAATATCTTCACCTTTTTCAATACAAATCCTTCTATTTTCTAAAATTTTTGAAATAGTTTTATGTATATTTACATCCTTAGGAACTAAGTTTATTTGATTTGAAATATTCATTAATATTTTTATATCTGCGCCTGTGACACCTCTTTTATCTTTACCTCTTTCGGGTTTATATCTAGACCAAGTACCTTCAAACCATTCAATTTTAGGTTTATAATCTTTAGCAGTTTTAAATTGCTCATCTAACAAATCTTTGAATTGCTTAATTGAATCTTCTAAAAAACTTTTAGTTATTGATCCTTCATTTATTAATTTTTCTCCATATACTTTTATCGGTGATGGATGAGATCTTATTTTTTTATACATTAAAGGCTGAGTGAATGATGGCTCATCTCCTTCATTATGCCCAAATCTTCTGTAACAAATTAAATCTATGACTACATCTCTATTAAATTTTAATCTGAAATCAGTTGCAATCCTTGCTGCATATACAACTGCTTCAGGATCGTCACCGTTAACATGAATTATTGGAGCCTCTACCATTTTTGAAATATCTGATGGATAAGGCGAAGATCTAGCGAATCTTGGACTTGTTGTAAAACCAATTTGATTATTTACTATGATATGAATAGTACCACCAGTATTATGGCCTGGTAATCCTGACATTGCAAAACACTCTGCTACAACTCCTTGTCCAGCAAAAGCTGCATCACCATGAATTAAAATTGGTATTACTTTTTTTCTTTCTTTGTCTTTATGAAAGAATTGTTTAGCTCTAGTTTGTCCAAGTACAACTGGGTTAACAGCTTCCAAATGCGAGGGGTTATCTGTTAAACTTACATGGACTGAATTTCCATCGAATTCTCTATCAGATGATGCTCCTAAATGATATTTTACGTCTCCAGCACCATCCTCAGAGGAGCTAATTTGCTAAAACATTCAGTCTTCCTCTGTGAGACATTCCGATTTTGACTTCTTTAACTTTTGATTGTCCACCAATTTTTATTATTTGCTCTAACGCAGGGATTAAACTTTCACCACCGTCAAGTCCAAACCTTTTGGTACCAACATATTTTGTATGCAAAAATTTCTCAAAACCCTCTGCCTGGATCAACTTATTTAAAATTGCTTCTTTACCATTTTGTGTAAATTTAAAATCGTCAGCTTTTTCTACTCTATCTCTGAACCATTTTCTCTCTGTTGGATTAGATATATGCATATATTCAAAACCAAGGGGTCCACAATATTTCGTCTTTAAAAAATTTAGTATTTCTTTTATGTTTGAGTATTCCTTGTTAATAACTCCATTTAAAAAAATTTTTTTGTCATATTCCTCTTTTTTAAAGCCATAAGACTCTGGGTGTAACTCATCTAAATATTCTGTTTGCATCATTCCTAAGGGATCTAATTTCGCAATCAGGTGTCCTCTTTGCCTATACGACCTGATCATCGCTACAGCTTTTATTGAATTAGCGTTTGATTTAATTATTTCTAACTCATTGGTCTCAATATTTTTATCAATTTTATCATGAAATTTTTTTAATGAAGCTTTATTTTTTTTTGGGTTCCAGGATGGCCCATTAATTTCTTTAATGATAATATCTGCCTCATCTCCTATTTCATTAAAATAATCTTTCCAACTCTTAGGTAAATTAGGATCATTATTTAAATACTGTAAGTACATTTGCTCAATAAACGCACTATTTGATTTAGTTAAAAATCCTGATTTTTCAAATTCTAAATTTTTAGAAGAAGACATTTTTTAAACAATATAAACTTAGAAAAGATTTTTTCAATTAGACAATTTATCAAAAAGGGTTTTTCCAATTTTTGAAGGTGAGTTAGCAATAGTAATACCGCAATCTTCCATCTTTTTAATCTTATCTTGAGCAGTACCTTTCCCCCCAGAAATAATCGCTCCAGCATGACCCATTCTTCTTCCTGGTGGTGCTGTTACACCTGCTATAAATCCAACTATTGGTTTTTTGATTTTATGATTATTAATAAATTCTGCAGCCTCTTCCTCGGCGGTACCTCCAATTTCACCTATCATTAAAATTGATTTTGTTTCCTCATCATTTAAAAATAATTCTAAGCAATCTATAAAGTTAGTACCATTTATTGGATCACCACCAATTCCAATACAAGTTGATTGCCCTAATCCATTTTCAGTTGTTTGGGCTACCGCTTCGTAAGTAAGAGTACCTGATCTAGAAACAATTCCTACGCTTCCTTTTTTATGAATGTTACCTGGCATAATTCCAATTTTACACTCATCAGGAGTAATTATTCCAGGACAGTTAGGACCTATTAATCTACATTTTGAGTTAGATAAACGTTGTTTAACTTTAAGCATATCCTGAATAGGAATACCTTCAGTAATACAAACAATTAACTCTATTGATGCATCTATTGCCTCAATAATTGCAGCTGCTGCAAATCTTGCAGGCACATAAATCATAGTTGCATTGGCACCCTCAGATTTTTTTGCTTCACTCACAGTATTAAAAACTGGTAATCCTAAATGCTTTTGACCACCTTTTTTTGGTGTAACTCCACCTACTAATTTTGTTCCATATTTAATTGCCTGCTCAGAATGAAACGTTCCATGTGACCCAGTAAAACCCTGGCAAATCAATCTAGTGTCTTTATTTACTAATACAGACATTTAATTTATAGCCTCAACAATTTTTTTTGCAGCATCATCAAGATTTTCAGCAGAAATTAATTTTAAACCTGAGTTGTCTAATATTTCTTTTCCCTCTTTGAAGTTGGTGCCAGCCAATCTTACTACAAGTGGAACATTAATATTTATCTCTTTTGCAGCATCAACTACACCTTGTGCCAGAACATCACATCGCATGATACCACCAAAAATATTGATCAATATCCCCTTAACGTTTTTATCAGATAATATTATTTTGAAAGCAGCTGATACTTTTTCTTTTGAAGCTCCTCCACCTACATCTAAAAAATTTGCTGGTTCTTCACCGTATAATTTTATTATGTCCATTGTTGCCATAGCTAAACCAGCACCATTAACCATGCATCCAATACTTCCATCTAATTTAATGTAAGCAAGATCGTGTTTGCTAGCCTCAATTTCTGTAGGATCTTCCTCATTTAAATCTCTGAGTTCTAAAATTTCAGGATGTCTAAATAAAGCGTTACTATCAAAATTTACTTTTGCATCTAAACAAATGATCCTTTTTTCTTTTGTCAATATTAATGGATTTATCTCAACCATATTTGCATCAGTTTTAATAAACATTTTATAAATTGATTTTATTAAAGAAATCGCTTCACCTTTAGCACTGCCTTCTAAATTGAATATCTTTGTAATTTTTTCACATTCATCAACTGAAATTTCATCGAACAATTTAACTTTAGTTGTTATAATTTTATTTGGTGACTCTGTTGCTACTTTTTCAATATCCATTCCTCCTTGATCACTAGAAATAAATGCAATTTTTGATGAAGCTCTATCTACTAAACTGGGTAACCAATTTTTTTCCCAGTAATTCTTTTGCTGATTTTTCAAGTTCATCCAAACTATCTAAAATCTTTACACCGCCAGCTTTTCCTCTGCCGCCAGCATGAATTTGTGCCTTTAAAACATACTTATCTGTTTTTAATGACTTACATTTTTCAATGAGATCCTTAACTGTAAAGCCAAATACACCTTCTGGCACCACTACACCAAATTGTTTTAAAATTTGTTTAGCTTGATGCTCGTGTATATTCATTATTTAGCTAAATCCGGATCTATTTTAGATGCTGCTTCCCAAAGTTTTTTTACAGCATCAATGGAATGAAGAAATTCAGATTTTTCTTTTTCATCCAAGTCAATCTCCTCAATTTTTTCAACACCTTTTTTACCAATAATAATTGGAACACCGGCATAGATATTTTTAATCCCATATTCGCCATTAAGATAAGCAGCACATGGAAGTATTTTTTTCTCATCTTGAAGATACGCTTTTGCCATTTCTACCCCTGAAGCTGCTGGAGCATAAAAAGCTGAGCCTTTTTCTAAAAATTTAACAATTTCTGCTCCACCATCTCTTGTTCTTTGATTTATTTCTTCCAGTCTTTCTTGTGAAATTTTTCCATCTTTGACTAAATCTAATAAAGGTTTTCCAGAAACTTTTGTGAATCTTGGCAGTGGAACCATTGTATCCCCATGACCTCCCATTACCATTGCATCTATTTTTTTTACTGGGATGTTGAATTCTTCTGATAAGAATAATTTAAATCTTGAACTATCCAAAATACCAGCCATCCCAACAACTTTATTGGGTGAAAGACCTGAAAATTTTTGAAATGCCATTACCATTACATCTAAGGGATTTGTTATACATATCACAAATGCATCGGGTGAATTCTGTTTTATTCCTTCAGCAACTTGTTTGATTATTTTTAAATTAATACCAAGTAGATCGTCTCTACTCATGCCAGGTTTTCTTGGAACTCCTGCTGTGATGATAATTACATCTGAGTTTTTAATATCTTTGTAATCATCAGTTCCAGAAAATTTTACATTAAAACCGTCAACGGAAGATGATTGAGCAATATCTAATGCTTTACCTTTTGCAATCCCACGAGCAACATCAAATAAGACTACCTCATTTACTAATTCTTTTATTCCAATTAAGTGTGCAAGAGTACCACCGATTTGGCCTGCACCAATTAAAGATATCTTGCTCATTTTTCTCCTTTATTTCATTGTAGGCATCACAAATTCTGCATTTGATCGAATCCCTGAAGGCCATCTTGAAGTTATAGTTTTTAATTTAGTGTAAAATTTAATACCTTCCATACCATGCATTGCGCTGTCTCCAAATAAAGATCGCTTCCACCCTCCAAAACTATGGAAGGCCATAGGAACGGGTATTGGAACATTTATACCAACCATTCCAACTTGAATTTTACTAGCAAATGTTCTTCCAGCGTCACCATCTCTGGTGTAAATACTCACACCATTTCCATATTC
>LUMI01001152.1_pt1 | contig 10441 bp, 9 predicted proteins | sample 729681 | NCBI WGS metagenome assembly LUMI01 (sample SAMN03860267, study PRJNA289734) | marine metagenome | biome: seawater column; feature: ocean; material: water; isolation source: Red Sea water column Station 34 - depth 10m | place: Saudi Arabia: Red Sea | collected 2011-10-15 | depth 10 m
ATGAGACTTGGCGAACAAAAAGCTATGGATGTTGAGTCTATTTCAACAGGATCTTTAAGTTTAGATCTTGCGCTTGGAATTGGCGGACTTCCAAAAGGAAGAATTATTGAAATTTATGGGCCAGAGTCTTCTGGAAAAACAACATTAGCATTACAAGTTGTTGCTGAAGCACAAAAAGCTGGTGGTATTTGTGGATTTGTAGATGCAGAGCATGCACTAGACCCAGTTTATGCAAAGAAACTAGGTGTAAACACAGAGGAATTATTAATTTCTCAACCTGATACTGGCGAACAAGCTTTAGAAATTACTGACACATTAATTAAATCTGGCTCAATGTCAGTTCTTGTTGTCGACTCTGTTGCAGCATTAACTCCAAGAGCAGAAATAGAAGGAGATATGGGTGATACTCATGTTGGTCTTCAAGCAAGATTAATGTCTCAAGCATTGAGAAAATTAACTGGTTCAATTTCTAGAACTAACACAATGGTTATATTTATTAACCAAATTAGAATGAAAATCGGTGTTATGTTTGGAAGTCCAGAAACTACATCAGGTGGTAATTCTTTAAAATTCTATTCATCAGTTAGAATGGATATTAGAAGAATTGGAGCTATCAAAGATAAAGATAATATCATTGGAAATACAACAAGAGTTAAAGTGGTTAAGAATAAAGTTGCACCACCTTTTAAAGTTGTTGAGTTTGATTTGATGTATGGAAAAGGAATTAGTAAAGTAGGGGAACTAATCGATCTAGGTGCCAAGGCAGATATCGTTGAGAAGTCTGGCGCCTGGTACGCTTACAAAGGTGAGAAGATTGGCCAGGGTAGAGAAAACGCTAAAGTTTATCTTGAACAAAATCCAACAGCTGCTGCTGAAATTGAAATGGCAATTAGAGAAAAAGCTGGTGTTATTTCAAAGAAAATCGAAGGTAATCCTTTGAACGACGATAAAGTAGAGGCTGAAACAAAAGAAGAAGTTCCTACTAAAAAAAATTAGCAGAATAACTTTTAGTTATTAAAAAGGCGCTTGAAAGAGCGCCTTTTTTCCCTTCCAAGGTGTAGACAACATTCAAAAATGCTGTATTTTAAAAAAATATGGCAAAAACCCTAAACGAGATCAGAACTACTTTCCTAGATTATTTTGAGAAAAATGATCACAGGATAGTTGAGTCTTCAAACTTAGTACCAAACAATGATCCTACTTTGATGTTTGCAAACTCAGGAATGGTTCAGTTTAAAAATGTTTTCACAGGTTTAGAAAAAAGAGATTATCAAAGGGCAACTACCTCTCAAAAATGTGTGAGAGCAGGTGGTAAACATAATGATTTAGAAAATGTTGGTTACACGCCAAGACACCACACATTTTTCGAAATGCTTGGTAATTTTTCTTTTGGAGACTATTTTAAAGAAAAAGCAATTGAACTTGCATGGAACTTAATCACTAAAGATTTTGGATTAGATAAAGATAGACTTTATGTAACTGTTTTTCATGAAGATGATGAAGCCTTTAATTTTTGGAAGAAAATCGCGGGTTTTAGCGACGATAAAATAATAAGGATTGCAACATCAGATAACTTTTGGTCGATGGGAGAAACTGGCCCATGCGGCCCTTGCTCTGAAATTTTTTATGATCATGGAGATCATTTATATGGTGGCCTTCCTGGAACTAAAGAAGAGGATGGGGATAGATTTATTGAAATTTGGAACTTAGTCTTTATGCAGTTTGAACAAGTTTCAAAAGATAAACGAATTAATTTACCAAAACCATCTGTTGATACAGGAATGGGATTAGAGAGGATAGCAGCTTTACTTCAAGGCACACATGATAATTATGAAACAGATCATTTTAAAAAATTAATAAATTCAACCTCAGAGGCTGTAAAAGTAAAACCGAACGAAAATAATTTATCAAGCTTTAGAGTTATTGCAGATCACCTAAGAGCAAGTTCTTTTTTAATTGCAGAAGGTGTTCTTCCATCAAACGAAGGAAGAGGATATGTCCTAAGAAGAATTATGAGAAGAGGTATGAGACATTCTCATTTACTCGGATCAAAAGAACCAATTTTTTACAATATTTTTAAAACTTTGATGGATGAGATGAAAGGAAATTATCCTGAAATTGAAAGAGCAGAATCTTTAATTCGTGAAACATTAAAGATGGAGGAAGAAAAATTTTTAGTACTTCTTGATAGGGGAATAAAAATTTTAAATGAGGAAATTTCAAAAATTGACAAAGTTTTACCTGGTGAAGTTGCTTTCAAATTATATGACACTTATGGTTTCCCATTAGATTTAACTCAAGATATTTTAAAAAGTAAATCTTTAACAATTGATAACGATAAATTTAATACTTTAATGCAAGAAAGTAGAGAGCTTGCTAAAAAAAATTGGAAAGGTTCTGGAGATAGTGCTGTTGATGATATTTGGTTTGGAATAAGAGAAAAGTTAGGCGCAACAGAATTTTTAGGTTATGAAACAAATCAAGCTGAAGGAGTAGTGCTTTCATTATTAAAAGATAATAAAGAAGTAGATCAGATTAACTCTGGTGATGAGGCAATGATTATTATCAATCAAACTCCTTTTTACGGAGAGTCGGGTGGACAAGTTGGTGACAAAGGAGAAATTATTTCAGGTGAATTTATTTTTGAAGTTGAAGATGTACAAAAAAAACTTGGAGATTTATTTGTTCACTATGGAAAAGTTAAAAAAGGATCAATTAAAAATAATGAAAATGTGGAGATGAAAATAGATATTGAAAGGCGAGATAATGTAAGAGCGTATCATTCAGCAACACATTTATTACACGAATCTTTAAGAAGAGTTTTAGGCACACATGTTACTCAAAAAGGCTCATTAGTTGAGCCTGACAGATTAAGGTTTGATTTTAGCCATATGAAACCAATTTCTAGCGATGAAATAGAGAAGATAGAAACATACGTAAATTCAATGGTTAGTAATAAATCTGAGGTTAAAACAAGGATAATGACACCTAAAGAGGCAGTAAATAATGGAGCATTAGCTTTGTTTGGTGAAAAATATGGTGATGAAGTGAGAGTTTTATCAATGGGAAGTGAAAAAGATAAATATTTTTCAACAGAGTTATGTGGTGGAACTCACGTAAGAAATACTGGGGATATAGGAAAATTTAAAATTGTAAGCCAATCTTCAATTGCAGCAGGTGTAAGAAGAGTTGAGGCTTTAAGAGACAAACAACTAGATGATTATTTAAAAAATAAAGAAAAATTATCTGATTTATCAGCTCAAAAGGATGAACAAACTATAAAAGAAATTTCAGAAAAAATCATTAAAGCAGGAGGAAAACCAGATTTAAGTAATAAAGATCAAAAAGGTTTAATAAAAGATCTTTCCAAACAACTTGAACTATTAAGTGTTAAATCAATTTTGGAAGACAAAAACAAAAATGTAATTAATGATGAGACTATAAATGGAATAAAAATAAGATTACAAAAGGTTGATGGATTGCCACCAAAAGATTTGAGAAAATTGGTGGATAATGGAAAAAAAGAATTAGCAGAAGGTATTGTAATCGTATTTGCTAACAAGGATGACAAAGTAGGGTTGGCAGTTGGTATTACAGATAATCTGATTGAAAAATATGATGCTGTAAAATTTGCAAAATTAGGTTCTGAAATAATTGGTGGCAAAGGTGGCGGAGGTAGAAAAGATTTCGCTCAAGCTGGAGGTACTGATCCAGGCAAAATTGATCATGCTATAAGTAAACTAAAAGAGATAATTTAATTTTTTTCAATAAACTCAATTATTTTTTCACTAGATAACTTATCTATAGAAGTATTATTTAAACTACAGTCATAGATAAAACTATTGTCATTCAAAGGTTGAAATTTTTTTGATGAATTATTGAAGAAAATATAATTTTTATTATCTGAAAAAGAAAGCATATGTGAAATACCATTATCAATAGTTATATTAAATTTAGTTAAAGATCCAAGAGCTGTAACAAGCATAGGTTTTTTAAATTCTGCACTCGATTGATCTTCTGGAAAATAAGCTTTTTTTACTTTTTGCTTTATTTTTGCAATTAATTCCTGAAATTTGTTCTCAATAAAAAAAGTAGGAATAAATTTATCTGAAAAATAATTAGCAACCTTAATAATTTCTTCATAATTTATTTCTTTAATTCGTGTTGGATGACCTGCTGTAATTGAAAAGCCAACATAATTTTCATTAGGTATTAATTTTTTTGCTTCGTTAATAAAATTGTTTGGGATTGAAATCTTATAATTTGGTTTTATGTTTAATTTTTTAATTTTATTAAAATAATCAATTATTCTATTTGCAAAAATTTCTCTCTTTCTCATAAATGTAATAGGCTTGCTCATCAAATAGTTTAAGCATGGAGAAACATAATATTTATGGGGTATTTTTCTGTAAATTAAAGTATTTTTAAATCTTGTTTGATTATCAATTATTAAGTCAAATTCATCAAATTCAAAATTTTTAATAACGTCTTTGGATACTTTCATATGATGATCTCGAAACCCAAAGTGTTCTGGAAAATTTTTAACAGTAATTAAATTATCAGGCTTATATTCCTGAAGTTTTGTATCAAACCAAAAATTTCCTAAATCAGTTGAAAAATAATACAGGTTTTTAGGCTTAAGGTTGTCATTTATATAATTGAGCGTTGGTACGGAAGTGAGCGCATCGCCTATACCTCCACCAGTGTTAATAAAAAGAATATTATTTAAATTATCCAATTAATTTAGTTTTTTTTCTAAATTTGATTTTATTACTTCTAAAAACTGATTTGTAGTTAAGTATTTATTTGATGGACCGATCAATATGGCCAAATCTTTAGTCATATGACCTTGTTCTACAGCATCAATACATACGGTCTCTAAACTTTGAGCAAATTTAATAAGCTCTTCATTGTTATCTAATTTTCCTCTATGCGCCAGTCCTCTAGTCCATGCAAAAATCGAGGCAATTGGATTTGTTGAAGTTTCTTTTCCTTGCTGATGCATTCTAAAATGACGAGTAACTGTTCCGTGGGCAGCTTCTGCTTCCATAGTTTTTCCATCAGGTGCTAACAGTACACTTGTCATAAGTCCTAGTGAGCCATATCCTTGTGCCACAGTATCAGATTGAACATCGCCATCATAATTTTTACAAGCCCAAATGTATTTACCACTCCATTTCATTGCACAAGCAACCATGTCATCGATTAATCTATGTTCATAAATAATATGGTTTTTTTCAAACTCAGATTTAAACTCATGCTCATAAACTTTCTGAAAAATATCTTTAAATCTTCCATCATATTTTTTTAAAATTGTATTTTTCGTTGATAGATAAACAGGCCATTTTTTAATCAATCCATAATTGAAACAAGACCTTGCAAAATCTTCTATCGATTTATCTAAATTATACATTGAAAGTGCAATTCCTGGACCTGGGAAATTGAATACTTCATATTTTTTTTCATCACTACCATCCTCAGCACTCCATTTGACTTCAAGCTTACCTTTGCCAGGTACTACAAAATCTGTTGCCCTATATTGATCCCCGAAAGCATGTCTGCCTATTATTAATGGATCAGTCCAAGATGGAACTAGCTTTGGAATATTTTTACAAATAATTGGTTCTCTAAAAACTGTTCCTCCAATAATATTTCTTATAGTCCCATTTGGAGATCTCCACATTTTTTTGAGACTAAATTCTTTAACTCTTGCTTCATCTGGAGTTATTGTTGCACACTTTATTCCAACACCATTTTTTTTAATTGCATTTGCACAATCAATAGTAATTTGATCATCCGTATCATCTCTACTTTTCATACCAAGGTCGTAATATTCAATTCCTAAATCAAGATATGGGAGAATTAATTTATTCTTGATAAACTCCCAGATCACTCTGGTCATTTCATCACCATCCAATTCAACAACTGGATTTTTTACCTTAATTTTACTCATTTTTTTGATGTATCTTATTAATTGAATTTCTGCATTTTATATACATATTAATCAAAATTTATCAATTAATCGAGTTAGCTATGTTTGAGAAAATATTCCCAAAAATTCATAACGAAGGTTACAAATTTATTGTAATTTTCGTCTTTGCAACAATAGTATTGTATTTCATTCATGGATTTTTAGGTTTTGTTGGTTTCGTCTTTAGATAAAGCAAGCGAAGACAACGAGAGAAATTACTACAAATTAAACAATACATTTGGTGAAGATATTATTGTAGTTCAAATTGCAGGTTTAGTTGCAAGAAGAATTGTAACAGAAACATCAGTAGATCAAGATCTCAAACAGGGTGATAGAATAGGAATGATTAGATTTGGAAGTAGAGCTGATTTATATTTTGAAAATTATAAACCTTTAGTCAAGGTCGATCAAAAAATGATAGCAGGTGAAACTTTAATTGCCAAAAGGTAAGATGGAACAATCAAAAGAAAATTTAAAGTTAGTATCAAATAAAAATTCGAGAATAATTTTACCTAACATTTTAACATTATTTGGTGTTTGTATTGGTTTAAGCTCAATTAAATTTGCTTTTGATGGGAATTTTGAACTAGCAATTATAGCTGTAATTGTTGCAGGAATTATTGATGGTTTAGATGGCAGAATTGCAAGACTGATAAAAGCTACATCAAAAGTTGGAAAAGAACTTGATAGTTTGACTGATGTAATAAGCTTTGGTGTTGCACCTGCTTTTATAATGTATTTTTGGTCATTAGTTGAAATTGGTAGATTGGGTTGGTTGGTTGCATTAATTTATGTTGTCTGTGTAGCATTAAGGTTAGCAAGATTTAATGTTTCATCCAGTGAAGAACCATCATGGAAAGATAATTTTTTTGTTGGCATACCATCTCCTGCAGGTGGGATTTTAGTTTTAATGCCTTTAATTTACAGTTTAAGTGAATTTCAAATATTTAATCCTAACTACCAAATTTTAGTACCATCTCTATTTATTATAATTTCAATTTTACTCATTAGTAAAATTCCAACTTACTCATTAAAAAAAATTGTAGTTCCTAGGAATACTACAATTTTTCTTTTATTTTCTGTTATACTATTTTTTGGTCTTTTGTTTATTTATACTTTCAATACAATTGTAATTGCAGGAACAGTTTATTTATTACTTGTCCCAGTAAGTGCGTTTCATTTCTACTCAATTTTAAAAAGCAAGAAAATTGAGGAAATTGAAGATATTGAACATCATGAAGATGTTTTGTAATAAAAATTAATTGAAAAAAAATAAAATCTCAAAAAATTGGATAAATAAGCAAAAAAGAGACATTTACGTAAGACAATCAAAACTAGAAGGTTATCGTTCTAGGGCAGTTTATAAACTTCAAGAGATACAAACAAAGTTTAAAGTAATTAATAATGGCATGTCTATAGTTGATCTTGGAGCTGCTCCTGGAAGTTGGAGTGAGTTTATTTCCAGAAAATTCAAAAATATAAAGCTTGTCGCAATTGATCTTAAAGAATTAGACAAAATTGAAAACGTTACTCATATAAAAGGTGATTTTACAGATAAGATTACTCAAAAAAAAATTGAAAAAAATTTTGATGAAAAAATCGACTTAGTTGTCTCTGATATGGCGGTAAATACCACCGGCAATAAAAATGTAGACTCACTTGTTACAGGGGAGTTAAGCATTGAGGCCATGAATTTTTCACTTAAAATTTTAAAAAAAAACGGCGTTTTTGTCTCAAAAATCTTTATGGGATCAAGTTTTAATGAAATTGTTGATAGTGCTAAGAAGAATTTTAAAGAATTTCATGTTTATAAACCTCCCTCAAGCAGAAAAGAGTCTAAAGAAAATTTTATAATCTGTAAAAATTTAAGGTAGCTACCTTTTAATTTTCAAAGAATCGTTTATACAAGGACATGGAAATCATTAAAGAAGCACTCACATTTGATGACGTAACCTTAGCACCTAATTATTCACAGGTACTACCATCAGAGGTCAACACATCTACCAATCTATCAAAAAATTTATCTCTAAAGATACCTTTATTAACATCTGCAATGGACACAGTTACAGAGTCTAAAATGGCAATAGCGATGGCTGAACTTGGAGGTATTGGAGTAATACACAGAAATTTGACCATCGAACAACAAATTTCAGAGATAAGAGAAGTTAAAGCAAAAAAATGTCTTGTAGGAGCAGCTGTTGGAGCAAGTCCTCGGGAACATAATTAGGTGTAGATATTATTAAAGTAGGTATTGGTCCAGGATCAATTTGTACAACAAGATTGGTTGCTGGAATTGGTGTCCCCCAACTAAGTGCTATTTTAAGTGTTAAAAAAGGAATGGGAAAAAGTAAATGTACTTTGATAGCTGACGGAGGAATAAAATTTTCAGGAGATATTGCTAAAGCTTTAGCGGCTGGTGCTGATGCAGTTATGATTGGGTCTTTATTTGCAGGAACTGATCAAGCTCCAGGTAAAATTATAAAAAGGAATGGAAAATTATTTAAAAGCTTTAGGGGAATGGGTTCTATTGGTGCAATGAATAAAGGATCAGCCGATAGATATTTTCAAACTAAACAAAAAGATACCTCGAAATATGTTGCTGAAGGAGTTGAGGCATTTGTAAAATATAAAGGATCAGTAAATAAAATAATTTATCAATTAGTAGGAGGGTTAAAGTCATCCATGGGATACCTTGGATCACCTAGAGTTGTAGATTTAAGAAAAAAACCTAAATTTGTAAAGATAACCAAAGCTGGATTTTATGAAAGTATGGTACATAATATAGATGAATTAAAAAAATGATTTTAAAAATATTTATCTTTTGCATATTTATACTTGGTTTAAGTCCAATAGCTAATGCAAGCGAAAATAATTTTTATGATAAAGGTAAGAAATTGTTTAATGAAGAAAAATACGATGAATCAAAATTTCAGTTTGAGAGAAGCATTGTATACAATCCTAAACATTCAAATTCATATCTTTATTTAGGAAAAATTTTTAAAATAGAAAAAAATACTAAAGAGGAAGAAAAAAACATTAATACTGCTTTATTATTAGATCCAAAAAATGAGGAGGCAATGTATATTTTAATTGATCTAGAATTAGAAAGATCAAATTTTTCAAAGGTTCAAGATTTAAAAAAAGATTTTAAGAAAATCTGTAATACATTATGTGAAAAATTAACTTCTATAGATACAAGACTTAAAGATTTTGAAAAAAAAGATGCTTCTTGAGAACAGTCTTAAGAAAATCTTGATAATAGATTTTGGTTCACAGTTTACTCAATTAATAGCAAGAAAAGTAAGAGAACTTGGGGTTTATTGTGAAATTATCAGTCATCACAAATCAAATAATATTAAACTTTTAGATAAAAATGTTAGTGGGCTTATATTATCTGGAGGGCCTTTAAATGTTTATCAAAGTAAAAAAGTAAAATTTAATAAAAATTTACTAAATTCTAATATTCCAGTGCTTGGAATATGTTTTGGTCACCAAATAATATCAAAAGAATTAGGTGGCAAAGTTAAACAATCAAAATCAAGAGAATTTGGTTTAGCAAAAGTTAAAAAAGTAAAAGAGAGCATTCTTACAAAAGATTTTTTTACAAAAAATGAAAATAATGTCTGGATGAGCCATGCAGATGAGGTGACCAGATTACCAAAAGATTTTAAGGTAATAGGGAAAACAAATAATGCAAAACTATGTATAGTAGAAAACACCAAGAAAAAACTATTTGGTATTCAGTTTCATCCAGAAGTAACTCATACAAATAGAGGAAAAATTATCTTAAGAAATTTTGTATTTAAAATATGTAAAATTAAAAGAAACTGGTCTTCTAAAGATCAAAAATTAAAGCTTATTGATCAAGTTAAAACTCAAGTTGGTAATTCAAAAGTCATTTGTGCTCTTTCAGGTGGCGTAGACAGCAGTGTTGTTGCAAAATTACTATCTAATGCAATTGGTAACCGATTAACTTGCATATTTGTAAATACGGGACTTTTGAGAAAAGATGAGGAAAAGCAAGTTGTTCATACATTTAAAAAACGGTTTAAAATTAATCTAGTTTATGTGAATGCAGAAAAACAGTTTTTAAATAAATTGAAAAATATTTCTGACCCTGAAAAGAAAAGAAAAATAATTGGAAATTTATTCATTAAAATTTTTGAAAATTATGCAAAAAAAATCAAAAACGTTCAGTTTTTAGCACAAGGAACTTTATACCCAGACTTAATTGAGAGTAAATCTGTAACTGGAAGTCAAACATCAAAAATTAAATCTCATCATAATGTTGGAGGTTTACCAAAAAAAATGAATTTAAAATTGGTGGAGCCTTTGAAATATTTGTTTAAGGATGAGGTTAGAAAATTAGGGCTAGAGCTTGGATTGAATAAAGAGATAATATCAAGACATCCTTTTCCAGGACCTGGTTTAGCTATTAGAATGCCAGGAACTATAACAAAAGAAAAAATT
>LUMI01002278.1_pt1 | contig 10426 bp, 9 predicted proteins | sample 729681 | NCBI WGS metagenome assembly LUMI01 (sample SAMN03860267, study PRJNA289734) | marine metagenome | biome: seawater column; feature: ocean; material: water; isolation source: Red Sea water column Station 34 - depth 10m | place: Saudi Arabia: Red Sea | collected 2011-10-15 | depth 10 m
CTGCTACAGCTAGTGCTGAATAGGGTGTTTGGCTTGCTGGTTTAACAACAGTAGTACAACCTACTGCTTGAGCAGCTGCACATTTTCTTGTGATCATTGAATTTGGAAAATTCCATGGAGTTATTGCTCCTACAACACCAACAGGTTGTTTAATTATTACAATTCTTTTTCCAGGTCTTGGATCAGGAACTATATCACCATACACTCTTTTTGCTTCTTCAGCATAGAACTCAATATAAGAAGCACCCATTAGTATTTCGCCCTTTGCTTCAGCTAGAGGTTTACCTTGCTCAATAGTCATGATTTTAGCTAAATCATCTGCATTTTCTGTAATTAGCTCTCCCCATTTTTTAAGAATAACTGATCTTTCTTTCGCAGTAGTTTCTTTCCAAGTTTGGAAAGCAGTATTTGCATCATCTATAGCTTTTTTAGTTTCTGAAACTGAGCATTTTGGGACGTTGCCAATAATTTCAAGAGATGCTGGATTATTTACTTCAAGAGTTTCACCTGAAGAACTGCCAACCCATTCCCCATTTATGAAACATTTTTGTTTAAAGAGTGATTTGTTATTTAATTCCATATGTTTTAATTATAATGCATAGTTTTAAATTAAGGAAAATATAATGACAATAGTTAATTCTTGGAATGAATGGGATCCATTAAAACATGTTATAGTTGGAGCAGTTGAAAATGCCAACATACCTCCAATGGAACCAGCGCTTGAACCAAAAATTAGTAAAGATAGTGGTATGGCAGGATCTCACGGACCACGTTCAAAAGAGTCAATTGATAAAGCAAATATACAATTAGAAAACTTTGTTAAAATTTTAAATTCTCTAAATATAAAAGTTGATAGACCAACACCTATTGATTTTTCTCAGAGTATCGAGACACCCGATTGGTCTAATGATGGTATGTTTGGTTGTATGCCTCCAAGAGATGTTATTCTTACTGTAGGAAATGAAATGCTAGAGGCGCCCATGTCTTACAGATGTAGATGGTTTGAGTACCTTGCTTATAGACCACTACTTGAAAAATATTATTCAGAAGATAAAAATATGAGATGGGAGTCGGCACCTAAACCAAGATTAACAAATCAATCTTATAAGTCTAATTATCTTCCTGAAGGTATAACGGAAGAAGAACGATATAAAAAAATCGAAAATAGAGACATGATATTGACAGAAAAAGAACCACTTTTTGATGCAGCAGAAATTTTACGTTTTGGAAAAGATCTTTTTTATCATAACAATTTTACATCAAATTTAAGTGGTTTAGATTGGTTAAGAAGACATTATCCAAATCATCGCGTTCATCAAATTAATTTACCAGGTGATTTAATTCCAACTCACATTGATGCATGTTTTACTCCTATTAAACCAGGAGTTATAATTATTAATCCGAATAGAAAAATATCATCAGAGCAAAGAAAAATTTTCGATGATAATAAATGGGAAATTCATGAGGCAGCACCTTCCATTCATAATAGTCCACCACCTATGTGTTATTCATCAATCTGGTTATCAATGAACGTTTTGATAATTGATCCTAAAACTATATGCGTCGAGGCAACGGAAGAAAAAATGATTAAACAAATGGAAAGTTTTGGATTGGAGGTTATCCCAGTTCCTTTTAGAGACGTTTATGCATTTGGGGGTAGTCTACATTGTGCCACTACTGATGTTCATAGAGAGGGTGAGTGTGAGGATTATTTTCCAAATCAATAATGTATAGTTTTAATCAAAATAACGTTAAAGCCAATTTACATGATACAAAATTTTCTAGAATTGGTGTAATTACACTATCGACTGATTTTACAATTGAGCAAGATTTTAGAAAAATTTGTCATAATTTACCAGTTGACCTATTTTTTAATAGGATACCTTTTTTAAATCCTCTAACTCATGAAAATTATATAAAGATGGCTGATCATCTTACAGAAACAACAAACCAAATACTACCCAATGAAAAAATACAAGTTGTAGCGTATGGATGTACTTCAGGTACTATTGAAATTGGTGAAAAAAGAATAAGATCTGAAATTTTCAAGGCTAAATCTGATGCTTTAATTATTTAGTTCGTTTAATTTAAATTATGACTCTGAAATTGCCAAAGTTACTCATGATAGTTTAATACAAACAATTTCCTCAATTGATTTAACAGATGTTGATAGTATTTTTGTTTCTTGTACTGCATTAAAAGTAATTGATATTATCGAAACATTAGAGTCAAAATTAAGCACAGATATCATTTCAAGTAATCAAGCTATTATTTGGGATTCATTAAGATTATCTAATATTAATCAAAAAATTGATGGTTTTGGTAACCTATTTAAATTACATTAAATAGGGTTTAAATTGATTACACTTCAACAAATACAAGATGCACATAAGAAAATTTTACCTTATGTTAATTATACACCATTAATTAATTCTAATTTCTTATCAAAAAATACTACAGTAAAACTAAAGTTAGAAAATTTTCAAATCACTGGTTCATTTAAGTTAAGAGGTGCCGTTAATAAGTTACTTTCTTTAAGTGAAGATGACAAGAACAAAGGAGTCATCGCAGTTTCTACAGGCAATCATGGCAAAGGCGTTGCTTATGCTTCAAAGGTATTGGGCATTCAATCAACAATATACATGTCTTCAATGGTTCCAGAATATAGAAAAGAGGCTATTGAAAAATTAGGAGCAAAAGTAGAAATTATTGGAAAGAATAGTGATGAAGCTGATTTGTATGCTAAACAAATTGCGAAAGAAAAAAATATCCCATTAATTCATCCTTTTGATGATGAAGATATTATAATAGGCCAAGGTACAGTTGGACTTGAAATGCTTACTGAATTTCCCGAAGTTGATACAGTAATTATACCAACATCTGGTGGCGGTCTTATATCTGGAATAGCACAAGCTATTAAACTTCAAAAACCTGACACAAAAATTATTGCCGTATCTATGGAAAGAGGCCCTTCAATGTATGAAAGTCTAAAAGAAGGTAAGCCTGTTGATGTAGAGGAAACTGAAACTTTAGCTGATTGTTTAGGAGGTAGTATTGGTTTAGATAATAAATTTACATTTAATATTGTACAACAATACGTTGATGACTTTGTTTTAGTAAGTGAAGAAAAAATTGCTGAGGGAATTAGAATAAATTTTTTAGAACATAAAATTGTCTCTGAAGGTGCTGCATATTGACTCGGAATTGTTTAACAAAGTTTTAAGTCATGCTCATCCTTAATAAAAATGATATTATTCAACATGTAGATTTGAATAAAAATCTCATACCAATAATAGAGGAGGCTTTTATAAGTTTATCAAAAGGATTGGTAATGATGCCACCTATAATGAGAATTGATATTGAAAAATATCATGGTGAATCAGATGTTAAAGCTGCATACGTTGAAGGTCTTGATAGTTTTGCAATAAAAATTGCCTCAGGTTTTTTTGATAATCCAAAACTTGGTTTGCCATCTAGTAATGGACTGATGGTTTTATTAGATTCAAAGACTGGAGTTGTAAAATCTGTTTTATTAGATGAAGGTTATCTTACAGATACTAGAACAGCTATAGCAGGAGCAATAGCTACAAAATATTTATCAAATCAAAATGCTAATTCTGTTGGTATTATTGGAGCTGGAATTCAAGCCAAATTACAACTTCAAGCAATAATGTTAGTTAGAAAAATAAAAAAAATAATAGTCTGGACAAGAGATGAGACAAAAGCAAACCAATTTATCGAAGGTTTTAAAGATTTAGATTTAGATTTGCATGTAGCTTCTTCTTGCAAGGAGTTGGCAAGCTTATCAGAAATAATTGTTACAACGACTCCTAGTAAAAAACCGCTTTTGGAATTTGATTGGATAAATAAAGGAACTCACATAACAGCAATGGGATCAGATGCAGAACAAAAAAACGAATTAGATCCTCAGATGTTAAAACATTGCGATCAATATGTACCTGACAATCAATTACAAACAAGTGTTTTGGGTGAATTACATCATGCTTTAAAACAAAATATAATTTCTTCCAAAGAAAAATTTAATGAACTCGGCGATATAATTAACGATCCAAGTTTAGGAAGAAAAAATAAAGAAGATATAACGATATGTGATTTGACAGGAACTGGTGTACAAGATACTGCAATAGCTAGATTTGCTTATAATCTTTGTAAAAAAAATAATTTAGGCATCAATATTTAATTTATGAGTCAAGCAATAATAAAAAAAACGTCTGATTACTTCAAATCAAAAGGAGTTGTCTTACCTAGTATAAGTGAACTTCAAGATCCTCAAATTATTAATGATGATATTAAAAATTCTCTAAAAAAAATTAATAATAATGATATCAATCCTCTTAACCTTTTTCGAGTTCATTGGTTTAATAAAAGAGATCAATCAGGTTTTGGAAATGAGCCTGAATATATTGTGCTTCCAACAGAATTCACAGGTGTTAAGGCAAAGATAATTGTAAATATGGGACGATATTTTCCCTTAATAACAGCTCATAAAGTTTTGGCAGCTTATGGTTGTTTGCTTCCAAGAATATTAAATGGCACTTTTGATTATGAAAAACATAAAGCAGTTTGGCCTTCTACAGGAAATTATTGTAGGGGCGGAGTAGCAATATCTCGGATAATGGGTCTTAATAGTATTGCAATACTTCCTGAAGGAATGAGTAATGAGAGATTTGAATGGTTGAATAATTGGGTTGAAGATAAAAAAAATATCATAAAGACAAAAGGCACAGAAAGTAATGTTAAAGAAATCTACGATGCTTGTAATGAATTAAAAAAAGATAATCAAAATGATATCATAAATCAATTTGATGAGTATTATAATTACAGTATTCATCGTTCTATAACGGGTCCATCTTTTGAAAAATCATTTCTTAAAGTTAAAGGTAACAGTAATTTAACTCCTAGGTTTTACGTAAGTGCTTCAGGATCAAGTGGTACTCTAGCAGCAGGAGATTATCTTAAAGACAAATTACAGACGAAGATTGCAGTTGTTGAAGCTTTGGAGTGCCCAACTTTGCTTCATGGAGGTTATGGTGAACATAATATACAAGGAATTGGTGACAAACATGTTCCCCTTATTCATAATGTAATGAATACAGATTTTGTCGTAGATGTTTCTGATCAAGCTACCAATAATCTAAATATGATTTTTAATACTGAAATAGGAAAAAAGTTTTTAATTGAGAAAAAAAATTTTGAGCCTGATTTTGTTTCACGACTTCCTGAATTTGGCTTTTCAGCAATAGCAAATATATTGGCATCAATAAAACTAGCTAAATATATGGATTTAAATAGTGATGACGCAATTATAACGGTCGCTACAGATGGTGCAGATTTATACATGTCAGAGTTGAACAAGACCATTGCTGATTTTAAAAATAATTATGATGAAATAGTTTGTGCTGAACTATTTGGAAAACACTTATCAGGAATATCTACTGATAATATGCTAGAACTTTCTTACATGGATAAGAAAAGAATATTTAATTTAGGGTACTTTACTTGGGTAGAGCAACAAGGTGTAAGTCTTGAAGAATTTGAAAAAAGAAAAGATCAAAAATTTTGGAATTCACATTATGAATATATGCTTTCTCTAGACAATAAGATTAAAGAATTTAATAATATGTAGGTTATGAAAACTCAGTCATTACATAACCAATTAGTAGAATGGCGTCATGATCTTCATATGCACCCACAATTAAGTTTTGAAGAAGAGTATGCTGCAGCAAAAGTGTCAACACTTCTAAAAGATTTTGGAATAGAAGTTCATTCTGGTATTGCCAGAACTGGAGTAGTTGGAATTTTAAAAAAAGGAAATAGTTCAAAATCAATAGGTATAAGAGCTGACATGGATGCTCTTCCTATACATGAAACTAATAAGTTTAGTTATAAGTCTAAGTTTGATAACAGAATGCATGCATGTGGACATGACGGTCACACTACTATGTTATTAGGTGCAGCAAAATATTTATCAGAAAAAGGTAACTTTAACGGCACAGTATATTTTATTTTTCAACCTGATGAAGAAAATACTTTTGGTGCAAGAACAATGATAGATGAGGGCTTGTTTGATAAATTTAACATTGATGAAGTTTACGCTATGCACAATATTCCTAACATGGAAATTGGAACATTTGGCACTAGAAAAGGAGCAATCACAGCAAGTGAAAATTTATTTGAAATTGAAATAAAAGCCAAAGGTGGGCATGCTGCATTACCTCATATGGGCGTTGATGCAATAACTGTTGGCTCTCAAATAGCAGTAGCACTTCAATCGATAGTCTCTAGGAAATTAAATCCAGCAGATAATGGTATAGTTTCTATTACCGAATTTATAACCGATGGTAAAAAAAATGTTCTGCCAGGTATGGTAAAAATGACTGGTGACGCGAGAGCTTTATCAAAAGAAACAAATGAAAAAATTGCATCAAAAATGTTGCAAATTGTTGAGGGAATTTGCAATGCACATGGTGTTAATGGTAGTGTTAAATATGAAACAGCCTGTCCTGTAACTTTTAATTCAAAAAACCAAACTGAGTCTGCAACAAAAGCTGCAGTTTCTTTACTTGGTAGTGATAAATGTAATGGTAATATAGGGTGATATTGAACCACGTTTATTCTCAGAAGATTTTTCAGTAATGGCAAATGAAAAACCTGGCTGCTTTGTTTTAATGGGCAACGGCACATCAGAGCAGCATTCTAGACCTTTACATGCTGATAATTACGATTTTAATGACGAATTATTAGTCATAGGTTCTTCATATTGGACTGAATTAGTAGAACAACAATTAAAATAAATGTTTTCTGAAAATTTAAATAAACTTAAGAAAAAAATGTCTGAGAATAATATTGATCTCTCAATTATAACAGATGATGACTCTATTTATTATTTTACAGGATATCATGACTTCCTTCATATGGATTTTTTTCGACCAACACTTTTAGTTGTTTCAAATGATCATAAAACTTACTTAATTACACCACTTCTTGATGTTTTATTAGTACCAGATGATTGTCCTGTGGATACAGTTGAAACATGGAATGATGGTATTGGAAATGAATGGAGAGAATTATTACCTCAAATCATTAATCAGCATAAAAATATTTTTATTGAAAAATTTAAAATTAATCCAATGGTTAAAAGTTATTTAGACGAATTACTTCAAGATCATCCTGGGGATTTAACCAAATTAATAGATAATATAAGAATGATTAAATCTAATCATGAATTGAATATAGCTCGTCATGCCGGCGAAGTTGGTATGGCTATGATGGAGGCAGCAAAAAAAACAATTGGCCATAATGTTCCTGAGTATGAGGTTGCACTTGCACAATCACAAGCTGGAACAAGAAAAGCTGCAGATCTTTTAAAAGAATTTTATCCTGATAATATCAATATGTCTCCAAATATTCACTTTTTACCTGTTATGACATCGGGTCATGATTTACCTAAAACTCACCATCGTGCTTCAACCAAAATTATAAAAAAAGGTGATCCCGTATTTGTGTGTTATTGTGGTTCTACAAATTTTCATAGGTTTAAATTAGGTTTTGACAGAATATTTTGGGTAGAAGAAATTCAATCCGATGAACAAATAAAAGCTTTTGAGACTGCAGTTAAATCTCAAAAAGCTGCTCTTGAAATTCTTGGTCCTGGAGTAACAGCTGAAGAAGTTCATGCTGCTTATGCAGATACTATACAGTCTGAGGGATACCCTTATCCTACATTTCGATGTGGAAGAGGTACAGGCTTTAGCTTTTTAGAGGAACCACAATTAGTAGTTGGTAATAAAACAGTACTGGAGCCTGGAATGGTATTTGCCGTTGATGGCGGGGCAAGTGCAAATAATTTTAGATCACAAGTTGGTGATAGTTTTATTATAACAAAAGATGGATACGAACAAATTACACATCATTCTAAAAATATTGATGATCTAATAATTCCACATGGATGAAATCACAGTATTTAATACACACTGCTGTGGTGAAATTGGGGATGTCGTAACTGGAATTAAAGGTTTGAAGTTTAATTCACCTGAGGAAGCTTCTAAAAAACTTTTTTTAGATAAAAAATGGAGAAATTTTTTTTTAAATGAACCTCGGGGAGGGGTCTTTAAACATTGTAATATTATTTTAGAACCTTCAAATAAAAATGCAGATGCTGGATTTGTAATCATGGAACCAGAAGATAATCCTCCAATGAGCGGATCAAATGCAATTTGTGTAACAACAGTCTTATTAGAAAAAAATATTGTTCAAATGAAATATCCTAAAACAATGCTTACACTTGAAGCTCCCGGTGGTTTAATAAAAGTTGTTGCTGATTGTGAAAATAAGAAAGTTAAAAGTGTCACTTTAACTAATCTTGCCTGCTTTGCAGATAAAATAGATGTAGATTTAAAGACTAAAAATTATGGTACAATTAAAGTAAGTACTGCTTTTGGTGGTGACAGTTTTTTAATTTGTAATGCTAGTGATTTTAATCTTAAAATTGAACCAAAGAATGCAAATAAATTTGTAAATGTTGCTAAAGAATTATTGAAAGAAGCAAACGCATCTATAGGATTTGAACATCCTACTATTAAAGGATTAGATTATCTTTCCTTTTGCCAATTTATTGAACCTTTAAAAAAAAATAATCAATCATTACTTACAGGATTAAATACAGTTGTTATACGACCTGGGAAACTTGATCGCTCACCTTGTGGTACAGGCACTTCAGCAAGATTAGCAGTAATGAAAGAAAAAAATGAAATACAAATAAATGAAGAATTTATATCAAAGTCTATTATAGGATCTTCATTTAAGGCTAGTATTGAAAAAGAAATTACAATTAATAACAAAAATTGTATTATTCCAAAAATAACAGGTAGTGCATTTATTACTGGAAAACAAAGTTTATATATCGATAAGGATGATCCTTTTCCAGAAGGTTATAGATTAAATGACACATGGCCAGATTCATCAAGTTAACTGTGATTAAATAACACTAGCATGGCAAGTTAATTCATTTTACTTTCATCAACTATTCTAATAATTAATAAAACAAATGACAAAATTTAATGCCTGGAATGTAATTAAAAACGGTTTAAATGGTCAGTCTTATTGGACTAGACAATGGCGTGATCCAGAACCAAAAAGTAGTTATGATGTTGTAATAATTGGTGGAGGTTTACACGGTCTTGCCACGGCATATTATTTAGCAAAGAATCATAATATAAAAAATGTAGCTGTCTTAGAAAAAGGCTGGATTGGTGGAGGAAACGCTGGACGTAATACAACTATTGTAAGATCAAATTATATGATGCCAGGCAACCACGAATTTTATGAACATTCTTTAAAGTTATGGGAAAATTTAAGTCACGAATTAAATTATAATGTAATGTTTAGCCAACGAGCTCATGTCTCGTTATTTCATAGCCCTGGTGCTAAAGATTCAGTTTCACGGATTTATAATATTATGCGACTCCATGGAACTGATGCAGAACTTTGGGATTTAAAAACTTTAAAGAAAAAAATTCCGCATTTAAATTATCATAATTCTAGATTTCCAATACTTGGAGCTGCAGTTCAAAAAAGAGCAGGCAATGCAAGACACGATGCAGTTGCATGGGGTTATGCAAGAGCTGCAGATACATTAGGTGTAGACATTCTGCAAAATTGTGAAGTTACAGGTTTTACAAGAAAGAATGGAAATATTGAAAGTATTCAAACTTCAAGAGGAATTATAAAAGGAAAGAAAATAGGATTTGCTGTTGCAGGCAATACTTCAGTATTATGGCAAATGGCAGAATTAGGCAACCTGCCAATTGAGTCTCATAAACTACAAGCATTTGTATCTGAGGCTGTTAAACCACTTCTAGACCAGGTTGTTGTTTATGGTGTAGGTGGTGCGCATTTCTATATATCGCAGTCAGATAAAGGAAGCATGGTGTTTGGTGGTGATCTTGACTGGTATAAATCATATGCTCAAAGAGGAAATCTTCCTATGGTTCAAGATGTTGCCGAAGCGGCCATGGCAATATTTCCTTCACTTGGAAGAATAAGATTACTTCGTCATTGGGCAGGTGTTATGGACATGACAATGGACGGATCATTTTTTATTTGTAAAACGCCGATATCTAATCTCTATTTAAATGCTGGTTGGAACTATGGGGGTTTTAAAGCAAGTCCAGCATCAGGTTGGTATTTTGCTGACTTAATTGCAAATGAAAGCCCGCATAGCTATGTGCAAAATCATAATTTAGAAAGATTTGAAAAAGGCATCAATATAGATGAACGTGGCGCAGGACCTGATCCAAAATTGCATGGTTAAATGATTAGAATCAATTGTCCTTATTGTGGTGAAAGAGATCATAGTGAATTTAGTTATGGAGGAGATGCAACAATCAATTATCCTTCGTTAGAT
>LUMI01000884.1_pt1 | contig 10391 bp, 20 predicted proteins | sample 729681 | NCBI WGS metagenome assembly LUMI01 (sample SAMN03860267, study PRJNA289734) | marine metagenome | biome: seawater column; feature: ocean; material: water; isolation source: Red Sea water column Station 34 - depth 10m | place: Saudi Arabia: Red Sea | collected 2011-10-15 | depth 10 m
TTTTTAAGGACTGCCTTAATGCCAGGAGCAAGTTCTTTTTTCTCTTTTTGTCCGATATATGCCATTTAATTTTCCTCTCTAATTAACCTCAACTACAATACCAGTATACTAAAATCAGAGGGCATTGTCAACCCCTATATAAGTGTATGATTTAAAAGGAGTTTTTTCGGTGGCAAAAGTAACACTCATGTCCAGTAGGCGGTTTTTAACACGTTCAAAGTATAAAAAGACCTCAATCGGTAGGAAAGCGGCTAGGGGTAAGATGAACAAACATAAGGCAAGAACCTACAAATCATATCGGGGTCAAGGTAAATGAAATCCAGACTTATCGTTGGTGGGCTGTGTTTCATCACTGGATACCTTGCACTGGATACCAACCTAGTGGCGTTCTCTATGGGAATGATGATTGTGGGTTTTTATCTTACGTTGTCAGCTCTATTCATTCACTTGTTTCGGGATTGAACCATTGTAGAGAACAAAGTCCTCTGCGAGATCTTCTGCTTCTTGTTCAGAACTTTTCTCGAAAGAACCACTCCATATCTCATTAGTGTAACAATCGACAAGATATATTTTTCTATTCCCTGACGTTTCACACAGCACCTTAGCTGTGCGTCCGTTACCGTTACCGTAGTATTCACTTAGTTCTGCTTTGATTCCCATAATATATCCTTAAAAAATTGGTGCCGATTGTGCGACTCGAACACACGACCTGATGCTTACAAGGCAACTGCTCTACCAACTGAGCTAAATCGGCGATTATTTACAAACGACCTCTGCGTCTGTTTCAATCCAGACTTTCGCACCGCATGACAATGGTTTCTCTGGACTGTACACGACTTTACTGTTCCCAAGTATCTCCACCTCATGAGCATAGTCATTCGATAGTACGACAGTCTTGGTGTTTGGTTTATATGTCTTAACTGTTATCACAGGTTCATTCGTATTGTGTTTTTTATTACTACGAATCTTTCCCATGTTTACATGAATACGTTTCATTTTGAATATCTCTTTGCTTGATTAAAAACGTATATGGTTGCAGCTATCGCACAAATCAACGCAATGTGTCCCATCATGTAGGGTGCGATTGATAGGTATTCACCGATGTAAATACAAAACGCAAGACTCCAAAGACAACTAAGAAGGCAACTAATAGTGAACCTCTGTTCTGCGGGCATATTTTTTAATATACTTTTGGTAGGATTCATAATCAATTCCCACCGTTTACTTATCATATTCATTTACACTTCACCTCACAATATAACTAATTTTCTATTCTCCAAATGAGCCTCTGCAATCTCTTGTTTAGATTGACCGTAGTATTTGACTCCATGATGCTCGTCAATCATAACTTCGTTCAATGATCTCCACGCATCTTTCTTTGCATCGTAAACTATAAACTCACCAAGTATACGACCAAACTTTCCCTTACCATCTTTTCTGGTTCTCAGTGTTTGTTCAGAATCTACTGGTAAAAACGCTAGGACAAATGCCTTTGCAGCCAGTCCATATTTCTTTTCTTCCAAGTCTCTTGTTCTAGACTCTGGGGTGTCGATACCGTACATACGGACACGTTCTTTTCGTAACCATACACCGAAACCTAGATCAATGTCTACGTCTACGGTGTCTCCATCAACGACTCTATCTATTCTGCATTTATACTCGTACATCCACGTTGTTACCTAATCTTGACGGTGGTTCTATCGTTTTGACTGATACAGTGCTGACATCATTTACGACTTGACCGTTTGGATACGTTGTACTACTGTACTGCGTATACTCTTGGGTCAAACCACCACTTGCACTCTTATTGAAAGAAACCATATTCTTTACGAGTGTCATCGGGTTCATGGCCGACATAATTTTATCTAGTGCATCCATCGTCATGCTACCTTCTTACATTGGTCATACCAGTATTTAGACGAGTTTCTCAACTCTTGATTTGCAGACCGAACATACTCTAGAGCTTGATTGATCACATCTCTTTGAGTAAGTGACCACACATCATCCTTGTTACGATCAATGAGCTGGTCAATCATCTCTTGAACATAATTGATTGTGGGACAGGTATCGCCAGGCACAGATGGTGCGTTTTGTTTTGCAGATACCAAGTTCATTTTTTTCTGTCTGGTTGCCATCAGATTTTCCTCCATCCGATTCTCTCAAAAACATACTTTTCATTCTCAATCAAAACCATGTCTCCAGCACAGGTGCTTCGACAAGCTTCCTCTGGGAACATTGGGGTGACTTCTTCATTCTCCCACCACGCATGATCAATATTGTTGGTGAGCATAAATGCGAGATCTAATTTTTTCGCAACAGTTGCGTCTTTGGGAACCTCGACCATTGCAACGGTCTGGGGTGCATCCTCGTAAGCTGCGTGAATAACTGCAATTGTTTGTGTGTTCATTATGCGACCCTCTGTTTTTCTTGTAATATCAAATATTCATATGCACAAATCTGTCCCATCACTTTGAGTTTGAGATCTGTCATAAGTTTTTCTTTGGTTTTAAGATTCTCAAGTTCTTGTTCCAACTTCTGAATCTCATCTCTCATTTCTTGAATCGTCATTTTTTCAACCTCTTTTCTCAACATCAGAGTATATTATCGCAAAATCAGGGGGCATTGTCAACCCCCTCCGTAAGTCATTGATTTATCTACGTTTTCCTGTATTCGGGTCATCTGCTTCGACTCTAGAAAGTACCTGATATCCACCCTTATTGTATGCCTGACCGATGATATAGTTCTGACTGACCTTTTGTTTGTAGTCATCCATCTTTTTGGATGTATCTGCGACACCCTGTACTCCATGGCTGGGTATATACTCGACCTGTCTGCGATACACTGGTTCTGGTTTCCAAGTATCAGGTTTCTTGGACTTCTTGACGATACCTCGACAGCTATCAACATACTCTTGTAGAGTGAGGGGTGAGAGCTGCATACGTTTGAGAAACTTATTGTGTTTTCTCCACTCAGTCTCGTATTTCTTGGGATTGACTTTTTTCTTGCGTCTACTATACTGAGTAGTCGTATAATACGCTGGTAAAAGTGGCATAGGTATACCTCTCACTAATTAAAGATATATTATCCTATATTTTGGGGGGTATTGTCAAGTACCTAGTAAGTGATTGATTTACTTACGTTTTTTCATGCGAAGTTCGTTTGCGATCCAAGCTTTACCTCTGTGGTTCTGAACTTTTTTGTTTGCGAGTTTTCTAACTCTTTTGAATATTCGCATCATCATATCCTCGTCAACATCGTTATTGTCAAGAATAATAAAATTATTTCCAAAAAAGTTTTGAAACTTACCGATGTTGGCTTGGGTTGCTTTCCAACTGTTTACAACGATTGGTGTGGGAACACTACGGGCACGTTTTGCATTTCTCTCAAGTGCAACGTCTATAGAAGTATTCACGAATATCATGTGAGTGTCGTATCCAAGACCCTCTAACTCACGAGCCTGCTTACTAATCTTATCGTACTCTCTACCAGTTCCGTCTATGATAAGACCTAACCGACCCTCGATATAGTTTGCCTTTCTTTTTGCGGTAATCTCTTTTGCACGACCTCTTACTTTTTCTCTGGGTTCTTCTTCCTCTGGGGGCATCTTCAGAGACAGGCCTGCATCTTTGAGAAGTTTCTCAAACGCATCGTCACTGTTTACGATTTTCATACCTAGACCACCAGTGGTTCGTTTTACAACGTAAGACTTACCACTGCCTGGCCCGCCTGCAAGGAAGAACGCTTTTAGTATGTTGGGGTCATAGACCCCCTCTTGCAAATCTTGGAATGTTAACATTCTGTTTCTCTATAGATTTTTCTTGTTCAATACTTCTGAGTAAGTATTTATCATTTGCTGTCAATGGTTCAATTCGTCTTGGTTGCGTTAGAAAATTCATTTTCTCTAATCGTTTTTTTTGTTTAGTAGTCATAATTGTTCCTCTGTTTAATGAATAAACATAACAAAAGTTTCTATAGATTGTACCTCCTTTTATATTACGTTTTTAGACACCACACCTCTAGATCTCCTTCTTGGTTCTCTAGCTGCGGTGTTCTGTTCTAATTCTTGTTCGTATCCGTCCTTAGAAACGGTCATTGCAATGGTATGCTCTTTCTTTGGTGTAAAACTAAAATTGTGACTGAGTTGTGTGATCAAATATTTACCAGTGTAATAAGGATCAGATGAACCGCCATGAGGTTCACCAGCAACATTAAAGTCAACTTCCACTGTTTGACCGACTGCGATATTAGACGTTCCATGAACTTCTAAAACCATAATCACACCCCTCTGTAGTTCTACAAACTTAGATTGTCTGGCCAATAATGAGTTTTCAACTCTACTAGGACTATATAGTGATTTTATGTTTCCACCTCTTGATGCAGAATTATCTATCGAATAATATTGTGCATCTCTTTCATTGTCTTTTGAAGTGGAGTGAAGATGTCTTTTGCTGTTTGGAAAGTCTGCAACTGTGTTTCTAAATTCATCTATCTCGTTTGAGTTATATATTGGATTATCACTTATCCTGTTAAAATCTCTAAAATTATCAAAATAATTAAATCTAGTTACTGAATAACTTTTACTGTAAATATTGTAAGAAATAAAAGTAGAACCAAGCAAACCTTGATCCACACTATCCAACATATCATTGGATGATATTATTTGACTGGATATTGGTCTACCATATTCTTCTATTACGTTTGGTATCGTTGTGCCACCTCTATCTGTTTGGTGAAAAAAATCACCAGTATTATATTTTGCAACTATCGGTTGTGAGTATAAACTATCCAAACTTCTAAAATGAAAACCGTCTTTGTTTTCATAAAACATAAAATAGGGTGAACCATGTTCTAGTGATATCGCCTCGGTTGCAAGTTTTTTTATTAATGTAAAAGGAACGTCTGAGGGTGCTACTATTTTTCTTACTCCGACCGTTCCCTCTATAAATAAATCTTTTTTTGTGTTTAGATAGTTCTCATTTTGTAAGACATCTTGGACTATATCATTTATCGAATTGGTATAACTTTTTGATACCCTGACCCTACTGTTTAAAAGTCTCTCTCCAGATGCAAAGTGTAGTATTAATACCTCAGCTTTACCATCAATAATTCTATTGTCTACTTTGTAAATGTTAAAAACATTTTCTGTAAAATCAATAATATCTTCTTTAAGTGTCCCTCTAACTGATGATGTTTTAATTTTAAACGATAAAAATTCTTGACCTATGATTGGTAAATTTTTCACAATGCTGTTTGTATCAAGTATGCTTATCACCCCTGTCATGGATTGTTTATACATACTTTCAAAAATGGTGATTGTTTGTACTAGTCCCTCTAAAGGGATTACATTACCAGATGAGGAAAATATCTTGGCATCACTAATGGTAAACTCACCAGCGTATTGTATTCCATCTGCAGCCATTAGATAATGGATTCTCCCATCCTACTCTCAAACTCACTTACAAATAAACCAATAAATGCTGGATCTAATAATCTTATTCTTCTTCTGTCATCCTGTAATCTCTGTTCGTATTCAAAATTTGTGATCGCAGTTGCGGTGGCAGCTATCACCAATGATCCATCTGGGTTAGTATCTACATCATTCTCAACCCATATTTTTTTTGTGGTGTCACCAGAACTTTGTGTTACCTCGTAATGGTGTATACCGTTAGGATCATCATACTTGTCCTCAACATATTGTCTAAACTGAATAAAACTCATTGGCCATTGATGATATCTGTCAGTGATGTCATTTATCATCAATACAACGTAGTGTAATTCTGGATCACCATATAATTTATCTGCAATCATTTCTGGTGTCTCACCCTCTTTCACATCGTAGGTGTCAAAGATAGACACGTTCTCTTTTACCTTTGCTCGCAGACGAACCCTACGCAAAAGATTTGTAACTTCCTTGAAGTTATAATTTCCAACAGAGTCGTATGGTATGATAGGAAATGCAGAAAAGAAAGACATAATTAGAAACCCTCTGCAGCTCTTTGTCTAGTGATAAGTTCCATTTCCTTGAAGTTTAATGTCATCGTTGTTTCCACTGGAGGAGCACCCCTTGAGTTCCCATCAAACGCTTTGAATCTGTCGCCACCATAACTCACGTTCATACTCTCTAAAACACAGGTGGATATTTTGTGAAGATATTCATTCTCTTTTCCAATGTACATATATTTAATGTCAAACGTATTTGGTATCTTTAGATTTTTACCTGTGAAACCATCAGACGCTGTTTCCAGTCCTTCTGGTAACATATTCAACTTAAATGCATCAACAATATTTTTTATCTCATCTGCTTCTAGTTCACTCTTTGGTATCATTTTAAATGTGTATTGAAATCCTCTTTTGGGTAAACCCTTGAACATTAACTCCATACGGTTTGTCATAATAAATCCCTGTTCCAGTTCAAAGACTTCCCTCGCACCCTGTAAACCAGGCACCGCACCTATCGCACCAAGAGCAGCCTTTTTCAAACCGTCTGCTATATCACTTTGAACCTTATCGCTGAGGGCAGCACCCACAAAACCCTTCGCACCCCCACTAATTGCAGCCTTTATAGTTTCTTGAGCAGCAACCGCACCAGCACCTACCTCAGTATCAGTATAGTTTGCGATGTAACTGACATTCAAGGTTGGTGGCATATACAATGCGATTGCGGTGTCTAACCTTGTTGTTGGGGGTCTTACAACTCTTGCGGTGTTGTTTGATTGTTCTAGGTTTGACTTTCCTCGTCCTCGTAAATCATTTGGATTGATTGTTGATTCACCTATACTTTGACTGAAACCATCTATCAAACTATCAAGACCTAATTTGTTTGTTATTTTTTGAAACTCTTGACCAACTCCACTTGATGAAATCGTGTCTGTTGCAACATTGATAAAGTCTGATATACCTTGCTCTGCTTTTTGTTTTAAAAGATTTGAAAAACCTCTACCAGAAGCTTGTCTCCTACCAAATGATATTTTTGCATTTTGTTGTTCATTAATAAAAAATATCATATAGTGACCATGATTACCCAACCCCTGATCTGGGTTGGTCACATCGAGTGGAAAGGTAAATGATTTTGGATCGAGAGATGGTCTCCTTGCATCATTGTTTGTTGGTTCTCCACGATTAAGTGCAGAACCGATGACGCCTAGCAAGTTACCTAGAGCTTTTTTTACGATGTCGATAAACGCTGGCATATAAATAATCCTATTAGTTTAAGTATTTATACAACATGGCGTACAGTGGAATATATAAACCAGTAAATCCTCAAAAATATCGAGGTAATCCTAATCAAGTAGTCTATCGTTCTCTGTGGGAACGTAAACTTATGGTGTATTGTGACCATAATGATGCGGTTCTTGAATGGGGTAGTGAAGAGGTCATCATACCGTACATATCGCCTTGGGATGGTAAAATACATCGTTACTTTCCAGATTTCTACATGAAGGTGAAACAGTCTGATGGGTCAAAGAAAAAGTTTATTATTGAGGTCAAACCAAAAGCACAATGCAAACCACCAATCAAGAATCCTAAAAGAAGAACTACAAGGTGGCTAAAAGAGGTTCAAACATGGGGTGTCAATCAAGCAAAGTGGAAATCTGCAACCGAATATTGTAACGATCAAGGTATGGAGTTTAAGATATTAACTGAAGATCATCTCAACCCCAAGTATAAATAATCATATGGCAACAGAATTTATACAAAAGGTAGTTGAAGCGACTGGTGGTAAAGATCGCTCAATCTCTTGGTTTCAAAACAAAATAAGAGAGTTTGGTTCTCCGACATCTGCACAGCTCATTCGTGAGGGAAAGAGAAGGTCAACACCTTTCTTTGGAAAACTAAATATGTTTTTCTACTCACCAAAATACAAAGACAAACTACCTTACTACGATAGGTTTCCTCTGGTGTTACCACTAGAAAGTTTTAGAGGTGGGTTTCTGGGTATCAATTTACATTACCTACCGATACCACTTAGAACCAGACTACTTGACAGATTATATGAGTTCAGTAGTAACGACAAGTTTGACAGTACAACAAGACTGACAGCCACATACAATACTGTAAAAAATATATCACTGATAAAACCCACACTCAAAAAATATTTGTACAACTTCGTAGAGACACAGTATCGTAGAATAGATGCAGATGAGTTTGTTGTTGCAACCCTGTTACCTGTGCAAAGATTCACAAAAGCGACCAGTAGAAAAGTCTGGAGAGATTCTAGGAGTATGGTCTAATGGCAGATAGATTTAACTTAGGTAGTTTTATTGAATCAGCTGCATATGCAGCTCTTGATGAGATTTTTGCAGAGTTTCGTAGTGACGATGGTTTTGCGAGACCATCACGTTATGAGGTTTTTTTCTTCCCACCAGTATCTAGAAGTCAAACCAATATTTTTGCACAAATCATGGGACAAACCGTTGCAGATCAAACCGCAAGAAAAACCGCATTGCGTTGCGAATCCTTTGAATTTCCTGGCCGTAACTTAGACTCTGCACCTGACACAAACATTTATGGGCCTGAAAGAGAAATTGTTCAAGGTTATTCTTACGGTGATGTAACTGCGGTGTTTCAGTGTTCATCTGATATGAAAGAGAAAAGATTCTTTGAAACATGGCAACGACTTGCATACAATCCTCAGACTTGGAGTATGCAATATTATAACGATTATACTGGTTCAATAAAAATATTCCAGTTAGACGAAACAGACAGACAAAGATATGGTGTTGAATTGGTTGAGTGTTTTCCAAAGACGATAGCTGCACAACCAATAGCATACGCATCAGTAAACGAGATACAAAAAGTATCGGTCACATTTGCATACCGATACTGGAAAGATTTAGTTGATGAGGCTGACTTACCCAAACCACTAACACAAAGGGTTGCTGAAGCAGTGTTAAATACTGTAGAGAGTAATATAGTATCACAGATACCTAAAGTGTTAAGGAAATTATAAGGATGAAATATTATGGCATTACCAAAACTAGATACGCCAACCTATAGGTTGACGATACCTTCAACAAGGGAGGAGATACAATACAGACCATTTTTAGTTAAAGAACAAAAACTGTTAATGATGGCTCAAGAGAGTGAGGACGAACAACAAATTATAGATACGGTAGGTAAGTTAGTTAGTTCATGCACTTTTGATAAAATTGATTCAGACAATTCACCACTGTTTGACATTGAATATGTTTTTTTAAAAATAAGAGGAAAATCTGTTGGGGATAAAGTTAAATTAAGTTTAATTTGTCCTGATGATGGAAAGACCACTGTTGAGGCTGAAGTTAATCTTGAAGATATATCAGTTCAAATGACAGTTGACCACACAAACCAAATACAAATAACAGATACAGTAAAATTATTTTTAAAATACCCATTGTTAAAAGATATGAAATCAGTTGCATCAGATGGTAGCCAAGTTGAACAGGTGTTTGAGGTTTTAACTCAGTGCATACATGAGATCCACTTTGGGGATCAGATTTTCAATCGTGTAGATATATCTAAAAAAGATATTAACGAGTTTATAGAACAGTTAACAGGGGAACAGTTTGAGAGTATAATAAATTTTTTTAACACAATGCCTAAACTGCGTCATGTGATTCCAGTTACGAATCCTAAGACAAAAGTAAAAAGTGAGGTTGTAGTGGAGGGCCTGGCAAGTTTTTTAGAGTAAGTCTTTCTCATAATTATTACAAAACTAATTTTGCAATGATGCAACACCATAATTATAGTTTGACAGAGTTAGAAAATATGATGCCATGGGAAAGAGAAGTATACATTGGTTTACTAATGGAATATATTAAAGAAGAAAAAGAGAGATATGAAAGGGAGAAGATGAAAAATGGATGAGGAAATAAAAAAACATCACCCAGCAGATACCAATGGTGATGGGACGGTATCAGATGAGGAGCATCGATTGTACCTAGAGTTCAAACGTAAAGAACTTGAGGATGCAGATGCCCGTAGAGATGCAATGCGTCACATGACATGGTTTGCATTGTTCGGTATGTTGTGTTATCCATCAGGAATTTTAATCACCTCAATGTTAGGGTTTGAAAGCACCGCAAAAATTATTGGTGATATTGCACCGACATATTTTGTTGCAATCTCAGCGTTGGTTGCAGCCTACTTTGGTGCAAACGCATACGCAGATAAAAAGAGTAAGTAAATGGCAACCGCAACTTTTGATGATATTTTAGCTGCACAGAGAGAAACCAATGAATTATTGGGGAGACAAAGAAGTCCTCTGGATGGACGCACTGGCGCTGGTAAAGCACTTTTAGATGCACAGAAAGCCACCACCTCTGCATTGGGTAGTGTGATAGATGGTGTTGGTGCAGTTGCAGAGGGTGTTGCAAATCCACCACCACCACCAAAAAAGGATGCAGGCGAAG
>LUMI01000606.1_pt1 | contig 10387 bp, 7 predicted proteins | sample 729681 | NCBI WGS metagenome assembly LUMI01 (sample SAMN03860267, study PRJNA289734) | marine metagenome | biome: seawater column; feature: ocean; material: water; isolation source: Red Sea water column Station 34 - depth 10m | place: Saudi Arabia: Red Sea | collected 2011-10-15 | depth 10 m
TTTCCTTCTTTGGCTTCTCTACCTTCGGGAACCTGTCAGCACCGAGTCCGGGTTGAATGTGGGTTTTCTCCCCCCTCTCAATGCTTTTCTTAACGCTCTTAGTGCACCTTGTCTTGCGGCCGGATACGTCGCAATTCGAAACAAGAATCGTAAACTTCACCAGAAACTGATGCTCAGTGCCCTGGGACTCTCCGCTGCTTTTCTGGTCAGTTATCTGATTTATCATACTTTTCATGGAGATACGCCGTTTCTTGGTGAAGGATGGATCCGTCCAGTGTATTTTTTCATCCTGATCAGCCATGTGGTTCTTTCAGCCGTGATGCTGCCTCTGATTCTGATTACCCTATATTTTGCTTTAACCGGGAAACTGAATCTGCATCCAAAAGTTGCGAGATACACCTTGCCTCTTTGGCTTTATGTTTCCGTCACAGGAGTGCTGGTCTATCTCCTGCTTCACCAATTTTACAGCCCCTGACTCAATTTATATTCCTTCCTGCCTCAAGACTGGCGGAACCGATTTCTGAAACCGCACCCTTTTACTTTCTAAAACTTAATGAAAGCTGGAAAAGGCTCCCCGAGCTTATTCACTTCGGTTGAAAAGAAATGCATCATCGGGTTGAGCTCCATCCTATTTTTCCGGATGTACGGACTCTTTCTGGTACTTCCGGTTTTCAGTGCACTGGCAATGGGACTCGATCAGGCAACACCGTTGCTGGTGGGACTGGCTTTCGGGGCTTATGGCGTGACCCAAGGAATCTTGCAGGTCCCCTTCGGCATGCTCAGCGACCGTATCGGACGGAAACCGGTGATCATGGGCGGTTTACTGATTTTTGTCCTGGGAAGTGTGATGGCGGCAGTCACCGATTCGGTCTACTGGATGATTGCCGCACGTTTTCTTCAGGGAGCCGGTGCGGTAAGTTCTGCGATCTTCGCCCTGATTGCGGATTTGACCCGGCCCGAAGTACGGACCCGTGCCAATGCCTTCCTCGGGGGAAGCATCGGGATTTCCTTTGGAATTGCCATACTCTCCGCACCCTTCCTTTCCCAGGCATTCGGGTTGGATGGTTTGTTCTGGCTCATCTCGGCCATCACGATGCTGAGCATGGGAATCCTTCTGAAGGGAGTTCCCGAAGTTGAACCCAGTTCCAAACTGGTAGAGCCTGAATCGGCCGCCAGGATGCTTTTAACCGTCCTAAAACTGAAGTCCTTGAGAGCGATTAACCTTGGAGGACTCATCTGCGGCACCGGACTTTCCATGGTTTTTTTTCTGGTACCGTTGATGATGTTCCAACATGAATTCACTCAGTCAGAACTTTGGAAAGTGTATCTGCCAATGTTATTGCTTGGTGGTTTGGCAATGGTGCCAGCAGCCATCATTGCGGAATCACGGAATCGTTTCCGGGAGGTCATGCTGGTGGGCATCCTGCTCCTGCTCGGATCCGCAATCCTGCTCGGAATAGGCTGGCAAAAGGATTCTTTAAACTGGTTCCTTGCAGGAGTTTTTCTGTTTTTCATGGGTTTCAATGTTTTTGAACCGATCCTGCCCTCACTAGTTTCCCGTCTCACCACTGCTGAGACCAAAGGAACAGCCACAGGGGTGTACAATCTTTTTCAGTTCGGTGGTCATTTTATGGGAGCCCTGTTGGCCGGGCTCTTCTATGAACAGCATTTTGAATGGCTGGTCGGGGTTCTCCTCGTATTGGAAATGCTATTCTTCTATGCTACTCTGAATTTTCAAAATCCCGGCAAAACAAGCCCCTCAAAAACAGACGAAAATACTGCTTTACCAAGCATTAACGAGAAGGGAACTCTCTCCGACCTGAAAGCGGGAAGTACCCAATAGTTTCCAGAAAAAGAATCATCATGCGTTTATCAGCAAAAAACCTCATCGTCCCGCTGCTTCCAATGCGGGAAGAAATCATTTATCCGGGTTCCACCACGCCTTTTTTTGTCGGCCGCAAGAGTTCCATGGAAGCCCTTGACAAGGCTCTTTCAGGAGACCGCCAGATCATTGTTGTCGCTCAACGCGTCTCTTCGGTAGAAGAGCCCAAAGATGAAGATCTTTATGAGGTGGGTGTTTTGGGGCGTATCCTCCAGGTGATGAGACTTCCCAATGGAACAGTGAAGGCGCTCTTCGAAGGACAACACCGAGCCAGGGTTCTTGAATCGATGCTCCGAGACAAAGACTACTCGGCCCGGATTGAGGTAATGGATGCAAAAGAATCTGAAAAAGACCTTGAAAAACTGACTGATCTCTCAACCAAGGCCCGTGTTCTGGCCCGCGAATACTTTAAAAAGAAAAAATCAAAAACCCGTGAGGAGGTGTTGAAAAACATCGAAGATACTGAACCCCATTCACTTGCGGACCGCTTGGCCTCAATGATGGAAATCGAGCGTGAGTTAAAACAAAAACTGCTCGAAGAAATCAAACCGATCGTGAGGCTCGAAACATTGATCGGGATCATGGAAGAAGAAAAGAAGATCTCGAAACTCGAGTCCCAATTGAAAAAGCAGGTCAAAGAGCAGATGAGCAGCAGCCAGAAGGAAGACTACCTTGAGGATCAACTCAAATCGATCCAGAAAGAGCTGGGTCAGATGGATGATCCAAAGGGAGAGATGGATGAACTGGCCCGCAAGGTAAAAGAAGCCAAGATGCCGAATGAGGTCCGTGAATCGGCAGAGAAGGAAGTCAAAAAACTGAAAATGATGTCTCCTCTTTCCGCCGAGGCAAATGTGATCCGAAACTACCTTGAATGGCTGGTCGCGATGCCCTGGGATGTCAGTACTGAAGATAACTTCGACCTGAAACGGGCCCAGAAGATTTTGGATGAAGATCACTACGGCCTGGAAAAAGTGAAAGAACGAATTATCGAATACCTGGCGGTGGCCTCACTGAAGAAATCCTTGAAAGGCCCGATTCTCTGCCTCACCGGTCCTCCCGGGGTCGGAAAAACCTCCCTTGCCCAGTCCATCGCAGGCGCGCTAGACCGGAAGTTTGTCCGAATCAGCCTGGGTGGAGTTCGAGATGAAGCGGAAATCCGCGGACACCGCCGGACTTACATCGGCGCACTTCCCGGAAAAATCATCCAGTCCATCCGGAAAGCCAAGAGCCGGAATCCTGTTTTGCTGATCGACGAAATCGACAAACTCTACCAAAGTGCCCTCAGCGACCCCTCGGCGGCAATGCTCGAGGTACTGGATCCGGAGCAAAACAACACCTTTATGGATCACTATCTTGAGGTCGAGTGGGATCTCTCAAGTGTGCTGTTTATCTGTACTGCCAATACCACCCAAAGCATTTCCAGCCCCCTGCTTGACCGTATGGAACAGATTCCGCTTTCGGGATACACCGAACTGGAAAAGCAGGAAATCGCAAACCGCTTCCTGATTCCAAGGCAGGCTAAAGATCACGGTCTCAAGGAAAACTGGATTCGTTTCAAGAAAGATGCACTTCAGGAAGTCATCATCGGATATACCCGTGAAGCCGGGGTGAGAAACCTGGAAAGAGAAATTGGCAAAGTCTGCCGCAAGGTGGTGACCAAATTGGTACGCACCGGGAAAGACCGGAAAATCACTGTCACTTCCAAATTGGTCAAAGAACTCCTCGGGGTGCCTGTTCATCAGCGTGATTACAAAGCCGATCAAAACGAAGTCGGGATAGCGATGGGATTGGGAGTCACTCAAATGGGCGGAGAGTTGATGCTGATCGAAGCCGTACTGATGCCCGGAAGCGGTAAAACGGTCCTCACCGGTAAACTCGGGGAAGTCATGCAGGAATCGGCCAAGGCGGCTTTTTCATTCGTGCGCAGCAACACCCAGCTGCTCGGCATCGATGAGGATGATTTTGCCAAGTCCGACCTTCACATTCATATTCCTGATGGGGCGATCCCTAAAGACGGGCCTTCTGCAGGACTGCCGCTGATGATCGCGATCATCAGTGCTTTCACCAAGAATCCGGTGAAAAACGAAGTGGCCATGACTGGTGAAATCACCCTGCGCGGCCAAATCACCGAAATCGGAGGACTCAAGGAAAAGCTGCTTGCTGCCCGGAGAGGCCTTCTGACCAAGGTTCTCATTCCTGAAGACAACAAAAAAGACCTCGATGAGATTCCCAAAGAAATCATGGAAGGCTTAAAAGTAATTCCATTGAACAAGATCCAAGATGCCTTGGAACATGCCTTGGAGAACTTCCCTCTGATTGAAAAAGCCCTGCCAGAACAACCCCTGGTGATCAGTGAAAATCTGTCTCCCGAAACGAACCCTCAAACGCCCGTGGCCTGACGGGTTTTAAAAGAAGAGATTGTCAGTTTTTCTACGCTCCCTTCTGAAATCCATGAATGACCATGAATAAAGCAGAAGATACCCAACTCTATCGGATCCGGCATTCCCTGGCGCATGTTCTGGCTCAGGCTGTTCTGGAGATCAGACCCGAAGCCAAACTGGGATTCGGTCCCCCGGTTGAAAACGGATTCTACTACGATTTCGATCTTGAAGATCCTCTCTCTCCTGAAGACCTGCCGGAGATCGAAAAGCGGATGAAAAAAATCATCAAATCCCGTCAGACCTTTGAATGTGAGGAGTTGAATGGTGAGGAAATGCGCACTCGACTCGCTGAAATCGGGCAGGATTACAAAATCGAGCAGGTGAATGACCTCGATGCCGAGGGAGAAATCCTGACACTTTACCGCAACGGACCTTTTTGGGACCTTTGCGAGGGTCCGCATGTGGAATCCACTGCGGAAATCCCGAAAAACTGCTTCTCCCTGGACAGTCTCGCTGGGGCTTACTGGAAAGGTTCGGAAAAAAACAAAATGCTCCAAAGAGTCTACGGACTCGCCTTCGAATCCCAGGAGGCCCTCAAGGATTTCAAGGAAAAGAGGAAAATGGCGATGGAACGTGACCATCGCAAACTGAACATCGACCAGCATTATTTCGTGATCGATGAAGAAGTCGGCAAGGGTCTTCCGTTGTGGATGCCGAACGGCACCGTGATTCGTGAAGAACTGGAAAAACTGGCCAAGGAGCAGGAATTTCTGGACGGTTATGAGCGGGTTTCAACCCCTCACATCACCCGCGAAAACCTTTACCATACCTCGGGACACCTGCCCTATTATGCCGACAGTATGTTCCCTCCGATGGAGGTCGATGGGGAAAAAATGTTCCTCAAACCGATGAACTGTCCCCATCACCACCTGATCTACCGCTCCCAGCCAAGAAGTTACCGTGAGCTACCCCTGAGACTTGCTGAATATGGGACCTGCTATCGTTATGAACAGTCCGGAGAACTGGCGGGTTTGTTGCGGGTCAGGGGACTGACAATGAACGACGCCCACATCTACTGCACTGCCGAACAGGTGAAAGAAGAATTCATCCGTGTGATGCAGCTTCACCTGCGGTATTACGAATTATTCGGGCTCGAAAATTTCTGGATGCGGCTTTCCCTTGCAGAATCCGACGGCGCCAAATACGTCAACGAACCTGAAGTCTGGGCCCGTGCCGAGGCACTTGTCATCGAAGCCATGGACGAAGTCGGCATCCCGTATGAGTCGGTTCGTGGCGAAGCAGCCTTTTATGGTCCGAAAATTGATTTTCAGGTGAGCAACGTGATTGGACGTGAAGAAACGGCATCGACGAACCAGCTCGATCTGGTGATGGCGGAGCGTTTTGGGCTGACCTACCGTGACCAGGAATCCGTAGAGCGTGCACCGATGATCATACACCGTGCACCACTGGGGACCCATGAACGTTTTTGTGCTTTCCTCATCGAGCATTACGGCGGAGTCTTTCCAAGCTGGCTGGCACCGGTTCAGGTGCGCATCATTCCGGTGGCTTCCGCATTTTTTGATTATGCCGAAAAATTGGAAAAGGAGTTGAAATCAAGATTCATCCGCAGTCAAGTCGACCTATCGACGGATTCTTTTGGAAAAAAGATCCGCAACGGTGCGGTCTCAAAGGTCCCGAACTTGCTCATCCTCGGAGAGCAGGAAACTTCGGAGGGCTCCGTGACCTGGCAGCGTTACGGAACCAAGGAACGGATCAAGCTCGGTTTCGATACCTTTTTGACGCAGTTCGAGGAAGAAATCCGCAACCGCAGCGACTGGCGCATCACAGCCAACTGAACCTCAGCAACAGGTTCCATTCCGATCGTTTTTTGACCTGCTTCAGGATCCGAAACCACAGCGGGTCCACGACAAAACCTCAATCAATGACCTGTCATGGCAGAAGAAGAATTAGCTGAAGCCATAGAACTTGAAGACGAAACAGAAGAGGTTCCGGATAATTTCGTAGACCAGATGGCGTCACGTATCGGGATCATCCTCCAGCGCGAGATGGACCCGACGGTTGGTGCGACCGAAGTCACCAAGTACATCTACGAGACAACTTATCCGAACAAAGTGAATTATTTCCTTGATGCCATGGAAATGCTTCACGAAAGCCACACCACGGACAAATATGCCGCCCTGACCTGGTCCGGCATGATCTCTGCCGCAGCCCACAACAAGGATTACGACACTTTCATGCACGCGATGCTGGATAAGATGATCCAGGGTTATTACGGCATGGAAAAGCCCGATGCCGAGTTGAAAGACCGAAAATTTTCGGCCTTCACGACGATCATGGCGAAAACCTTCATCAAGATGATCGAACTCAATACCAAACTTACCGATACCGCTGCGGAAATCTATTCCCATGTGGTGCGTAAGGAGATGGAACTTGATGCGCAGGCGCAGAAGGATGAAGACGAAGGTGGCATCACCCTGCCGAACATGGCGAAGCTTTATGACGATGTCATCGATTATCTGAGCGTTCGATCCGAGTTCAAAGCAAAGTCTCTGGGTGAGGAAAACCCTTACGAGCACGTAGCTCAACTCAAAGAACGTTTGGGGCAGAGCAGAAGGTATGTGGTCCAGGACGTGATGAACCAACGTGCCCTGGAAAAGAAGAAACAGCTGGAACTGGAACTTGAGAACCAGCTTGCATCCGCCGAAGAACTGATCCTTGCCCAGGAACCTTATGTTGAGGGACTCGCGCTTTTCATCCATGAAAAACGGTATAACTACAAATTCCTGGCGGTCGAAAAGATCCGTATGACCCTCCAGTTACTTGGTTCAATAGTAGGAGCGGTATATTTTCTGGTCGGCTATATGGACCTCTGGGGGATGGATTGGATCGACGGCACTTTCGTCTGCCTGACCATGATTCTTTTCACCCGGCTTGCCGGAGGACGGAGCCGTTTCAAATCGTTTTACCCGATTGATGTGAGTAAGGAGCTGGAGCAGTATTCGACCCAGTTCATCAACGTCTTCCGGAACATGTCGATGGAACAGATGGAACACTTCCTGGTTCGTCAGATCAAACTCGACCGTAACAGGAATTATCTGTCGATGATTCCGGAATACGTCAAATACCTTTTTGCCATTATGCCTGACCGTAAGAACATGGTGATCACGATGGATGAACTTTCGGAACTGGTGGAGAACGCCGAAATCGAAATCGCCAAAGCCGTTCGCGGACAGGTCTGATCTTTATTGGACGCATTTCCAAAGAGACACGTCTCACTTCAGCCCAATTAAAAACTAGAACAGCGACAGCAGATCCGGCATTCAACTGAAAAGAAACATAAAGCCGGGTCTTTTCAGCACTCTCCACTTCCGTCATAATAAAAAAACTTTAAGCCTTCTTTTCGTTTGAATGAGAGGAAGTAATCCACTTTTTTCCATTCTTCGCCCCCCATCTGACACGGACTCAAAATGACAGTCAGTCAATCGGAAACCTATCGAATCGCAGATCTCGGACAAAGTCTTCTCAACCGGAAAATCCACCTCAGGGGTTGGGTGCGAACCCGCCGGGGATCCAAGGGATTCAGTTTCATCCAGCTTAATGACGGCAGTAATCTCTCTGGTCTCCAGATCATTGCCGATGAGAAGCTGGAAAATTATGAGGAAATTTCCAAACTCAGTACTGGTGCTGCATTGGAAGTCTGGGGAACCCTGGTCGAGTCCCAGGGACGTGGACAGGATTTCGAGCTGCAATCCGAACAGATCCTGATTCGGGGAACGGCTCCCGGAGAAGAATACCCTCTGCAGAAAAAAGGACACACCCTTGAATTTCTCAGGGACATCGCACACCTTCGTCCACGGACCAACACCTTAGGAGCGGTGTTCCGTATCCGCAATACGCTCAGCCAGGCGATTCATCGATTTTTCCAGGACAGGGGTTTCCTTTACGTCCACACCCCGATCATCACCGCGAATGATGCGGAAGGGGCAGGTGAAATGTTCCACGTTACCTCCCTTGATCTGGAACAGCTTCCAAAAACCAAGGCTGGAAAGGTTGATTATGATCAGGATTTTTTCGGAACCGATGTCAGTCTGACCGTTTCCGGGCAATTGGGTGCTGAGGTATTCGCCTTGGCCTTCACCAATGTCTATACCTTCGGACCGACCTTCCGTGCCGAGAACTCCAACACAGCCCGCCACCTGGCAGAATTCTGGATGATCGAACCGGAAATGGCTTTCATGGACCTTCAGGGCATGTTGGTCCTGACCGAAGAATTCCTGCGTGAACTGCTGAAAGAATGCCTTGACCGGCATGAAGAGGATCTGGCCTTCCTGCAGAAGATGTATGATCAAGAACTCATTTCCGGACTGAAACACATTTGTGATACTCCTTTTGAAACCCTGACCTATACGGAAGCGGTAAAGATCCTCGAGAACTCCGGGAAAAGTTTTGAATTTCCAGTGGAATGGGGATGCGACCTCCAGTCCGAGCATGAACGTTATCTGAGCGAAGTGCATTTGGGAGGACCCCTCAACCTCATCGACTACCCAAAGGACATCAAAGCTTTTTACATGAAGCAGAACCCGGATGGAAAAACGGTTGCAGCCATGGATGTCCTCTTTCCACGCCTGGGAGAAATCGTTGGGGGTTCACAACGTGAGGATGATGGTGAGTCCCTGCTGCATTTGATGCGTGAAAAAGGACTTCCAGAAGAAACCTACCAGTGGTATCTGGAACTCAGGCGTTTTGGAACCGCCCCGCATTCGGGCTTCGGGTTGGGACTGGAACGATTGGTCCAGTTCGTAACAGGCATGAAAAACATCCGGGACGTGATCCCCTTCCCATCGTCCTCACCCGCCCCGGTAGCGACAATGAAAAAAAATTGAGAAACCTCGGTTTGGAGGTAATCACAGAACCAGATCTGAATACCCAGAATCCCTTCAAACTCATTCAATCCTATTTCCAACTCAAAAATCTTCTGGCAACAGAAAACATCCAGATCGTCAACGCCCACCGCTCCGAGGGGTATCCGCTTTATGCCTTTGCAAAACGTTCACTGGCATCGTTCCGTTTGATCCGAACCCGTGGGGCATCCAGGAAAGTTAAGCCTCACTGGCCGAATCAGATCCTTCATGGAAAATGGACCGACGCCATCATCATCCCTGGCAAAGTTGTTGCGGAAAGGGATCTCCAAGGTATCGACTTACCGGAAAATTCTCCACATCTCATCCATTACCCCATCGATATCCCGGAAACTTCCCTTTTGGAAACACAGGATAATTACAGGAAGCAGTTCAACATTCCTGAAAACCACCAGGTGCTTGCCGTGGTCGGAAGAATCCGTCAGGAAAAGGGGCATCTGTTGCTGGCAGAGAGTTTTCAACTCCTGCTCGAAGATTTCCCTCAGACAATCCTCTTGATCCTCTATCGGGACACCCCCGATGATCTCCCGGAAATGCTGGAACTCCAAAACCGAATCAGGGAACTTGGAATAGAGGATAAGGTGCGTTTTGATTCGGAACGGGAAGATATTCGCCAACTGATGGCCTTTGCCGACGGAGGAGTCGTCAGTTCCATCGATTCGGAAGTGATATGCCGTGTCGCGGTCGAGTTTTTCTCAGTGGGAACCCCGGTTGCTGCGATGCCTACCGGATGCCTTCCGGAAATCATTCTCGAAGGGGTCAACGGTTCGCTCGCCGATGAACCCACCGCCTTGTCACTCAAAAAGGCAATGGCCAGGATGCTTGATAATCTCCCTCAACTCTCAGAGGGTGCCAGAGAAGATGCCGAAACACGCTTCGATCCGGAAACGATGTTAAAAAAAACCATCCATGTCTTCCGGCAAACCTTGCATCCGGAACATGAGAACAGCGAAATGGCTTGAGACCTTGCCGAAAACCAATCCAAAATGATCTTCCTTCCGGAGGGATGGGTGAGTGGTTGAAACCGGCGGACTTGAAATCCGTTATGGCCTCGCGGTCATCGGGGGTTCGAATCCCTCTCCCTCCGCCACCTTCCGTTTCTTTGCATTCCGTTAAAATCCATTATAATCTTTCCATTATGAGCTATATGCTCATGTGACGTGTAACAATTGTCCATTTAGGTC
>LUMI01000738.1_pt1 | contig 10370 bp, 8 predicted proteins | sample 729681 | NCBI WGS metagenome assembly LUMI01 (sample SAMN03860267, study PRJNA289734) | marine metagenome | biome: seawater column; feature: ocean; material: water; isolation source: Red Sea water column Station 34 - depth 10m | place: Saudi Arabia: Red Sea | collected 2011-10-15 | depth 10 m
CGGGGTTGATCGCTGCATCGGTCTGGATCACCCCTTCGATCTTTCTTCCGTTCCGGGCTTCGATGGTTCTGCCGAGAGCGCTGATGATTCCCGTGGTCAGGGTCAGTCTCAGACCAAAGGGATTCCCCAGGGCAAGTACCTTCTGCCCCACCACGATATCACTTGAATCGGCAAAACTGAGCACGCTGTATTGGTTGCTTGGCGCATCGATTTTGAGAACCGCAAGGTCATTGTTGGGGTCGGTCCCAATCAACTTTCCAGGCCACTGGCTGTTGTCGGCAAGGGTGACGATGAGCTTGCTCGCGTTTTCCACCACGTGGTAGTTGGTGAGAATCGTGCCGGAATCATTGATCAAAAAGCCTGTGCCCGAACCGGACTCGCTAGGAACCGGACGGTAGAAAAAATCATAGTTGACCCCGATGTTACTGATGTTCACCACGGCCGAACTTTTTTGTTGATAAATGCGGATGTTTTCCTTTTCTTCCTCAGAAAACCGTGAAACTCCAAAAACTGAGTTCGAAAGGGCAATCAACAAAAACATCATGAGCAGCAGACTAAGGAAGAGCCTGTTTCTAGGATACATAAAACCTCTAATTCAATTTGGGTTAAGGCATTTGACTCACTGATTCTAACCGAGTTCACTCATTTTATACAGATGCAGCTTTGGGATAGATGTCCGGCTGGCTATCGCTCTGGTTTTGGGAATGCTAAAATGACTTGGTCTGAATCTGAAGGAATATGCGTAATTTTTAGGCGTGACTGCTTCTGAAACACAACGTTTTTTGATGAATCAACTTCAGTCCAAAGAGAATCATCCTGTTCTGGCCCTGACCATGGGGGATCCCAATGGAATTGGTGCGGAAGTGATGTTGAAAGCTCTGGACCGTCTGTCTCCGATCAGAAATTGGAAGCCGCTGATATTTGGTGATTTCAGGGTTCTGGAAAAAGTCCGCGAAAATCTCGGGCTTGACCTGGATTTGTTGAAGAAGGATCCGGAAACTGTCCCCGAGATGCAGTATGAAATGGAAACCCAGATTCCGGTTTTGGATTTAGGAGAACATTCAAACGAATGGCAGCCTGGAACATGCAGTCGTTGGGGAGGGGAATCCGCGTTCCGATTTTTAAACACGGCCATTCTATGGACACAGCAAGGCCGTGCCGATGCGATTGTAACTGCCCCGCTGAACAAGGAAGCCTTGAAAAAAGCTGGCCATGATTACCCTGGCCACACCGATATTTTGGCAGAGGTTACTGGTTATCCCAGGGCTTGGATGATGCTCGAATGCGAGAAACTACGGGCGGTGATGGTCACCCTTCACATGAGCATGAAAAATGTTCTGGAACAGCTTTCACCCTCAATGATTCTGGAAACGATTGAAGTCACGGATCAGGCTTTGAAAAGGATGGGCTTTGATCGTCCAAGAATCGGAGTTGCCGGACTCAACCCCCATGCAGGGGAAAACGGGATGTTTGGAGACGAGGAAAGGTTTACAATAGTTCCTGCGATTGAAGATGCGAAACAGCAGGGTATTTTAGCTTCGGGACCCTATTCTCCAGCCCTTGATCAGAACCTCAGTGGATCATGGAACGGCATTCGACAGAGCCGCCACTTTTAATTCGGATTCCTCATCGATGGAGGCAGCCATCCAATCAGCCCTCAGGCTTTGCAAAAACTCAATCGTTGCGGGAGACGCGAATTGATTCCTGATCGTTGGGTTGGGAAGGTTCAGGGAAGACTTTCTGGATCAACATCGTTTTTCGTGCAATCTCCCTGAAAACCGGTGCAGCCACAACTCCTCCGTAAAGGGATTTTCTGGGGTTGCGAATCAAAACCAGGATACTGACCCGGGGATCCTTTGCCGGAGTAAAACCACCAAAAGAAGCAACATATTGAGTTTTTGAGTATCGACCCAGCTTGGGGTCATAAACCTGACTGGTCCCTGTTTTTCCTGCCACCTGATACCCCTCAATCGAGGCCCGTCTTGCCGTTCCTCCTTCCTGGGTAACGGAAATCATGAATTCCCGTACCAAATCCGCCACCTGGGGTTCAATAATCCTTTTTGATTCTTTTGGACCGAAACGGTAAGACTCGGAGCCTCCGGGTGGATCAATCTGATTCAGAGAATTTCCTGAGGCATCGATGGCATGCTGGACCGTGAAGGGGGTGACCAGCTTTCCCCGGTTGGCAAAGACGTTGATCGCCACCAGCATCTGCAATGGTGAAACGAGTATTCCTTGACCGAAAGAAATGCTGGCATGATCAACTGCGGTCCATTTTTTCGCGGGCAGAAGTTTTCCGGGAGCTTCGGCAGCCAGTCCGGAATCGGGCCTGGACCCAAAACCAAAGTTTTTGATGTAATCTTGAAAAACATGGGGGCTAAGCCGCATCCCGATTTTAGCCGCGCAGATATTGGAGGATTTCTTCAGGACCTGTAAAAGGCTCAGTTGCTGATGTTTTTTGACATCCCGGATACGGTGTCCACCGACTTTATACTCGCCGTTTTCGCAATCGAAATTTTGATCTACCGAGATCAATCCTTCACTCAAGGCTGCGGAAAGGGTAATGATTTTGAAGGTCGATCCGGGTTCGTATCCTGAGGTCACAGCCCGATTCAGGAAGTGGGCACGGCTGAACTGACGGTATCGGTTCGGGTCAAACCCGGGATAGCTCGCTACTGCCAGGATCGCACCGCTGGAAGAATCCATCACGATCGCGGTTCCCCGATCGGCCTGAGCCTCGATCACTCCCTGGGCAATGTGTTTTTCTGTCAGATGCTGGATTCTGCTGTCAATGGTTAATTGGAGTGAAAACTGTTCCGGGGGGCGCTCCGGATAACCTTTAAGCGGAACGGTCCGGTAGGTACCTTCCTTCTCGACGATATATCCCTGAGGTTTCCCTTTGAGCAGCGATTCATATTGATATTCCAATCCCTCCAATCCCTGCGAATCGATACCGGTGAATCCGAGCATTTGCCCGCCCTCGCTGCGTTGGGGATAGTAACGTCTGAATTCATCAACAAATCCTATTCCTTTTGGCAATTGCTTTTCCAAGGCCTTGGCGAGTTCGGGGTCGATTCTCCGTTTGAGCCAGACGAAGGAACGTTTGCTGGAAAGTTTCCGTTTCAGTTTGTGATAGGAAAGTCCGAGCCGTGGGGCAAGGATCCGAGCCGTTTGCTGGGCCGATTCAAGTTCCTTTGGGTTGGCGTAAAGGGACTTGACCGGAATCGATATGGCCAGGATGCGTCCATTCCGGTCGGTGATTCTTCCCCGCTTGGGCTCCAAAACCACCGTCCTCTGTTGCTGGGACTGGGCCAGTTTTTCCAAGTGTGCACCTTCCAGAACCTGGAGTTGAAAACTCCTTCCGAGGGCGATCACCAGGGAAACGGCCACCAACCCCACAATCGTCAGCAGCCTGATTTTAAAACTGTAGATCATTCCTGAATTTCACGGACTTGGTTCAGGCTTACAAAACGCGGAGGATGCTCAGGCGGTTGAAGTTGCATCAGTGACGAAGCCAAACGTTCCAGTCTTTTGGGGCGGGTCAGGTAGTCGATTTCAACTTCGAGCAATTCAATCCGGTAAAGCTGGGACGCATGCTGTTTCGTCAACTGGTCCACGTCCATGGCAATACCGCGGTAGTTCATCCATTGCCAGAGGTAAAACAGACACCCCATGGTGATCAGAAAACCCAGCATCATCATCGTGTAGAATGACTGCATTGCATCCCAAAAAACTGCAGGAATGTATTTCCAACGGAACTGTCCGCTTAATGAACGGGCTCGGTTCGGGAAAAAGGTTTGCTCCATCTTAAGGTCTTGAAGGGAATCTATTTTGATGAGAAGCTTTCTCTAAAAAAATCATTTATTGACCACCTCAAAGATCTATTTCTGCAACAAATGGTCCAAAAGAATTTTTGCCTGAATTTGTCTCCAGGAGCCCGCCTGTGATCGGCGGTTGGTCCTGGTTCGCCATTGCCGTCGGAGGAGGAGCCGGAGCGGTGGCGCGCTTTATGGTGGCACGGCAGATGGGGCACTGGCTTGGAACTTACCTGCCTTACGGAACTCTGACGGTGAATGCCCTGGGATCCTGGATGCTGGGATTTTTAGCGGTGTATCTGATGGATCGACCTGAGGTCAGCCCGCTGATAAGATTGGGATTGGCGGTGGGCTTCCTTGGAGCATTCACCACCTTTTCCACCTTCAGCTACGAATCGATGGTGCTGATCCAGGAGGGCGCCTTTGGACGGGCGTTGATCAGCATCGGTGCCAACCTCTTTTTGTGCCTGGGACTCTGTTATCTCGGAATGCTTTCGGCCAGGTGGTGATCAGGCGGCTTTTTCAATGGAGATTCGACAGGCTTCTCCGTTCAGATCCCAATCTTCTCCTTCAAGAACTGATTCACTGCTGAGGACGTTGGTCAGCGTTTCGGTTCGGATGAAATCCGAGTGGGTTTCGAGGGAAGATTCGAGCATCTTGGATCCCCGATAGCGGGTGACGATGCGGTCCATCACATCCAGATTTTTCTCCTTTCTCATGTTCTGGACCTTGTTGACGAACTCGCGGGCGAGTCCTTCCTGCATCAGTTCCTCGTTGATTTCGGTATCAAGGGCGACGGTGAGCAGGTTGTCGGTTTCCACTAAAAGACCTTCCTTCTGGTTGCGCTGAACCAGGATTTCCTCATTTTCAAAACGGGTCGATTCTTCGTCCACCATGAGTTCAATCGAACCCTGCTGAAGGTAATCCCGGATCTGTGCCGGGCTCATTGCTGCAATTGCCTGGGAAACGCTCTTCATTTTTTTTCCCATTCTGCGTCCGAGCAGTTTGAAATTCGCCTTCGCGCTCAGTTCGACCAGGTCTTTTTCATCACGGGAAATTTCCACCGATTTGACATTCAGTTCATCAGTGATCAATTCCCCAAGATCTTCCAAAATCCGCTGGGCTTCGGGAGTGGCAGTGATGAGGGTGATTTTCCGGAGCGGTTGGCGGATCTTGAGCTGATGCTTGGCCCGCAGAGCACGGCCCATCGTTACCGCGGAAAGAACCAGTTCCATGCGTTGTTCAAGATCGCTGTCCCGATTCATCTGTGCTTCTTTTTCCGGGAAAAGGCAGAGGTGAACGCTTTCAGGATCGCCAGGCTGTTTGAGTGCTCGATGGATGCCGTCCGCAATGAAAGGGACAAAGGGGGCGATCACCCGGCTTAAATTTCTCAAAACCTGGAACAGGGTCGCGTAGGCTTCCAGTTTGTCGGAACCCTGTCCTGCTTTCCAGAATCTCCTGCGGCTGCGGCGGATGTACCAGTTGGTTAAGAGGTCGATGAATCCGACGAAGGGCGCCACCGAGCGGTTGAGGTCATAGAGGTCCATTTGGTTCCGGACCTCATCAATCAATCCGGCCAGTTTGGAAAGGATCCAGCGGTCGAGGGGGTTGTTCCGTGGAAGTTCAAGATTTTCGCTGGTCGGTTCCCAACCGTCGATCCTGGCATAGGTTGTCAGAAAGGCCAGGGCATTCCAGAGCGGAAGCAACAGCGTTCTGGTTGTTTCCACCAGTCCTTTTTCCGAAAATCGAAGGTCTTCACCACGAACAGCAGGGCTGTTGAGCATGTAAAGCCGGATCGCGTCGGCTCCATACTGGTCCAGCATCTGTGTCGGATCGGGGTAGTTCTTGAGCCTCTTGCTCATCTTCTTCCCGTCTTCAGCCAGGATCAGCCCGTTGACGACACAGTTGTGAAATGCGGGTTTGTCAAAAAGAGCCTGGGCGATGACCACGAGGGTGTAAAACCAGCCTCGAGTCTGGTCCAGTCCCTCGCAGATGAAGTTGGCCGGGAAATTTGCCTCAAAAACTTCCTTGTTTTCAAATGGATAATGCTGCTGCCCGTAGGGCATCGAGCCCGACTCAAACCAGCAGTCGAGCACCTCGGTCACCCTCCGGTAGGTCTTTCCCTGGTGATCAATCACCAACTGGTCAACATGCTGTTTGTGAAGATCGGGGACCTTGGTTCCGGATGCGTTCTCGAGTTCTTCAACGCTGCCGAAGCAAAGGGTGTCTCCGTCCTCACTTTTCCAGATCGGCAGGGGCGTGCCCCAGAATCGGTTGCGGCTGATCGCCCAATCCCGTGCGTTTTCAAGCCACTTGCCAAAACGTCCGTCGCGGATGTGACCGGGAACCCAATGCACTTTGCGGTTGTGCTCCACCATCCTGTCCCGGAAGGATTCGACCTTGACAAACCAGGTGGAGATCGGTTTGTAGATCAACGGGGTATCGGTCCGCCAGCAGAAAGGATAACTGTGCTCCACGGTCTCCTGCCGGAACATCAGTCCCTTTTCCTTCAGTTTCTGGGAAATGGGACGGTTGGCTTCCATCACATTCAATCCTGCGATGAACTCCATGTCCTGCATGAAATTTCCCTCCTCATCCACTGGGTCGAAAATTGGAATTCCTTCGCGGTTGAAAATCCTCACGTCATCTTCACCGAAACAGGCGAGGTGAACGAGGCCGGTGCCGCTTTCATCGCTGACATACTCGTCGTTGTAAATTTTCCATGCGTTGTCGGAAGGCTTCCGTTTCTGCGCGAAATCGAACAGAGGCTCATAAGGCCGGCCTTTGAGGGCGGTTCCTTTCATCCTTTCTTCAATTTCATAACTTCCCTCCTCGAAGTACGTTTCCACCCGGCTTGCGACCAGGTGGTAACGGTCTCCAGTTTCCTTGTGAAGCAATCGAACGTATTCCAGCCCGGGACCTGCACAGAGCGCCATGTTGGAAGGCAGGGTCCAGGGGGTGGTGGTCCAGGCAAGGGCATAGGTATTTTCCGCATCGAGCATCCGGAAACGTAATGTGACCGATGGATCCTGGGTGTCTTTGTAATTCAGGTTGGCTTCGAAGTTCGAAAGCGGTGTTGCGACTCTCCAGGAGTATGGAACGACCTTCACTCCCTCATAAATCAGTCCCTTGTCCCAGAGTTGTTTGAAAACCCACCAGACCGATTCCATGAAATCGCGGTCCATGGTTTTGTAGTCATTTTCAAAATCCACCCAACGAGCCATCCGGTCCACGGTTTCTTCCCATTCCGCGGTGTAACGGAGGACGATCGAGCGGCAGGCTTCGTTGAATTTTCCGACTCCGAATTCTCGGATTTCTTCGGCACCATTCAGTTTCAGGTCCTGTTCCACTTCGTATTCCACCGGCAACCCGTGGGTATCCCAACCGAAACGCCGTTCGACCCGGAAGTTTCGCATCGTCTTGTAACGCGGGATGACGTCCTTGATCGTGCCTGCCAGCAAATGTCCGTAATGCGGAAGTCCCGTCGCGAACGGTGGGCCGTCATAAAAAATGAAAGGCCGGTCTTCAGGCCGTTGGTCGATGGATTTCTGGAAGATCTGTTCGTCACGCCAGAATTGGAGGATTTCCTTTTCAAGTTCAGGAAAGTGGATTTTGTTCGAGATTTCTTGCATTAAGGCTTAAAAGGGATATGGGAATAAAAAAGATGCTGCCGAAATTTCAAAGGCTAAAGCAAAGAATGCAACAGAATGATGAAGGAAATCGCTAGCCAGGGATTGTCTGGACACAGTATGGGTCAACCCCATTTTATAACAGTATCCCTTCCTGCTGACAAGTGACGGGATGGGAGCTTGTCGGCTCAACAAAAAATCCGCAACCAAAGAGGAAGCATGAAAATCCATAACGCGAGCTGCCTTTGCAGCGGGGTCCGTTTCAAGATCAGAGGAGAACTGCGTCCAGTGATTTACTGTCACTGCAGCCAGTGCCTGAAAACCCACGGGCATTTTGCAGCATATACTTCTGCTGTAAAAGAACAGATCGAGTGGCAAAGCCAGGAAACCCTCTGCTGGTTTGATTCTTCCGAAAAAGCCCGGCGCGGATTCTGCGGAAAATGCGGAGCGAGCCTCTTTTATGAATTGAAAGGAGGAGCAGGCCTGAGCATCACCGCCGGTTCCATCGAAAGCCCCACAGGACTCCATGCGGCAGGACACATCTATTTCGAAAATCACTCGGACTATTACGAGGTCCTGGATCAGCTTCCAAAGTTCAGAGAGAACTCAAGCGAAGATTTTCCTGACTGGAAACCCTAAGGTATTTCCTCCTCGATGGCGCCTTCATGCACCCTCGAAAATGGAATCAAGCTGGAACATCCGAATCCGCCTTCCGCGATACGTTGGTGGTTACAACAACTGATTCCGGCGCTCTGCCATGAATGCCGCAGGGTGATCCGTGCAGAACACTTCGATGATCCGGCTGCACCTTTCCTCTGCAACACTTGCCTGAAAAAACTGCCATGGTTCGAGCCTCAGGGTCGCTGCCCTTATTGCGGGCTGGAAATCGAACCGGGCAGCAAAACACCATGCAGCCATGGGGTTTCCCGCACTTGGCATCTGGACCGGCTCCGCAGTGCTTTTGTTTACCGGGGGATACTCCAGGACTGGGTTCTTTCCTTCAAGTTCGGAAGCAGGCAGTCTCTCTCATTCCTGCTCGGACGGCTTTTCGCCCTGGGGATGATCGGGCAGGGAGTGGAGAAAGACTTTTCCTGCATGGTCCCGATTCCCCTTCACCAAAAACGGCTCAGGTCCCGGGGATTTAACCAGTCCCTGTTGCTGGCCCATCAGCTTCTGAAAAACATCAAAGCCAAACCAAGTCTTCTCCGGCCCAGGGTCCTACGACGGGTACGGGAAACGATCCCGCAAACCGAACTGCCCTACCCGGAACGGCTGAAAAATCCCGATGATGCCTTTGCTGTGGGAGATTCCGTGCCGCCTGGAACCATCCTGCTCATCGACGATGTGATGACCACAGGCTCCACCCTCAATGCCGCCGCCAGAACCCTCAAAGCCTCGGGTGCAGAGCGGGTCTCCGCCTGGGTGCTTTGCCGTTCTGTGATTGGGAATGACAGCAGGGATCTGATTCAGTGATCGTTAAAAACGGGAGATTATGAAATGCCGTGCCCTTGTCATCTCTTCCTGACAAGGCTATCGTTTGTCAACTTTAATAGCTTTTTTAAAACCATCACCAAAGCAGGATGTTCCCCTATGATTCCCAATCTTGAAATACCGATAGCCGGAGGTTTAAACGTTGCTCTGCCGAAGATGGCTCTGGTCCGCCAGCGTTTCGATGACAGCAGGCTCGATGATGTAGGGCAGGCCGTTGGCGAACAGATGCAGCGCAGTGAGATCCGGGATCGGGTCAGGCCCGGGATGAAGATCGCGATCGGGGCTGGCAGCCGGGGAATCGCCAATATCGCCGAGGCGGTCAAGGCTGTTGTCCAGGGATTGAAAGAACAAGGCGCGGAGCCGATTATTTTTCCCGCCATGGGCAGTCACGGGGGCGCGAATGCCGAAGGTCAGCAGGCTTTGCTGGAAGGCTTCGGTATCCGTGAAGATTATGTTGGCGCCCGGATCGTCCTCGTCAACCGCATCAAACCCCACACCACCTTCCGTGGGAAGATTGAAAGCGGAGTCGTCAAGATGGTCGTCATCGGCATGGGCAAGATCCAGGGGGCAACTCTGATGCACTGGCAGGGAATGGACCGTTTTCCCGAGGTCCTTCCTGATGCCGCGACCCGCATCATGGCCAAGGTGCCGTTGCTGTTCGGAATCGGCATGATCGAAAATGCCTACGATCAGACCGCTTACGTCGAAGCTTTGCTTCCGGAAACGCTGATTGAGCGGGAAATGGAACTGCTGGAAATCGCCAAAAAACGAATGGGCCGCCTGCTTTTCAGCGACATCGATGTTCTCGTCATCGATCAGATGGGCAAGGAAATTTCGGGGGCGGGATTCGATCCCAACATCACCGGGCGGAACAACCGGGGCGTTGAAGGGTTCGGAGACCCTCGTGTGCAGAAAATCGTCGTCCTCTCCCTTTCAAAAAAAACCAAGGGCAATGCCAACGGCATGGGACTCGCCGACGTCATCACCCGCAGGCTCTTCGAAGAGATCGATTATCCCTCGACCTATGCCAACATCATCACCTCCTGCTACCTCGACGGGGCACCGGTGCCGATCCCCATGGCCAATGACCGTGAAGCGATTCAGTTGGCGATCAAAACCCTCGTCCGTGTCATCCGTGGAGAGGAACGTATTGTCCGTATCAAAGACACCCTCAGCATTGAAACCATTTCCGTTTCGGAACCGATGCTCCCGGAAGTCGAAAAGCATCCCGACCTCTCCATCCTGGAAAATCCCCAACCCTTCGGTTTTCAGGAAAATGGAATTCTGCCGCCCATGTTTTGAAAAAATTCTCCGGAAAAATTAATTTTTTCAACAGAATTTACCGGTTTTTACCACAAGTGGTTTGGCTTTCATGCGAAATGACGGAATTGAGGTTTATCCTATTGATTTTAATAGTGAAAAATTAATTTCACTA
>LUMI01002272.1_pt1 | contig 10362 bp, 10 predicted proteins | sample 729681 | NCBI WGS metagenome assembly LUMI01 (sample SAMN03860267, study PRJNA289734) | marine metagenome | biome: seawater column; feature: ocean; material: water; isolation source: Red Sea water column Station 34 - depth 10m | place: Saudi Arabia: Red Sea | collected 2011-10-15 | depth 10 m
ATTTAATGCATTTGTTGCCTTGCTTGAACAGCATCATATTAATTACGAGGTGTTAACGAAAGATGTTGAGGTAAGCAAAGTTCGCTATGGTGCAGGTAGCGCGATTTATATTCCTTCAAACCAGCCTCAATACCGTTTAGTAAAGTCAATTTTCTCGACCCAAACCTCGTTTGAGAACAACACGTTTTACGATGTATCAACGTGGAATTTAGCTTTGGCTTTCAATTTGGATTACGCGCCTTTAGATAGGGGCGATGCGCGAAGCCTAAAACTGAGCGACAACACCGCACTTGCGCAACCGGCACTTAACGATATTCACCCAGACGCATACGCGTATGCGTTTTCATGGCAGCATTATTATGCGCCAGCCATGCTGCAAACGTTATTGGAAGCTGGCGTTAAGGTGCGTAGTAGTGAAGAAGCGTTTTCCGCTATTAAATACGATGGCAACAGCATTGAGCTTCAGCCTGGCAGCATAGTTGTACCAAAAGGACTGGGTCAGCCAGAAAACTTGGCGGCCGTTTTGCGCGATGCGCAACAGCAACTTCAGGTGCCTGTATTTAGTTTGCGCAGTGGGTTAACACCCACAGGGCACGATTTGGGTAGCCGAAGCATGGCACCCGTTACCTTGCCACAAGTATTGATTGTGGGAGGCGAAGGTACTAGCGAGTACGAAGTCGGGGAAATGTGGCATTACTTCGATACAAAGGTAGGGTTGCCTGCCAGTATTGTTGAGCAACAACATTTACTCAAGGCGCTTAGTGATCCTAGTATCAACTACACACATATTTTGTTTCCAAGCGGACGCTATAGTTTTACGGAAAGCGACAGAGCAAAAATTGAAGACTGGGTAAAAGCCGGTGGCGTGATCGTGGGACAGAAATCCGCGTTGCGTTATTTCGGTCAACATAAATGGTTAGACGTAGAAATTGTTAGTCGAGAGAGTATTGATAACGCGTTCGATGAAAGCGAACTCAGCTATAAAGATGGCGCATCGCTATACGCCAGAAAGTTGGTGGCTGGCGCTGTGTTTGAAGCCAATATCGACAATACTCACCCGCTATTTTACGGCTATGATGACGATACTCTGCCTATGTTTAAAACCAACAATATGATAGTGGAGGCAAGTAACTCACCTTTTGTTACGCCTGCACGCTACACCGACGAGCCTCTTATGGCAGGGTTTAGTGATGACGCAATGGTTGCGCTAATGGCTGAATCAACTGCTGTGACGACTCAAAAAATGGGTCGCGGCGTTGTCATTGGCTTTACCGACAATACACAGTTTAGAGGGTACTGGTATGGCACGAACAAGATGCTGGCTAATGCAATCTACCAATCGCACTTTATTCGCTAAATAAGTTTGAAACGCGCGGCGAAATGCCGCGCTTTTCAGTATCACCGCTTCTGAGCACTAGGCTTTCTGACACAGACTGCTTTTAGGCGGAGGCGTAAATGCCGCTACCCACACCTGAATGTGTAAATTTGGATAGCGTTTTTTGAGCCTTTTACTCAATGTATTCACGGTCACGCCGGTGGTGAGTACATCATCGACAATTGCAACGCTGAAGTTGCAGCCATCTTTATTACCTTGCGCTATCGCTATCTCATCATCGATACACTGCGTCGATAGGCTGAATACACGGCTTGCGTTTTCGGCTCTCGCCATTTTTGATAAGTGATGCTGCACGCTAAAGCCCCGTCGTTTGGCCCACGACTGGTTAACTGGAATATTCAGCTCACTGCTTATGCTTTCACACAGAAGCGTAGCCTGATTGTAGTGCCGTGTAGCAAGTCGCCATGCACTAATTGGCACCGGAAGCAGCACATTGGGCACTGATAAAGTGCACTGTCGCATTTTATGGACAAACCAGTTACTTAATACTTTTCCTGCCGTAAGGGAATGCGTAAACTTTAACTGGTGAACCAGCGATGACATTGGCCACGTATGAAGTCCCAAAACGCGTAACGCGTCATAGTGGCTATGCTTGACGTGGCCCGTAGGACTTGCCTGATAACATAGCAAGCATGAAAGGTTCATAGTGTTGATTCCATCAACTTCCTTGAATTGTCGAGCGTCGACCTGTTTTCATTATTTCGTGTTGCCTCAAAAACACGTGACTGCCTAAGGAGGTGTAAATGGAAAGTTTGCATACAAACGGCGAGCTTGTCACCCGTACTCAGGGTACAGGCGTAGATGTGGTATTTCTTCATGGTTGGGGTATGAACAGCGGAGCGTTCACATCCTTTATCCCTTATTTAAGCGATAATTTTCGCGTCACCACCATAGATCTTCCTGGGTTTGGGGAAAATGCAGAGTTCGTCCCGTCACCGTATAACGTGGAAACATTGGCTCAATCCATTGTGAACCAGCTTCCAAACCAGTGTGTGTTGGTTGGGTGGTCATTAGGTGGCCTAGTTGCGCAAAAGTTAGCGCTGTTAGCACCAGAAAAACTTACCGGACTGGTAACGATTGCTTCAACACCTCGATTTATAGCAGGGCCTTGTTGGCCGGGTATTGCTGCAGATTTACTTTCAATGTTCGAGACTCAGCTTGAAAAGAACTATCAGAAAACACTGGAACGTTTTTTGGCAATTCAAGCGATGGGCAGCGAAACGGCAAAGCAGGATATTAAGGCGATCAGAGAACAGGTAACCCAATTCCCAGATCCCGCCGAGGAAGCGCTTAAGAAAGGTTTACGCATATTGTCTACTGAAGACATGCGTCAAGACGTGGGGCGAATAACTACACCCACGTTACGATTGTATGGCAGGTTAGATAGTCTAGTGCCGACCAGCGGAATAGATCGTATATGTGAGCTACATCCGCAGGCCGATACCGTTGTTCTGCCTCATGCGTCGCATGCGCCGTTTATTTCACATCCTCAGCAAACTGCTGACATTTTATTTCGCTTTGCCGCTGGCGTTTACCAGCAAAAGGCGTCTTAATAAAGTGATGACATAAAGCTTCAAACCGCGGCTTGCCGATAGTTTGAAGCTTTTCTTATCTTTGACAGCTTAATAAAAATCGCCTGCTTACAATAAGTTAATGACAGGGTGTGATACATGTCTTTCCATTTGTGTGAAATTGGTTAATAATTGCACATGAGAGGTTAGGGGTAGTGTATGACAAGTATTGATGGTTTAGGTGCAGGCTCTGCATTTGCAGCGGCTCAATATGGTTTACAAAATGCCAGCGACGGAATTTCGCAGGCAGCATCAAATATTGCTCAGCGAACTGCTGAGGATGCGGTAGCACCCGCTCAACCTATTGCGACCAATACCGACACAATAAACACGTCATCGAATTCAACGTCTACCTCCACGCGTCTCACTGACGACTTAATCGCGCTCAATGTAAACGAACGTAATGCCCAAGCCTCTGCCAAAGTATTAGGTGTTGCCGATGAGATGCTTGGTACCATCATAGACGTGCTTGCGTAGGTGGAACAGTTACGGTGAATATCGTTACACCAATCCTTAACGCCATTGCTTATCCCACGGCGAACATAAATACAGAGTCTGCACGTAGAGATAACGTGCAGCGTGAAACCATTCCCCAAGCGTCAGATTCCCAGCAAGGGGCTTCTCAAAAAGGCTTGGGGTCAGAAGCCGATAAAGCGAAGAGCCCCGGCCAGCCGCCAGCGCCGGTTACTTACGAGCGCCCTCAGGTACAAACAGAACTTCAAGCTGCCTTTCAAAACGTATTTGGGCAACAGAAAGATAATGCGCTGAGCAGTTAAAAGCCCGCGATCAGGAAGTGAGGGTTCACGAGCAAGCGCATGCTTCAACAGGCGGTCAGTACGCCGGTGCTCCGCAATATGAATACACTACAGGCCCTGACAATAAACGCTATGTGACCGATGGCGAAGTGTCGATTGATGTTTCAGAAGAAAAAACGCCTGAAGAAACGCTGAAAAAAATGGAACAAGTGCGCGCAGCCGCCCTCGCACTAGCTGAACCTTCATCACAAGATTTAAAAGTGGCTGCAGAGGCTTCTCAAAAAGCCACAGAGGCCCGTAGCGAGATTGCCAAAGGCCAAACAGAAACGGCTTCAGCAGGTTCTACCTCAGTACAAAGCAATGGCATTGTTGCAGACTCTGGGGCAGCCATGCAGCCCGATACAAATATAGGCACCGCAACCGATTCTATTGCGAATATGGTGTTAGATAATCAATCTTCACCAGCAGACACACAAGGCTTTCAGGCAAATGAGTCTAATGTGATGCAAACACGAATTGGCCGCATTCAAAATGCTTATTTGCAAGCTTACACCCCCTCTAGAGAAGGTTTATCGCTTCAAGCATGATAACGTGCAATTAACGCTAGCTGCTTAACATTGCACGAACGATTTAGCCCGTCATAGCTAAGGGCTAAATCGCGAAAAAAGCACTTTCACTTCCCTTGCATTGCTTTCAAACCAGCAGGACTTAATAATCCAGTATTGCCTTTGTAAACGGATACCTTCTTTCCCCTCACTGTACTTAAATGTCACGCTAGGCAGCGGCTGATTAAACACAGCCATACCTAATAAGGGCATCTCTGGTTTGGATTCAAACGCATTTGATACCAAATAGAGCAACGACTTTTGGTAAATGCGCGCCACGTGGTCATCTTTTTCCAACGCTTCAGATAAGTTGTAAACCGTAGTCGATTCAATATGTTTACCTTCTATAAGCGCAGAGAGCTTTTCGTTGAACAAGGGGTAGCTGATGGCTGGGGCCAATAAGTGTAGACCTTTAACCTTTATGCTTTCATCTACTTTACACAGTCTAGATAAGCTGTGAGCATGAAAGATAGAGCCAGCAGAATGCCCTACAACATGCAGCTTAATATCTGAATTGTCTTTCAAGTAGGCGGCCAATTGTGTTAGAAAATACGTACCATCGGACGTGGTACGGGTAAAGGGCGTGCAAGCATCTGATTTCATTTCACGCCAAAGTGCACCACCTACTTTGCGCGTCGCCCATTCCAGAATGCGGTCGGTATAATCAGTGAAAGCCCCAACTTTATTGCTAATCTCTTTATTCTTAAAGCCCAGAATATCTTTGAGTTCTTCTAGCATACCCGTGTCGTACATGAAGTGAATGGGGTAAATATCGTTTTTAAGGAAGGTGTCTTTCATGGCTGCAATGCGTTTAGCCGAAGCTTTTATGCTATTTAAGCCGCCGTGTGCATATAACATTACATGACGATGGTTACTGTCAGAAAGTTTTTCAATAATGGCATCGACGTGGTTTTTATTGCTCCAATATTTACTTCTGGTATCAAAGTGTCCGTCGTCGAAATGAACGAAGTGATCTTGAATACTCACCCGTGGTGTGGAGCGAGAAAACAAACCCTGTGCAATAGAGCGCGTAGCCTGATGGTAAGTCCCTGAGCCTGAAATAGGAAGCGCAAGTTGAACAACCCACGCATCCATAACGTTTAACGCCCAGTCGTCGTACCGCCAAAGTGCCAACCCTGACTTTTTCCAATTCGTACCCCAAGAGTTTTGGATCCAAAAACCTTCGTCGTTATAGCCAACAATGGCAAACGCGTGGCCGCCCATGGGTTCAGGCCTTAGGCTTATTACATCACCTTCGCTATCTTTCCAGCCTTCATGAATTCTGGCAGAAACAAAGATTACGCCCACTTCGTTAAGCGCGGCGTGAAAATCGCTAATTTCTCGTTCAATACGGTAGTACGCACCTAGCCTGTGATTGCTGGCATTGTTAGCAATAGCTAGGGTCATTTCAAATTCGTTGCTGTGCTTAATATCTTCAGTTAGTGAGTCGTTACATACGCCACTGTTGTACCACCCCTTAATTGCACCGCGGCAGCTAGAGCCTTCATACGCTTCACCTAACCACTCATCATGACGTTTAGCCATGGCATAAAGCATCCACGGGCTAACGGTATGTTTTCGGCCTTGCTGACGGTAAATGAAATTAATGGTAGCGGCCAATGCAAAGCCCGTACATGCCCCTTCTTTACCTTGGTCTAAAATAACCAAATTGCCTGGCGGGTCGATAAAAGGCTTAAGTGGCGTAAGATTAGGTTGGTAATAACGATCCCGAAGGTCGGGGTAATCGGCGCTGACATTCAGCATATTTTTTGAGACAGGCGAGTTCATAAAATCATCCTTTGATGAGGGCAGATAATCTTTGCTGTACAGTTGGATGATTACGCTCGTACACCAAAGGTTAGTGGCCCTTAGCTCATTACGGTTGTCCGAAAGTGCTGCCTTGAAAAAGGCTGTGGTCAAATGAGCGACATTACCTTCGCTAAACGTTAAGGCACTAAAAGCATGTCAACGGCCTCGCTAAACGCTAACAACATACGAACTTCGGTTTCGGTGTGACCCACACCTTTTCACTGTTTCGGTATTTTGTAGTTTGACACTTTTTATTCAAGAGTATCAGGGTGCATGAATTTCCATGCGTCCCATCTAATGTAACACAAACTAATGTAGCAAAAACGGCAGTTAAAATGGAAGTGCGATACGAAAAGGGCGTGTTAGTGAACTAACACGCCCTTTTGTAAACAAGAGTAAGTAATGGTTAAGCGCTACCGTTTACTTTTTCGCTTTAGCAAAGGCATCGGCAAAGGCGTTTCCCATAGCGCTATTTTGAGGTTGGCTATTGCGATTGCCGCCACCCTGATTTGAACGAGGGTTTGCTTTTGCGTTAGCACGCCCAGCCCCTTTACTTTGTGGTTTTCCTGCTGCTGGTTTGCCGCCTGCATTATTGCTTTGACTCGGTGTATCGTCTAAGCGCATGGTGAAGGAAATACGCTTGCGCGGTACGTCTACTTCAAGCACTTTTACTTTAACGATATCGCCCGCTTTGACCACCTCGCGAGGGTCTGAGATAAACTTGTTAGTCAGTGCTGAAATATGCACCAGTCCATCTTGATGCACACCTACATCAACGAACGCACCAAAGTTGGCCACGTTGCTTACCACGCCCTCTAAAATCATACCTGGTTTAAGGTCGTTAATGGTTTCAACGCCTTCTCTAAACGCGGCAGTTTTAAACTCTGGACGAGGATCGCGGCCTGGTTTATCCAGCTCTTTTAGAATGTCTTTAACCGTTGGCAAACCGAATGCGTCGCTGGTAAAGGTGTCTGGCGACAGGCTTTTTAGAAGCTCGGTATTGCCGATGATGTCGTTAACCGCAACAGCGGTAGTATCAACAATCTTATCTACCACTGGGTATGCTTCTGGGTGAACCGCAGAGGCATCAAGTGGGTTGGTGCCGTTTACAATGCGAAGGAAGCCCGCCGCTTGCTCAAAGGCTTTAGGCCCTAAACGTTCTACTTTCAATAGCGCTTTACGGTCTGGGAAAGCACCGTTGGTGTCTCTGAAATTCACGATGTTGTGAGCTAGGGTTTTGTTTAAGCCCGATACATAGCTCAAAAGCGCGGGCGATGCAGTGTTTAAGTCAACGCCAACGGCGTTTACACAGTCTTCAATAACACGGTCTAGCGACTTGCCTAACTGGCTTTGGCTTACGTCATGCTGATATTGGCCTACACCAATAGCTTTAGGTTCAATTTTAACCAGCTCTGCCAGCGGGTCTTGCAAGCGTCGAGCGATAGACACTGCGCCGCGGATTGACACGTCAAGGTCAGGCAATTCTTTTGAAGCAAGCTCAGAGGCTGAATACACCGATGCACCCGCTTCACTGACCATAATTTTTTGTGCAGTAAGCTCGCTGTTGTTCTTGAGCATTTCACCAACGAGTTTGTCTGTCTCGCGCGAGCCAGTACCGTTGCCAATGCTGATTAAATCTACTTTGTATTGCTTACACAACGTGGTGAGCGTGCGAATAGATTTATCCCACTGGTTTTGTGGTGCATGCGGGAAAATGGTGTTGGTTGCGACCACTTTTCCTGTGCTGTCTACGACCGCTACCTTAACGCCGGTTCTCAAACCTGGATCTAAACCCATAGTGGTTTTTGCACCAGCAGGTGCAGCCATCAACAGGTCGTTTAAGTTTTTAGCAAATACCTCAATGGCTTCCTCTTCAGCGCGTTCTCTAAGGGCGCTGAATAGCTCAGTTTCCATGTGTAAACCAATTTTGATTTTCCACGTCCACTGTACAACTTGAGCCAAGAAGTCATCTGCGCCACGGCCGCGGTGCATAATATCGTAGTGGCTGGCAATAATTTGTTCGCAATGCGACGGACCGTTGTCTTCTGACTGCGGGTCGGCATCTAGCTGAATGTGAAGCATGCCTTCGTTGCGGCCTCTAAACATCGCCAACGCGCGGTGAGATGGTACGTTCTTGTACTTTTCACTGTGTTCGAAATAGTCTTTGTATTTGGCGGCTTCTTGCTCTGGGCGTTTTCAGTTAGGTACTTACGCACCTTTGCTAAGAGCGCGGCGTCTTCAGCGAAACGCTCCATTAAGATATAACGGGCACCTTCCAACGCTGCTTTAGCATCAGCAATACCAGTGTCTGTATTAACGTATTCGCTTGCTGCACTTTCAGCGTCGGTATCTGGGTCAGAAAATAAGGCATCAGCTAAAGGTTCAAGGCCTGCTTCAATAGCAATCTGGCCTTTGGTACGTCGGCGCGGCTTATACGGTAAGTACAAATCTTCCAGGGTAGTTTTGCTGTCAGCACTGGTAATATTGCTTTTAAGCTCGTCGGTTAGTTTGCCCTGTTCTTCGATAGATTTAAGGATCACATCGCGGCGCTCTTCAAGCTCTCGCAGGTAGGTTAAGCGCTGCTCCAAGGTACGCAGTTGCGTGTCATCAAGGCCTTGCGTCACTTCTTTTCGGTAGCGCGCGATAAAAGGTACGGTAGCCCCTTCATCAAGAAGTTTAACAGCGGCAGTTACTTGCGAAGGTTGAACGCTAAGTTCATCTGCTAAGTCGCTCTAAGATACTAAAAATTCGCGTTAGGCAATGGCGAATAAACGGTGTGTGAAAGGCTTGTATACACAGCGTCGGTAGTGAAAATAGGAGCGGTGAGTATATCACCGCGGTGTAGGGGAAGTCGTCTGATCATTGTGTTACAAATGGGTGATTAAATAGGGCATATTAGTGCTCACAGTTTGTCTGTTGCGTCGTACCAAATACGGTTTATCCACCACTCTTTCGTGCCCGTCTCGGTTTTTACAACAAACTCATCGTCTTCTTCTTTGACCAGCAGTGCTCGCGCCATCGGAGAGTCGATAGAAATGTAATCCTTTCGGCCGAAAATTTCGTCGTAGCCCACGAGCCTAAGTTCCATCACCTTGCCCGCTTCGTTTTCAATTTCAACCCAGGCACCAAAGAAGACCTTACCCTCTTGCTGTGAATCGTAGTCCACAACCTTTAGGTTTTCCAAGCACTTGCGAAGGTAGCGTACGCGGCGATCAATTTCCCGTAGCTTCTTCTTATTGTACTGGTAGTCGGCATTCTCGCTTCTGTCACCAAGGCTCGCTGCCCAGGTTACCTTGCGAGTAATTTCAGGTCGTTCTTCACGCCACAAGAAATCCAGTTCTTGTTTAAGCTTTAAGTAGCCCTTTCGAGTGATAAGCGGTGTTTTCACAATGTTCTATAAATAATCCAGCTAATTACCCCTACTTTATGTGGGTAATAAGGTAAAACGCAATCTTTCTGTACGTCAAAAAGTGACAAAAGAGACAGATTGAATAATTATTGAACATAAACCTTTCGTTTAGTGTCGTAGTATAAATAATAGTCAAACCATTAGGGGAAATGAATGCGTAACAGAATGCCTGTGTTGAACCGTCGAAGGTCGGGGAACGACCCGTTCCAAACCAGCGGTACTATCATCGGTTTTATGCTGTTTTTAAGCGGCGCGCTGTTATTGTTGTATGCCTTACTTGATATCGTTGTTCGCTTAAATAGTGTACGAACTGTGATATACCTTATCTTAGCGTGTGCCATGTATAAAGTGGGGCACTCACTGCTTAATCACTTTGCGACGTTTAAAGTCCATACGGAAAGACGACGCGCACCTAACCGTTAAAACCTTTAGTTTTAAGCCCCAATTTTTAAGGTTTAATTGTTCCTAAAAACCTTTATTAGGGCCGTGAAATATTTAAATTTTAGGCTAAGCTTAAAAGTGTAATTCGAGGCACCAAGCATATTGAATAACCCATTTTACTATCTGGGTACGCGCGTGGTGAAAACCCACTGGCTCGTAGGGAAAAGGTAAGCAAGGATCACGCTGACTCACTAAAACAAAAAAGCCGACGCTATGCGTCGGCTTTCTCTTTTTCTTAAAGCACTAACTTATTCCGTTGGCGCTTCTGCTTCAGGCTTGACCACTTCTAGCAACTCAACGTCAAAGATAAGCGTCGAGTTTGGCGTGATTGCGCCAGTAGAACGCGCACCATAAGCAAGTTCAGATGGGATATGGA
>LUMI01001110.1_pt1 | contig 10350 bp, 9 predicted proteins | sample 729681 | NCBI WGS metagenome assembly LUMI01 (sample SAMN03860267, study PRJNA289734) | marine metagenome | biome: seawater column; feature: ocean; material: water; isolation source: Red Sea water column Station 34 - depth 10m | place: Saudi Arabia: Red Sea | collected 2011-10-15 | depth 10 m
GAAATTTTGTTTTTTAAAAATTCTTTTTTTATATTTTTTAATTTTTTAATATTTCCAAATAGTATTATGTTTTTATTGCTAGTTAAAATAGCTTGAAAATTGGCTATCGGAGAATTTGGTAAATCTTTACCTCTAATATTAAGTAGCCAGCAAACATTTTCCCCTGAACTGATAAATAAATTATCTAATTTTTCACTTTTAAGAATTTTGTTTAATCTATTAATTTTACTTTTTGAACTCTCCCCAACAACTGAAGAATTTATTTGATAAATTAAATTATCTTTATTTACAATCTCAGCTTTTGTTTTGAATAAATTAGAATCTACTGGAAATAGATTACAAGAGTTATTAAAATATATTTTTAAAGTTTCTGTTGTAAATAATTTTGGGTCAAAACCAATGTTAAGTCGAGCACCATTTTTTAAAATATCTTTTGGCCATTCGTAAGGTATTTCATGAATTTTAAATTTTTTTCCTGACTGTTTTTTAGCTTGTATTGTGTATCTGCCATCAATAAACAAATGATTTGATTCCTTTAAAATTAATATAAAGCCTGCGGATCCAGAAAAATTTGCAACAATTTCAAGTTTATTTATTTTTGAATATTCTGTAAAAAACTCATCGTTTTTTGGTACTATATATCCATCTAGATTATTAAGATTTATTAGGTTTTTAATTTTATTTATCATTTAATTTTTTTTGATATCTAAGCCATCCAGGGCTTCTTATGGGTTCATCAAATTCAATATCTTGGTTAAATTCAAAATCTTCCTCGTTTTCATCAATAAAATTGTTATTTTTTTTTAAATTTTCATCTGGCAACTCATCAATAAACCTAGATGACATGCTATCAATCCAATCACCTTGATAAAATCTGTTCATAGAGAAGGATATTTTCGCTATTTTTTTTGCCCTGGTTATCCCAACATACGCCAATCTTCTTTCTTCTTCCAAACCATTTTCACCTTTCTCTTCTATGCTTTTTTGGTGAGGAAACAGACCTTCCTCCCATCCTGGTAAAAATACAACGTCAAATTCCAAACCTTTTGAAGCGTGCATGGTCATAAGGTTTACTTTCTCAGTTTCCCAATCTTGATCCAAAGATGTTGCAAGTGCAACATGTTCTAAGAAACTTTCAAGATTATCAAATTCTTTCATTGCACTTAATAATTCCTTTATATTTTCTAATCTATTTTCATTTTCTAAGTCTTTTTTGTTTTTTAACATTTCACTATATCCAGATTCATCCAAAACAAGTTGCAAAAGTTTATTATGATTTATTTTGTTTTTTAAGTCCTCTCTCCACTTTTGTAAAAGATTTAACAATGAATTTAATCCCAATTTAGTTTTTGGTTTAATTTTGTTTTCTTCAATAAGTTTTCTTGCTGCATTTTCCAAAGTAGTTTTATTTATTTTTGCATGTTCATTGATTAATTTAATTGTTGTATCTCCAATTGACCTCTTAGGAACATTAATTATTCTTTCAAAAGATAAGTCATCAAAAGGTTGATAAATAACTTTTAAATATGCAACACAATCTTTAATTTCAGCTCTTTCATAAAATTTTATACCCCCAACAATTCTGTAAGGAAGTCCTATTTTTAAAAATCTTTCTTCAAATTCTCTAGTTTGAAATATAGCTCTAACTAAAATTGCCACTTCATTAAGAGAATAATTTTTTTTAAGTCTCTCAATTTCTGCACCAACTTCAGTCGCCTCGTCTTTGACATTTCTAAAACAACTTAAACTTACAAGCTCTCCATCATCATGACTAGTGAACAAAGTTTTCCCTACTCGATTTTGATTATTTTCAATTAATTTAGACGCAACACTCAAAATATTTTGTGTTGATCTATAATTTTTTTCCAAACGAATAACCCTAGTATTTTCATAAACTTTATCAAATTCTAGAAAGTTTTTTATTTCCGCACCTCTCCAACTGTAAATTGATTGATCATCATCCCCGACACAACAAATATTTTTATTATGACCTGAAAGATATCTTAACCATTCACTCTGAATAAAATTGGTATCTTGATATTCATCAACTAAAATGTATTTAAATTTTTTAGAATATAACTCGGCAATATCAGCATACTTTTCAAATATTTTTAAAGTATGCAAAATTAAATCACTAAAATCTGCTGAATTTAAATTTACCAATTTTTCCTGGTAAATTTTGTAAATACTCAAAAAATTTTTTTCTAAAGGATCTTTTCTTTTCAGAATAACATCTTGAGGATAAAAACCTTTATTTTTCCATTTATCAATAATGGCCAGAATGAACTTTGGAGATATTTTTTTTATGTCTACATTCTCTGCTTTACATATATTTTTAATAAGTCTTACTTGATCATCTTGGTCTATAATTGAAAAATTACTTTTGAGTCCAACAGCATCTGCGTGTTTTCTAAGAAGTTTTGCACTAATTGAATGAAAAGTTCCAAGCCACGGTAATCCCGTAGCATCTTTCCTGAGTAATTTAGAAACTCTTAATTGCATTTCTTTTGCAGCTTTATTTGTAAAGGTGACAGCTAAAATTTGGTTCGGAAATGCTTTATTTTTTTTTATTATATGTGCAATCCTTGAAGTAAGAACTTTAGTTTTACCTGATCCAGCACCGGCTACTATCAAAAGAGGACCATCTAAACATTCTACTGCTTCTCTCTGATTTTCGTTTAAATTGCTTAAATATTCTGAATTTAACATCTAATTTTTTATAGTATAAGCCATATTAAATTTTATGAGGAAAAGAAAAAAAATAGACTCTCCCACAATTATTTTGTCATCAATTATTGTAGTTTTTACAATTATTGTATTTTTATCATTACCAGTTTTTTTTAATTATAAAAGTATACAAAATGAAATAGAAAATAAATTTTTTTCAGATTTTAAGATTAATTTAAAAATTTTAGATAATATTTCTTTTAGAGTGCTTCCAAGACCACATTTGTTGATTAAAAAGGCGAATCTCGATTTTAATTTGGAGGATGAAAAATCTGCGATTGCAGAGGTAGAAAACTTAAAACTTTTTATCCCAAGTAATAAAATTTATTCAAAAAAAAACATAATCATTACTGACGCAAAGTTTCAAAATATTAATTTAAATCTTAAAATAAGCGATATTAAAGATATTAGAAACCATCTATATTACAAAATTAATAAACCAATTAATATTTCTAACATAAAAATATTTCTAAATGATAATAAAAATAATGTAATCTTAATTGCTCCAATTAAAAAAGTTAATTACCAGATAAATGAAAATTTTTCAGCAAAGGAGTTTAAAAGTTCAATTGATTTTTTGAATGAAAATATTTCATTTAATTATAATTATAAAGATTCTATAATTAAAATAAATTCACCAGAAAAAAAAAATAATCAAAAAATTAAATTTAACTCAATAGTAGAGCTTAATCCATTTTATTTAGATGGAGAAATAATATTTGAAGAAAAAAAAGTAAGTTTTATCACCGATTACATATTAAATTCAATTTCTAATGTTGATAAAAAATTATTAGAAAATTTAAATGGAGAATTAAAATTATCATTATCAAATTTAGATAGTAAAATTATAAGCAACGGTAAAATTTCACTACTTATAAATGAGGGACAAATTAAAACCTTAAATTCCTTTTTTGAGATGAATAAAATTGGAATTATTAAATCTTCTTATAATTATCAGATTAAAGATGGTGAGCTTTTTTTTGAGACTAAAAATGTTCTTAACATTAATAACCACAAGGAATTAGCACGAAAATTTCAACTTAATTTTAAAAAAGTTAAAAATATTGATAAAGTATATTTTGATTTTATTAGAAATATAGACACAGGAGATATGTTTTTATCAAATATATTTATTAATGATAAAAACTCACAAAATCTCTTAGAGGAGATAATCAAAACTAATAATATGTTAGTTCTCAAATCTACTTTAAGGGATATTTTAAATTAACTCGGTTTGGTCATGAGAATAGGATTTACAATTCGATCATATTCCCTTTCATTAATAAGTCCTGTTTTTAACGTCTCGTACTTAAGTTTTGTTCTGTTCTTTAAAGCTTTTTTTGCAATTTTTGCAGCATTATCGTAACCGATCTTTGGAGCGAGTGCTGTCACAAGCATTAAAGAGTTTTCTAAATGTTCCTTAATCTTTAATTTATCTGCTTTAATTCCATTCACACAAAATAAGCTAAAGTTTTTTACGCTGTCTGCAATAATATCAATAGACTGAAGAATATTGTGAGCAATTAAAGGTTTAAAAACGTTTAGTTCAAAATGTCCGTGAGAACCAGCAACTGTAATTCCTGTGTGATTTCCAATTACTTTAGCACATACCATTGTTACAGCTTCGCATTGAGTAGGATTTACTTTACCAGGCATAATTGATGAGCCAGGTTCATTTTCTGGCAAAATTAATTCACCATAACCTGCTCTTGGTCCTGAACCTAAAAATCTTATGTCGTTAGAAATTTTCATCAAAGCAACAGCACAGGTATTTAAAGCTCCTGAAAAATTAACAATAGCATCGTGTGCAGCAAGTTCAGAAAATTTATTTGGTGCAGTTTTAAATTTGATATTACAGAATTTTCCTATCTCTTTAACTATTTTTTTATCAAAGTTTTTTTTTGTATTTATTCCTGTTCCAACTGCGGTGCCACCTTGAGCTAAAAAAAGAATATCAATAAGACAATATTTTATTCTGTCTAAACTCTTTTTTATTTGCTCATGGTATCCAGAAAATTCTTGGCCTAAAGTAAGTGGAGTAGCATCTTGAAGATGCGTTCTTCCAATTTTAACAATTTTCTTAAATTCAACAGATTTTCTCCTTAAAGAATTTTCTAAAATTTTTAAGTTTGGAATTAACTTTCCAATTGTTTCTTTTGCTATTGAAATATGCATAGCAGTAGGAAATACATCGTTTGTAGATTGTGATTTATTTACATGATCATTTGGATGAACAGGTTTTTTTGATCCTTTTTTACCTTTAAGAATTTGAATTGCTCTATTAGCGATAACTTCATTTACATTCATATTTGTTTGAGTTCCAGATCCTGTTTGCCAGACTTTTAAAGGAAAATTTTCATTTAATTTTCCAGCAATAACCTCATTTGAGGCTTTAATTATTGCATTGGCTACTTTGCTTGAAATTAATTTATCTTTTTTATGAACTATTGCAGCAGATCTTTTAATTATTGCTATTGATTTAATTATAGACAGATCAACTAGTATTTTTCCTATATTAAAATACTTATTTGATCTTTGAGTAGATGCTCCCCAATACTTATTATCAGGTACATTTATTGATCCTATGCTATCGAATTCTTTTCTAGTTTTCATTTAATTGAATAAAATTTCAAATTATTTATATACTAGAATTTAATAATCTTACAGGAGTAAAATGACAAACTTTCAAAAAGTAAAAACATTTATGCAAACATTTGGTCAGGAAGTAAAATCAAAACCTTCTTTTAGTTCAGAAAAAATAAATGATTTAAGATATAATTTAATTAAAGAGGAACTAGATGAATTAAAGCAAGCAATGGAGGATAAGGATCTATTAGAAGTTGCTGATGCTCTTACTGACATACTTTATGTGACTTATGGGGCAGGCATAGCCTTTGGGATTGATTTAGATAAATGTTTTGAAGAAGTTCAAAACTCTAATATGAGCAAATTAGGGGAGGATGGAAAACCAATTTATAATGAAGCTGGAAAAGTAATGAAAGGACCTAATTATTTTAAACCAGATTTGTCAAAATTTGTTAAATAATACTTAACCATTGGGGTTTTCTAAATAGGACTTTAGCATTTTCGCATTTAAGCTCCTTATCAAATTCAAATTCTTTTTCTTTTATTTTAATTAGTGCAAAAGGTTTACTATTATTAATTAAAACTTTTCCAATTTCAGTATTATTTACTTTAAGGATTTCATTATCTATATTTCCTTCTAAAAGTGTAAAAGGAAGTATTCTTTTACTCAATTTATTTTTATGTTTAATTCTAGCTGTATTCTCCTGTCCAACATAACAACCTTTCTTAAAATCTATTCCTTTTAATTCCTCAAAATTACATTCAATACCAAATAATTTATTTTGTAGCTCTTTTGTATCTATTTGAGGAACTCCTAGAGAATGACTTAAGTCATAATATTCATCAACATTTGATGATTGTAAATTTAATTTTTTCAAAGAAAGATATAACTTTTCAAGATTAATAATTAGTCTAGCACCCAATTCATTATGCCTTGGATCTAATAATATAGTGTCTTCTCTAAATTTAGTTGTATATCCATTTTGATCTTTAGAGTTTTCTAGTTCTAGAAATTTATCTTTATGAAGTGCTGCAACAACAAATTCATTACTAAGATTCAAAATATCAACTTTAGATCTTAATTTATATAGTGTTAATTGCTTATATAGTTCATCTATAATTTTTTTTTCACAATCTAAAAAATAACCTGACTTATGCTTTACAACTATAAAGTCATATAAGTATTTTCCTTGAGGACTTAACAAACCAGCAAAACACGAATTATTTTCTGATACTGCATCAATATCATTCGTGATAATGTTTTGAAGAAATTCTTTTACATCATCTCCGCTTACATAAAGTAAACCTCTATCTTCTAAAATATACACATTATTTTTTTTCATAATTGAATGATCTAATATATTAATATAATAACTTTTTTGAAAAATGTTAGATTTAATCATAAAAAATGGATCCTGCTATATAGATGGAAATCTTACTAAAACAGATATTGGCGTATCAAACAGTAAAATTTCTCACATTGGAAATCTTGAACATGAAAAAAGCAAGGATATTTATGATGCAAACAATCTAACTGTTTTACCTGGATGTTTAGATACACAAGTTCATTTTAGAGAGCCAGGATCTACAGATACTGAAGATCTTCATTCAGGAAGTAGAGCAGCAATTGTAGGAGGTATTACAGGTGTATTTGAAATGCCAAATACAAATCCGCCAACTTCAAATAAAAAAGAATTTCAAAGAAAATTGGATCTTGCAAAAAATAGAATGTACTGCAACTATGCTTTTTATTTTGGTGCAACAGCTGATAACGCTGATGATTTAGCAAGTTTAAAAACATTAGAAGGATGCTGTGGGATAAAATTATTTGCAGGATCTTCAACTGGAAATTTATTAGTTGCCGAGGAAGATGATATTGACAAGGTTTTTCAAAATAGTTCTAAAGTTGTTGCAGTTCATTCCGAAGATGAAGCAATATTAAATACAAATAAAAAACTTATTAAAAATGGAGATGTTCATACACATCCAGTATGGAGAAGTGTTGAGTGTGCTTTATCATCAACAAGAAGAATTGTAAGAATTGCCGAAAGATATAACAAAAAGGCACACATTCTTCATATTACAACTAAAGAGGAAGTAGATTTTTTATCTCAACACAAAGGGAATATTACATTTGAAATTACGCCCCAACATTTAACACTGTATGCCCCTGACTGTTATGACAAACTTGGTACTTATGCCCAAATGAACCCTCCTCTAAGGGATAAATCACACTATGACAGATTATGGTATGGGGTTAGAAATAATTTTAATGACACCATTGGATCCGACCATGCTCCACATCTAAAAACAAATAAAGATAAAGAATATCCAAATTCACCATCAGGAATGCCAGGTGTACAAACGTTGTTACCTGTAATGCTAAATCATGTAAATGATGGAAAATTATCCTTAAATCAACTCATAAATCTCTTGTGCGAAAATCCTGTTAAAATTTTTGGAATTAAAAATAAAGGTTTTATTAGAAAAGATTATGACGCAGATTTTACAATTGTTGATATGAACAAAATAATTGAGATACAAAATGAAAAAATTGAGAGTAAGTGTGGTTGGTCACCATTTAATGGATACAAATTTAAAGGAACACCTGTTGCAACAATTATAAACGGAAAAATTAAAATGAAAGATGGCAATATAATTGGTGATCCTGAGGGAGTTCCTTTAAAATTTGAGTAAAAGTGAAACGATTTCTTAAATTAGTCTTTCTTTTATTTTTAACACTTTTTTCAATAGCTGGAGTAAGCGATAAGCAAAGAACCATAATCGATAATCAAATTTTCTTAATAAAAGAAGGAATGATTTCAAAAGAACAAGTTTTCAAAAAAGCAAAAAAGTTTGATGATACCGGAGTTTTTGGAATTGGATCAGATGAAATGACGGAAGAGGAATTTGAAGAATATTTGAAATTAAAATATTTTTCAATTCATGATTAATTTAATAATCCATTTCTATTACTGTAGAAATATAATTTGATTGATTATCATCATAATTTATTACTATTAATATTTGATTTGCAACGTAACCTCCAACGCATACTGCGCCCTTTTCACAATTTTTTTTATTGCCTTCAACAGCACCTGCTTTTTGAATATCGTAAATATTTTTCCAATCATTTATATTATTAAAATGACTTATTATTGATTTAGCTAAATTTTTTGTTGTAGTATTAGTTGGATTTAAAACTCTTATACATTGATCGAATGTAGTACTGTTGTTTAAATAAAGCTCTTGTCCAATATTGCATTTTTGAAATTCAGACATTAAAAATTTCACAGCTAATTTTTGTCTACTTAATAAGGAATTTTTTTTTGCTCCAGATGTATATCCACTATAAGCAACAACTCCTACAGCCGCTAATATTCCAATAATTGCAACAACAACTAATAATTCAATTAATGTAAAACCTTTATTTTTCATAATATTGAAATTAAATTGTTTTAGCTGAATATATATTTACTAGTGTAACACCTATCACAATTAAAAACATACCAAGTATTGCCTGCCAACTTAATGTTTGTTTAAAAAAAATATATCCTAATACCGCAATTGTGAAAATTCCTAAACCGCTCCATGTCCCATAAACTATTGCAATTGGCAATTTATCCATAACAAAAGTAAGCAAATAAAAAGCTGATAAATAGAAAATTGCTAAAAAGACTGTTGGAGTTATCTTGGTAAAGTTTTGAGTAACAGGCAGCAACATCGTTCCACAGACTTCACAAATAATAGCTCCCACCAAAAAAAGATATGTTTTGATCACTAATTCAAAATTTTATTTTCTATTAAACTTTCCTTAATCTCATCAAGAATTGCTGGATCATCAATAGTTGCTGGCATTTTATAATCTTCCTTATCAGCAATTTTTCTCATGGTGCCTCTTAAAACCTTACCAGACCTTGTTTTTGGTAATCTTTTTACAACTATAGCAATTTTAAACGCAGCAACTGGGCCAACTAGTCTATGGCCTGCAACATTAATAATGTCATCAGTCCTAGACATAATCCAAATATATCCATCATCATCAATATGACCAGCATCATAAGTTTGATAGTAACCTTTATAATTACTCATATAATTTTCTTCATATCTTTTATCAGCATTCCATAAAGTTGGAAAAGTTCCTGGAGGAAGTGGAAGTTTTACTACAATGTCTCCCATTTCATTTGGTTTTGCAATTGTCTGATCAGGTTTTATAATTTTTACATCATACCCAGGTACCGCTTTACAAGCTGAACCATATTTAGTTTTTTGCATTTCAATTCCTGTACAATTTGAACTAATTGCCCAACTAGTTTCAGTTTGCCACCAATGATCAATTACTGGAACATTTAATAAATTCTCCGCCCATTTAATTGTATCTGGATCTGCTCTTTCTCCTGCTAGGAAAAGTGACTCGAAAGAGCTTAAATCATATTTCGAAAAAAATTTTCCATCTGGATCTTCTTTTTTAATCGCTCTAAATGCCGTTGGAGCAGTAAATAAAGATTTAATTTTGTGCTCAGATATTACTCTCCAAAAAACACCTGCATCAGGAGTGCCAACGGGTTTACCTTCAAACAATACAGTGGTACATCCTTTAAAAAGTGGAGCATACACAATATAAGAGTGACCAACTATCCAACCAATATCACTTGCTGACCACCAAACATCATCTTCATTGATGTTATAAATATTTTTCATTGTCCATTTTAAAGCAACGATGTGCCCACCAATATCCCTAACTATTCCCTTTGGGACACCAGTTGTACCAGAAGTATATAAAATGTAAGCATACTCATTCGCGCCCATTTCAACACAGTCTTTGTCTTTAGCATTTGACAACGCCTCATCCCAACTAATCTCTAAAGGAGCGTTAAGTTTTACTTCATGATCTTTTCTTTGAAATAAAATTAGCTTTTTAATTTTATGTTTTGCTAATTTTAAAGCTTCATCAACTAATGGTCTGTACTCTACAGTTCTTCCAGGTTCAAAACCACAAGATGCAGTAATTAATAAATTTGCCTGACTATCATCAAT
>LUMI01000477.1_pt1 | contig 10349 bp, 7 predicted proteins | sample 729681 | NCBI WGS metagenome assembly LUMI01 (sample SAMN03860267, study PRJNA289734) | marine metagenome | biome: seawater column; feature: ocean; material: water; isolation source: Red Sea water column Station 34 - depth 10m | place: Saudi Arabia: Red Sea | collected 2011-10-15 | depth 10 m
CAGTCTGCTAGACCGAATTAAGGATATTAACCCTAAGGAGATCAACTGGTTTCCTGGGCATATGTTCAAGGCGGGGAAGCAGCTTCAGCAGATGCTCAAGCGGGTGGATGTGGTATTGGAGTTGAGGGATGCGAGGATCCCGCTGGCTTCGGTCAATCTCGAATTCGAGAAACTCTTGGGGGAGAAGAAGAGGCTGGTGCTGTTCAATAAGACTTCACTTGCTGAGGAAGAGACAATCCAGGATTGGGGGCGTTATTTCAAGGTACAGGGGATCAGTTTCATCTTCATTGATGTTCTGGAAAAAAGGGGGTTGAAGAAGGTACTTCCTGAAATCCGGAGGATGATGCAGCCCCGTCAAGAGCGATTTGAGCGAAAGGGGATCACCCCTCCGGCGCTGCGTCTGATGGTGATCGGGATTCCAAATGTCGGCAAATCCTCCCTGATCAATGGACTGACCCGACGTAAGGCTGCAGAAACCGGTCCGACTCCCGGGGTGACCCGGCATCAGGAGTGGATCGTTCTCGATCGTGATGTGGAACTCCTCGACACCCCCGGGATCCTCTTTCCCAAGATTGCAACCCTGGAGATGGGGCTTCAACTGACCCTGACCGGTGCGATCAAGGATGAAATCGTCGGAAGGGAACGGATTGCGGAATACCTGCTTTCGGTTTTACAGGAACGGGATGCCTCCGCTTTTTTCGAACATTACAAACTGGATCCTCAGCACCAGGAACTGGAGGCCCCTCAACTTTTGGAAATCATCGGCCAAAAACGGGGATGCCTGAAAAAAGGCGGAGTGGATCTTGAGCGGGCCTCCGCGATGCTTCTCAAGGATTTCCGTTCAGGAAAACTCGGGAGGATTTCATTGGAAACGTTGAGAAACTCCTGAATCAATCATCGCGGATCAGCATCCCTCCAAATCGCAGATAATCGATTTCAAATGCATTTGGAACACTTGGTGGCCCGGTGTGATGTCTCAGCCTCAAAATTCCTCCGGCTGAGGGGAGATGATCACAACTCAGACTTCCAAGAAAAAAAAGTTCGGACAGGCCTTCATCCAACCTGAAGCAGGGTTCTCCTGAAATCAAGAAATGCCCCCCGGCACTTCCTTTGTAATACGTTGGGCTGTTCCTGGTGAAACGCAAAGTCCCATCAATTCGAATCATCAGCATGGAACGGTTTTGAAGAAACCCTGAACCTTCAGGAACTTCCATATGGACATCGCCTTCAACATCCAGAAAAACCGGGGTAGAGGGCAATGTTTCAAAATCGATTTTCAACGAAACCGGATGGGGGATACTTCCCGAAATCCGGATGAAACGATTATCTTCCTCAAGCAGGATGGTCTCCAGGCTGCCGTTGTCATAAGAGACCTGCATCAGGTTGTGGTTGATTACGGCAGACTCAACTCCTTCCAGGATTTTCCCAAAATATATTTCATCCTCTGATGAAGGAAGCCAGAAAGGCCGGTTCGGCCATTCAAGCAGATTTTGGGAACCTGCCTGCACCGCAATCGGTTCCGGGGGGAGACTCATGCTGCTGCTGAAGAGGGTCCATGGCCTCGTGGTCAGGTTGAGTTTTTCCAGTACCAGCAGGAAGTCGAAGGACACGCCGTCCGGCCTCTGCGAAGACTTCAAGGTGTTGTGCAGGTATTGACCCTCAAGCCGGCTTTCAAGATTCCAGTGCTGGAGTTCCTGGGGCAGGTCAGAAGCTTCCAGGGGGATGCGGTTTTCCCTCAATTGCTCCAAGGACTGTTTCCTGAAATGATCAATCAGATGCGGGACGAAACGGTTCAATTCCAGGAAGAACAACTGGTTCTGCAGGAAGGCGCTGCTCTGGAATCGGGTGCGGATGTTCTGCTGGTAGGTATTGAGCAGCAAAAGGCCGAGTGCCGCCCCGATCATCATCACGATCAAAATCAGGAAACCGGGCCGGGTGTTTCCTGAGGCAAGGTTTGGTTTCAGTCGCTCAGCAGTTGAGGTCTCATCCATCCGTTAAACAAACCGCGTCGGATGATCACCGACGCGTCCTCGATGTCAGGGGCCAGGGGGCGATCCTGGTCGAGATGGGGAACCCGTTGACGGACCATCTGGTGTGCTTCTTCAAGAAGATACGATGTTGTCAACGGTCTACGGAAGTCGATGCCCTGGCAGGCCGCAAGCAGTTCGATGCCCAGGATTTTTGCCGTGTTTTCTGACATTTCCCCAAGCCTCCGGGCGGCGAAGGTGGCCATGCTGACATGATCCTCCTGGTTTGCCGAAGTCGGCAGGCTGTCCACCGAGGCAGGATGGGCAAGGCTCTTGTTTTCACTGGCCAATGAGGCCGAAGTGATCTGGGCGACCATGAATCCTGAATGCAGTCCCGGATCTTCACTTAAAAACGCGGGGAGTTTGCTGAATCCCGGATCGGTCAAAAGCGAGATCCGACGTTCCGAAAGTGCTCCGATTTCCGCAATGGCAAGGGCCAGATTGTCGGCGATCATTGCCACCGGCTCTGCATGGAAGTTTCCTCCCGAGAGGATCTCTCCCTCTTCGGGAAAAACAAGGGGATTGTCGGTCACCGCGTTGGCTTCGATGCGGAGCTGTTGTGCGGCAAAGCGCATCTGGTCCAGGCAGGCTCCCAAAACCTGGGGCTGGCAGCGCAGGGAGTAGGGATCCTGAACATGGCCGCAGTTTTCATGGGAGGCATTGATTTCACTCTCATTTAAAAGTTGCCTGAAGTTGGCGGCAACGTCTTTTTGTCCCTGGAGCCCACGGACTTCATGGATCCTCTCGTCAAAAGGACTATAACTGCTCAAGCTGGCTTCGACACTCAGGGAGCCCGCGACGATCGAGGAAGCGAGGCAGTCCTCTGCGGCAAACAGTCCATGCAGTGCCAGGGAGGTGGAAACCTGGGTCCCGTTGAGCAGGGCCAGCCCTTCCTTCGGCTGCAGTTCCAGAGGTTCCAGTCCCAACTTTCTCAAGAGTTCCCAAGCGGCAATGTATTCTCCATCGATCCGCGCCTCGCCTTCGCCAAGCAAAACCATGCTCAGGTGTGCCAGCGGTGCAAGATCTCCGGAAGCTCCAACGGAACCCTTGGCAGGAATGCAGGGCAGGGCATCGGCCTCCAGAAGGGCCTGCAGGTATTCCACGGTTTTCATGCGGATTCCGGAAAACCCGCGGATCAGGCTGTTCAGTTTGAGCACCAGGATCAGCCTCACCACTCCATCGTCCAGCAGGGGACCGGTGCCGCTGGCATGGGAAAGGATGAGATTCTGCTGAAGTTCCGCCAATTTGTCCCGGGCGATCTTGGTCTGTGCCAGAGAGCCGAAACCGGTGTTGATGCCGTAGACGGTTTGCTCCTGTTCCAATACCGAATCGACGGTCTTTGCAGAAGTCTCGATGCGGCTGAGGCACCCCGGATCCAGTTTCACCTGAAGCGGGGTTTTCAACGCCGCGCGCATTTCTGCAAGACTCAGTTGCCCTTCCTTCAGGGTTATGGTCACCATGGTTTCAACGGCCCAGCATGGGGAGGTCGAGATCGTTTTCCCGTGCACTGGCGAGGGCTTCTTCATAGCCGGCATCGGCATGCCGCATCACTCCGGTGCCGGGGTCGTTGCGCAACACGCGCCTCAATCTCATTTCCGCTTCGGGACTTCCGTCGCATACGATCACCATTCCCGCGTGCTGGGCGAAACCCATCCCGACCCCTCCGCCATGGTGGATGCTGACCCAGGTTGCTCCACCGGCGGTGTTGAGCAAGGCATTCAGCAGCGGCCAGTCGGAGACGGCGTCACTGCCGTCACGCATGCCCTCGGTCTCACGGTTCGGACTGGCAACGGATCCTGAATCGAGGTGATCCCTGCCGATCACCACCGGAGCCTTCAGTTCTCCGCTCCGGACCATGTCGTTGAAGGCGACCCCGAGCCTTGCACGGTCGGCCAGACCGACCCAGCATATCCTTGCCGGAAGCCCCTGGAACTGGATGCGTTTCTTCGCCATCTCGAGCCAATTATGGAGATGGGGATCCTCCGGAATCAGTTCCTTCACCTTCTCATCGGTACGGTAGATGTCTTCCGGGTCCCCGGAAAGCGCGGCCCAGCGGAAGGGGCCATAACCGCGGCAGAAGAGAGGACGGATGCAGGCAGGGACGAAGCCGGGGAAATCGAATGCGTCCTCAACCCCTTTTTCAAGGGCCATCTGTCGGATGTTGTTGCCGTAGTCGATGGTGGGAATGCCTTGACGGTGAAAGTCAAGCATGGCCCGCACATGAGTTGCCATCGAATCCTTGGCGGCCTCGATGACGGCATTCGGTTCGGTTTTCCGCATCAGTTCCGCTTTTTCCAGGCTCCAGCCTGCAGGCAGGTAGCCATTGAGCGGGTCATGAGCCGAAGTCTGGTCGGTCACGGCATCCGGGCGGACTCCACGTTTCAGCATTTCCGGTAAAATCTCTGCAGCATTGCCAAGCAGTCCCACCGAAACAGCTTTGCCCTGCTGATGATTCGATTCCAGGATCTTCAGGGCGTCTTCCAATGTTTCCGCAGATTCATCGAGGTAGCCGGTTTCCAATCTTCGGTGAATCCTTGAAGGATCGCACTCGACAGCGAGCATCGATGCCCCTGCCATGGTCGCCGCCAGGGGTTGGGCTCCGCCCATTCCGCCCAGGCCTGCGGTGAGGATCCACTTCCCGGACCAGTCTCCGGAAAAATGCTGCCTTCCCAGTTCCACAAAGGTTTCGTAGGTGCCCTGGATGATCCCCTGGCTGGCGATGTAGATCCAGGAACCGGCGGTCATCTGGCCGAACATGAAAAGCCCCTTACGGTCGAGTTCATGAAAATGTTCCCAGGTCGCCCAGTGGGGGACGAGGTTGGAATTGGCAATCAGCACCCTCGGTGCGTCCGCATGAGTTTCGAAAACTCCCACCGGTTTTCCGGATTGAATCAGGAGCGACTGGTGGTTCTCCAGGCGCTTGAGGGTTTCGATGATCCGGTCATAACAGTCCCAGTTGCGGGCCGCACGTCCGATCCCTCCGTAGACGACGAGGTCTTCCGGTCTTTCCGCGACTTCCGGGTCGAGGTTGTTCATCAGCATCCGCATCGGTGCCTCGGTGAGCCAGCTCTTGCAACTGAGCTCGGTTCCTCTTGGCGCACGAATGCTGCGTTTCGGATCATTGCGGACAGGTTTTCCCATGGATATCCTTGGTTGAATGTGTGTTGGATCGATTAGCTGAATTGCCTGACAATTTTTCCTGACTGAACCACGGTGTTGCAGGGATTGACTCCGAAGCGGTAACTCAGTTCGGCAGGATGTTCGACATCCCAAATGACCAGATCGGCTCTTTTCCCTTTTTCGAGAACCCCGCGGTCATCAAGTCCGAGGGCTTTTGCGGCATTCCGGGTCACCCCGGCCAGTGCTTCTTCGGGAGTCATACGGAACAAGGTGCAGCCCATGTTCATCATCAGAAGCAGCGACTCGGCAGGGGAACTCCCGGGATTGCAGTCCGTGGCAAGTGCGACAGGGACGTCGTGTTTCCGGAACAGATCCAGCGGAGGAAGCTTTGTTTCCCGGAGAAAATAGAAGGCTCCTGGAAGGAGATTGGCAACCGTTCCGGATTCTGCCATGGCTGTTACTCCGTCCTCTTCGATGTATTCCAGATGATCCGCAGAAACCGCCCCATATTCTGCAGCAAGGCGGGCCCCTTTGAGGTCGCTCAACTGTTCCGCATGGAGTTTCACCGGAAGTCCGTGTTTTCCTGCCGCCTGGAACACCCGTTCCGTCTGGGCCAAATTGAACCCGATTCCCTCGCAGAAGGCATCGACGGCGTCGGCAAGTCCCTGTTGTGCAACTTCGCTGATCATTTCCCCGCAGACCAGGTCGATGTAATCATCGCTTCTACCCTGGAACTCCGCTGGAAGGGCATGGGCGCCGAGAAAACTGGTGGAAATACTGACCGGCAGTTCACTTTCCAGTTTCCGTGCGACCCTGAGCATGCGGCATTCGGTTTCGGTCTCCAACCCGTATCCTGATTTGATTTCGACGGTGGTCACGCCTTCCTCGAGCAGGGACATCAACCGGGGTTTGGAGGCTTCAAACAATGCTTCCTCCGAGGCATTTCGGGTGGCCTGGACGGTTGAAAGGATCCCTCCCCCGGCTTTGGCCAACTCCTCGTAACTTGCTCCTTCAAGCCGCATTTCAAATTCACGCGCACGGTTCCCCGCATAAACCAGATGAGTATGGCTGTCGATCAGTCCCGGGGTGATGCACATTCCCTCTCCATCTCGGACCTCACGGGCCAGGGTTTCCGCAGGTCCTGGTAGCTCGGAAGCGGATCCGGCCCAGGCAATTGTTCCGTCTTGAACGGCGATTGCCCCGTCTTCGATCAGACCATACGCGGATCCTCCCTTATTCATGCAGGCAAGCTTTACGGAATGCCAGAGCAGGTCCCAGTTTTGTGAAGGCGTCATCCCGGAGTTTCAAGTGATTTGTTTTGCAGGCCAATCCCTCTGCCTTTATAACACTGGAACCTTCGCAAAACAATCCGATTGCCTACCATGACACGCTTTTACTGTCCTCAAATTCTGCTTTCAGACGGCTGGGCGGAAAACCAACTGCTGGAAGTGGACGGTCTCGGAAGCATCACCGGCATCCGAAACGGTTCCATGAATGAAGCCCAACATCAGCTCCAGGGGCCGGTGGTGCCTGGGATGCCGAATCTGCATTCCCATGCGTTCCAGCGCGGAATGGCAGGGCTGTCCGAGTCGCGTTCCGGGGAGAAGGATTCCTTCTGGAGCTGGCGCAAAAGGATGTACCATTTCCTCCAGGTGCTTTCCCCGGAGGATGTGGAAGCGATCGCCTCCCAGCTTTACCTGGAAATGCTCAAGGCGGGGTACACTTCGGTGGGTGAATTCCACTACCTGCATCATGATGTCGATGGGAAGCACTATGCCAATCCCGCGGAGATGTCGGAACGGATCCTGGCCGCATCGGAAACCACCGGAATCGGGCTCACCCACCTTCCGGTGCTTTACCGCTTCGGAGGATTTGGTTCCAGAGAACCTTCTTCCCAACAGGGAAGATTCATTCATGAAGCGGATGAATTCGTTCGTTTGCTGGAGAAACTCTTTCCCTCATTTGAAAAGCATCCCAACCGGAGTTTGGGCATGGCGCCCCATTCGCTGAGAGCGGTCAGCCCTGATCTGCTGAGCAAGGTTCTGCCGGAATTCCAACGAATCTGCCCCGGGGCTCCTCTGCATCTTCATATTTCGGAACAGACTGCAGAAGTTGAGGAATGCGTGGAGTGGTCCGGCCTGCGTCCGGTGCAATGGCTTTTTGAAAATCTGGAGCCCGATTCAAACTGGTGTCTGATCCACGCGACCCATCTGGATTCCCAGGAACGAAGAACCCTGGCTGAGTCCGAAGTGACCGTCGGGCTTTGTCCCACCACCGAGGCCAATCTTGGGGATGGGATTTTCCCGATGCAGGAATTCATGGAAGAAGGAGGAGGGTTCGGGATCGGTTCCGACAGCCATGTTTCCATCAGTCCCTGCGAGGAACTGCGTTGGCTCGAATACCAGCAGAGGCTTCTGCAAAGACAGCGAAATTTGCTTTGCGGAGAATCCGGAATGTCCACCGGGAGGTATCTCTACGAGCAGGCCCTTGCAGGGGGTTCCAGGGCCCTCGGTTTGGGAGCGGGAAAACTTCAGGCTGGAGTCCGAGCGGACTGGCTGGTGTTAGACCCGGAACATCCCCTGCTAGCAGAAAGATCAGGCGATGCTCTTTTGGACAGTTGGATCTTTTCAGGCAACGTCCCTCCGGTGAGGGATGTTTTTGTCGGCGGAAGACAGTTGATTTTCGAAGGTCATCATTCCGAGGAAAAAGCTATCGAAGCGAATTACCGTCAAACCCTCAAAAAGATCCTTTCCTGAAAATCTAAATCATGGAGTTCCATTGTTTCATTCTCGGTTCTTTCACTCCCTGGCAGCCCGGTTCCAGGGCGATCAGCTTGCCGGCATCGGGCTGGTCCGGTTCGAGCGGTGTCGAACTTCCCTGGGAGATGCTGGTGACATAAAGCTGGGATAGGTTTTCTCCTCCAAAACCCGGACAACTCGGTTTTTGAAAAGGCACGGCGAGAGATCGGTCGAGTCTGCCATCCGGACTGAAACGGTCGAGCCTCCATCCGTCCACCACCGCCACCCAGTAGAATCCTTCTGCGTCGATGCAGGCTCCGTCAGGACGACCTGCTTCGGAAAAATATTCGGCAAAGACTTCCTTTTCGACCAGACTTCCGTTTTCCGGATTCATCCTGCACTTCCAGACCGTCCGGGCATGGGTGTCGGCATACCAGAAGGTTTCTCCATCCTCGGCGAATGCCATTCCATTGCCCACCCCCAGAGGACCGGCGATTTTGAGAACAGGACTCGTTCCATCCCAGCAGAACAGGTTTCCGTGTTTTTCTCCGGGAATGCTCGGGTCGGCCATTGAGGACAGCCAGAGCCTTCCCCCGCGATCCACCTTGGAATCGTTGATACGGACTTTCTCATTGTCCTTGGGTTCCACCTGAACCAGAAATTCCTGCAATCCCTCCTCGAAACTGAAGCGCTGCAGCCCCCGTTCCTGGGCGATCACCAGCCCTCCGTCTTCGCAAAGCGCGAGCATTCCGGGCCTTCCCGGAACATCGACAGAGTCTGTTTTTTCGCTTGAAGGATCGTGACGGAGGATCTGCCGGGCTTTGATGTCCACCCAATACAGCAGGTTTTCACGGTCATCCCAGACAGGGCATTCCCCGAGCTGGTTGGGAAGGTGGTGGATGATTTCAAAATCGATTTTTTCGGCTTCTCTGGGCATGATTTTGGAAGGATTGGAATTATGCTTTTGCGACGATGGTCTGTGAACACAAAAACTTTGATACGGACCATTCATTTTTCATCTTCTCTCTGTCAGACACAAGCAGGGGTTTTCAGTTCAATCGTTGTTTGAAGATGAATCGGGAGTACAATTTTCAGAGCAATCATTTCATTAAAAAGGAGCGGTCATGAGTGAAAGATTAAACTGGGGTCTGATCGGTGGCGGGGAAGGAAGCCAGATCGGATTTGCCCACCGGATTGGGGCAGAACTTGATGGAAAGTTCAAATTCGCGGCAGGAGCCCTGGATGTGGATCCGCAGCGCAGCCGGGAATATGGGAAAAGACTCGGACTTGCTGAAGACCGGGCCTACGGAAACTGGAAGGAGATGCTCGATGCAGAATCTTCCCGGGACGACCGCATTGACCTGGTGACTGTGGCCACTCCGAATGAAACCCATTTTGAAATTTCAAAAGCCTTTCTCGATCAAGGATTTCATGTGTTCTGTGAAAAACCCCTGACCACGCGGCTCGAGGATGCAAAAACTCTGGTCCAAACCGCGGAGGAAAAGCAGCGGGTCAATGCAGTGAACTTCGGTTACAGCGGTTATCCCCTGGTAAGGCAGATGCGTGCTGCAGTTCAGCGGGGTGAACTGGGAAAAGTCCGGGTGGTTTTTGCGGAATTTGCCGGAGGATTTTTTGCCGATGCGGCAGACGCTGACAATCCCAGGGTCCGGTGGCGTTTTGACCCGGAACAGGCCGGAGTATCCGCCGTGACTGCCGACGCAGGGATCCATGCCCTGCACATGGCCTGTTTTGTCACCGGACAGAAAGTCCAAAGCCTTTCCGCCGATTTTTCCAGTTCCGTCCAGGGCAGACTTTTGGAAGATGACTCGATGGTTTCCTTCCGCATGGACGGGGGTACGGTAGGGCGGCTTTGGACCAGCGGTCTCGCCATCGGCAGGGCTCATGGACTGAGGATCCAGGTATTTGGAGAAAAAGGAGGATTCCGCTGGGAGCAGGAACAGCCCAACCAGCTTCACTGGACGCCTCTTGGAGAACCGACCCGGATCCTGGAACGCGGTGCGGAAGGACTGCACCCCGAAGCCGATCGTGCCTCACGCATCACCGTCGGCCACGCTGAAGGCATGCCCCTGGCATTTGCCAATCTTTACCGGGACCTTGGAGACCACATCCAGGCCCTTAAAGCAGGCCGGGAGTCCGACCCGATTACCAGGGCGTATCCGGGATTCGAGGAGGGCCTCCACACCCTGGATTTTGTCCATGCGGCCGTCCGTTCCGCCAAGGAAGGCAGCCGTTGGGTGGAGATCGGATGATTCCAAAAGCCATGTAAATCAAGAGCTCACCATCCACCCCTAAAAAAATCTTTTTCGACCAAAAAATGCTTCAATCAATGATTTACCTCTGAATATTTAATTTTTTGAAAATCATTATTTTTTCAACATATCATAATCAGATTTAATAAATTTATGATTTTGTCATTTCATGTGAAACATGAGATATATTAGTT
>LUMI01001342.1_pt1 | contig 10347 bp, 16 predicted proteins | sample 729681 | NCBI WGS metagenome assembly LUMI01 (sample SAMN03860267, study PRJNA289734) | marine metagenome | biome: seawater column; feature: ocean; material: water; isolation source: Red Sea water column Station 34 - depth 10m | place: Saudi Arabia: Red Sea | collected 2011-10-15 | depth 10 m
AAAATAATCTGTAGAAGTAATAGTCTCACTGATTGAGGTTGTTGTATTCGTGGTGCTTGAAAGAGTTCCCGTTGTAAAGTTCGGGACAACAGGCTGTGATTTAACAGGTATGGCATACAACAGAAGCAACAATAAGAGCTTTTTCATAAATCATCTTATAGTTAGCTCCGTTACGAACTGTCCTGTACCAGTAGATCCTGCACCGCCTTCATTTATTCCAGTAATTGCATGAGCAGATGTAGGTGTTCCACCTGATCCTGTACCAGAACCAGCGACAGTTGAAATTACGCTACCAAAGTTAGGAACTGTTCCAGCAGTAATATTGCTGTTGCTACTTGGAATTGTGTCGGCTGCTGTAAATGATTCCGATAATGACCACGTTGCAGCACAGGCAGATGGTGTGGCCCCACAACCATTTATGGAATAATTACCAGCACTAAGAGTTACTGCGTTGTTGCTTACAGATAAACCCCCTAATTTATTGTCTGTATTACTCGTTCCAATATTCTGTCCTTGAGCAGAATAAGATGCTCCCATGCGTGTTGCCTGTGTCATAGCAGCGTCAACTTTTACGCTTACACTCGTAGTAAATTTTGAGGTTATATCAGCATAAGCTGGTGCTGATAACAACAGTAGTAAAGGGAGTAACTTCTTCATTTTTTACTGATACCAACATTGTTGTCTTTATTAGATACTACATTAAATGGCCTCTTTTTGCCATTTGCGTTGTTTTTCACTTGGAGACCCATATTCGACATTACAGCACTGAGAAGTCCTGCTGCAAAAGTCGTATCAATTTGTTTGATTGAATTTCCGAAGTATGCGTAAGAAATTACCGCCAAACTCCAAAAAAGTATAATCATCTGGACAAGGTTGGATAATACAGAAGGACTTTCTTTTTCCTCCTTTTCTTCTATTTCTGGGTCGGTTTTCGGGTCTTGAGATGCCATAATCTTAGTGATATACTATAAATATAAGGATTGAGGCCAAATTTGGCAAATAGCGGTAAGGTAGAAGTAGACACAACATACAAATGGTAAAAATTTTTAAACCTATTCTTCTCGTATTTATCAAGTCAAAAGCGATGAAGAGACTAATTGTGGATCTGCTAAAGGCTATGGCTAAACAAACAGACAACTCAATAGACGATCAAGCAGTTGAATTTATCGAAGCCAGAATGTTCCCAGGCTCTACTACAAACCTTCAATGATATGAAGAATGATGGCTTCATAAAATTTATATCAACTCCTCTGCCAATGGAGACACAGTTAGCAGTTGAACTCAGATGCAGGGAAGTCATGGGCTGTGACGATATAGATAAGTTGAAGGCTTTTTGCATAGATATGATGAAGAACCATGCAAGAACTGAAATTGTGTTGTCTAACGCAATGATGCGTATGCTGGAGCTTGAAGCAAAATTAGCTGTTCTTCAGACACCACCAATTAAAAATAAATTATTTTACAAATTTCGTTTATTTATAGAAAAAGTAAAACTTATAAGACAGATACGACAGCATCAAAAAAATCATTCGCAACGAGCGTAGGCTGCCTGTTGTTTAGAAACTATCATCTCAGGATATTGGATGGTTTCCCATCTATGTCCACATTCATAACATTCTCTTTTACGAATGATTATAAATTTTGAGTTTCTATCAGATCGGACAACCTTCTGATCGCTGTACATCTTACAGCCTGGGCACTCGACCCAAGTTATTCTTTTCATTTTTATTTGTTGTAAATTGTTTTTAAATAGGCAGTTTCAATAGCATTTCTTTGTTTTTCATATTCTCTGTTTGACATATTTTCAAACAGGTATCTATCGGACAAATTGGCTAATGCTTGGTGATACTGCTTTTCTGTCATTAGAACAGTGTTTAGTCTTTCTGCTTTCTTCCGTCAATTCGTCTTTGTACAGATTCTCTCCACATCAACTCATCTTTGGCTTCAGCAATTTTATATTCTGAGCTAGTAAATTCACGTTGTAAAGCCTCATACGCTACTTTTCTAACCCATGCAGTACCACGCATACCCTCTTTGTCAGCTACCTTTTCTATAAGTTCTGCTCTGTTTGGGTCGATTAATACCTGATAATAGCTTTTGTTTCCGTGTTTGAGAGCCATTTACAATGTTGTTCTTGTACTACTCTACCACCAAATTGGCAAATCGGCTTTCTCAAGTTGCTTTTCCACATACTTTTTTCTAGCTTCTCTGCGTTTTTTAGTCTTTCCCTCACGGACTTCTCTAGCTTTTTTGAGAAAATCAATGATACTACCTAGATCTCTGGTGGTTGCTTTTGGAATCTCTTTGTACAGATCCTTCATTAGATCTGCTCGAATATTCTTCTGCATAGGCAACAGGCATTACCTCCATTAGGGTCTTGTAGTATTTTACTCTAAGCTGTTTATTATGCTTGGAGATATACCAACCATGTTCATTTTTGCAAATACCAATCATTTGTTCATTCTCCTTCGTTTGTTAGTTTTAGTCGAAAAGCTTTTAGACGGTTTTCTAGTTTTTGGGTTTGAAACACTTTTAGGTTTCATAGATGACAAGTGCCATCCCTTTCCTTTTGGGCAAGCATAGGCATAAGCGTGGTTTTTACCCCTCTTTCTCATGTCTGATGCTTCTTTCTTGGCCTCTTGTTGGGTGCGGTAAATAATCTTATTGCATTTTTTATACGATCTTGTGTTGTCAATGAACTTCGCTCCACTTGTCGCCAATAGACACTTCAGCTAATGCAGGAACATCGCCCAACCATTTTGCTTCCGCTTTTTCCATTGTAGTTTTAAGAATCTCAGCCCACTCATCTGCTAAATCTTCTTTAACAAGAAGAATCAATTCATCGTGAACGGCTGCTGCAATCCTTACTTTATCTTCGCCTGTTTCTTTTACTTTGACCCATAAATTACCCAATGCACACTTTAGTATCGCAGCACCAGCACCTTGAATCGGTGTATTACATCTAACAGTAGTTCTATTAAGATCACCTTTCAAGAATCTACGCATATTAGATACTGGAACTCTAGTCTCAGGCCATTCATCTCCTTCAGTGGATCGTGAAAGATAATTCATTTCTCTCTGCCAATCTCGAATACCGCTATATGTAGTGAGCCAGTTATCACGAATTTTTACAGCTTCATCATTAGACATGATGACACCACTGCTTCCAGCATACTTTCGTAAACCTTCAGCACCAGCACCATATAGCAAACCGAAGTTAGCGGACTTGGCAATCTGTCTATCACATCCCATTTGTTCAGCCGTATAGTCATGCAAATCTTCACCACGTTGAAACGCAGCAGTCATGTTCTTGTCTTTAGCTAGTGCAGCAGCAAGACGTAACTCCATCTGTGAAAAGTCAGCATCAACTATCTTCCAACCCTGGGGAGCTTGCACACACTGTCTAAACTCTGAATCTCTAGGTATCTGCTGATTGTTTGGCTTGATACTGGACATTCTTCCTGTATCTGCCCCAAGTTGCATATAGGATGCTCTAACAAATCCATCATCTGACATCTTATCTTGTATGCTCTCTATCATCTGTCTACGTTTTTCTCTACGTTTCCAAGTAATAAGTGTTTGGATCGTAGGAGAATCAGCAGCACAATTCTTCAAAGCATCTTTAGCGACACTAGGCTTACCATCATTGTTAACTGGTGTATAACCAAGAACTAATTCAAGTTTCTCTAATAATTGCTTAGAACTTTTAATATTGAATCCTGCATACTTTTTGGTACCTAGCCTTACTGAGCCTTGGTCTTTCGCACGAAGGTTGAACGAGCCATCTTCATTTCTAGGTAACTTTTTTCCAAGTGGTAAGTCATTATCAAGTTCTCTGATAAACTCATTACCAAGTTCTTTAATGTCATCTTCATAGTCTATTCGACATTGATCTAACTCTTCTCTATTCCAAGGTAGTCCAACTCTCCACATCTGTGCCATAGCTGGAAGTGCTCTACACTCTAAAGTAAAAGCTCTATCTAATTGTGCATTTCGTAGCTTTCGCTCTAAAACCTGATCTAACTCAAGTAGTACTTCAATATCTTTTGCAGCATAGATTAGCTGTTCTTTGGATAGATACTCAGCACCCCAATCAGATTTCTGTTGTTCTTTAGATATATTCATATCTAACTGTCTTTTAGCTAGTGCATCAAGACCATGCTTAGTCTGTGGAATACCATTGGTAAGTAATCTGCTAGCTAACATACTGCAACGCACAAATCCCTCTGGGTATATGCCGTGCTCCTGTAACCAGCCAAGATCAAATACTGCGTTGTGGGCCAGCCAATATCTATTAGTACTACTGAAAAATTCTTCTAAGTAGTTCCAGTCGTTACGCTCTAACTCAAAGCAGTCAATAACTACTATGGTTCGAGAAGAAAAAGACCCCAACTGAATTAGTCGGAGCTTACCTTCTTCTGGTTGTAGCTGTAGTGTTTCTGTATCAAACGCAAGACTGTGAGCAGTCTGTAATCTTTTTAACTCTGATATTCCGTAATATACAGAATATTCTTGTTTAGTAATCGTTGAGGTCATGGAAGAACCTATAAATATGCTCCATTATTGTAGCACAATAGATTAGTTTGTCCAGTAACTTATCTTTTTCTGTAAAGTACTTACACTAAGTCGTGTACATATTGAAACATCGAGTCCACAGCTAACAGCCTGTAAAACCTGACTGTGAAAATATTCTGGATCGTAATATTCAACTTGATTAACCTTTACTACTCTGCTTCTTTCTAAGTTTGAATACTCTGTATAACGCACAGTAGCTAGTGGACTATCTTCTGTAGGATTTTTTTCCTCGTAGATAGTGACATTTATTATTGGTTCTTTCAATTACTATTGCTCCCAGAACTTTTGGTTTTCTTCTATATACCCAGAGCCATCGGTGTATAAACCCTGTTTCGTTCCAGTGGAAGAGTTTTCAACAACAATCGGTTTTGTATTAACCTCTTCTTTGTATAAACCTCCACTATCTTCAGAGGTTTTTACAAAATTAGGGTTTTTACAAATATCATTGTTGTTCAAATCCGTTCCAATATCTACATTATTAGGTTTATACACATCATTTCGGGGTATATCACGCGTGAGGGAACTAAAAGACTTTGGTAATTCTTTTCCAACAGCTTTATAAAATTTAGATGGTCTACCACCTCTACTTTTAGTTTTTGGTACGTCAACTTCTTCAATCAATTTCTGATCTTCTAATTTATTCAAGCTATACACGATGGCACGTTTTCTATGAGCACCACCAACAGTATCGTGATCTACTAAATCTTTAACGCACCAAGGTTTAGTTTCTGTTCTCATCAAACGCAATATATCCAAAGTATGTTTGTTTGGAGTGTCTATCACAACCTCTTCTGTACGATCTGGTGCAGGGCTTATAGAGTATGTGTAATCAGGTAGCAGGGTAAATATCATCCGAAGCCCTTCACGATCCTCTCTGGACTTCTCAACGCTTACTAATCTGCTATTTGCTGTAAGACCCATCTCAGCAGCATCATTCATTGACAACTTTTTCATATTCCAAGTTTCATCTACCGCATTTTTAATCGCAGTAGTTCCTCTAAACTTTCCTTCCTTGGTGTTGTGATGAATAATAATTATCGAACAAGCAGGAAAATCTTGTCCATTTCGTCTAACAAGTTTTTTGATAGGTAAAGCATACTCTCTCCTGTTTTCCTCGTATGGGTTGCTATCATTACAGCCATCCAAACTATCAATAACCACTAGATCGTAAGCATACTTATTTTGCATCTTTTTGAATCTGCTATACCACTGCATATCCCACTCAGTAACTACTCGAACATTCTTATCACATCCGATAAGTTTCATCTGCCTACGCAGTATCCTCTCGTTCTGATCTCCATTTAACCAAAGTACTTTACCAACTGGCACGTTAACTAAAGCACCATAAACATTAAATGCTTTTCCATGTCCAATATGTTTGGCCACTGTCTGACACATAGCAGTTTTTCCTGTACCACCATCTGCATGAACTAACAATGTCCAAGGTTTAGGTAGCAATCCTGGAATCAAATATTCAAAAGGTGTATCGTCTAGCTCATCAATAGCTAAAGGTTTCTGCCCCTTAGTTCTATTGAACATTTCGTGAGTATCAACTAATCTCTCAATCTCAGCAGCATTACCACGCTTTGCTTCAATAGCTAATTTATGGACCGCTTGGTTATGTAGTGCAGGGTTCTCATTCTTAGGATCATTGTCAATATCCATATATCGCTGAATGAGATCTTCACCATCCAACACTTCTTCTTTGTATCTAAGTGGGATAGCCTCTACATCTTCGATTAATTTATCTAACCCAACCTGTTTAAATCTTTTTCTTTCTGGATCGACTTTATCTGCCAACTCAATAAGGTGAGACATATTGTATCTAGCACCATCATTTCTCCAAGTTGCATACCATCTAGCAGCACAAGGATCTTCACCCTCTTCCCAACAATGTTCATAATCAGGATCTTTTTTAGACCACTCTCTCCAAAGCTCTAAACCTTCAATTCCTGGTAGCTCGTTGTTTATCATCGCACCTATTTCCCACCAATAATGTTCTTGGTTAGGTCCTTTATGTCCGATAACACTCAAGCAACCACTAACAATCGCAATTCTTTCTTCCTTAGTACGTTTACTCCATCTGTTATCTACATATTTAATATCAACATCCTGATTATTCTTTTTGTACTGATCTTTCATGCGAGACAGTAACCATTCTGGAGCCACTGGAACGTCAAACAGATCACCTTCTAATTTATATTCGCCCTTACCTACTCCTTTTTTGTGGTATTCACCAGCTATTACACCCTGTCCTCCCCATAAAACTTCCCAACCTTCTTGTCCAGCAGCAGTCTGTGAGATAGAAGCAACTTCAGTTATAAGATCCTGCGGAACTTTGAAAAGAAACTTAGCAGCATTTTTTCTAAGTGATGTAACTTTTGGTGCTTTTTTAAGATCTTTACCCCATTTCTTTTCTATAACACCCAAGTTTCTATCTACGTCAAATATCACAAGACCATCTGACTTCTGACCTGTGAATACACCAATCGCTTTAAACTTATCTGGTTCTCTCTCAATCATCAGAGCAGAATCATTTACTGTAAGTTCTTCTTTCCACGCTCTACCAAAGGGAACTTTTCCGTCAGAATATCTATCTGGACTCGATTCGTTTCTTTTTGGTAGCAATACACCCTCGGCATATATCGGACAAGTCAACCATGTCAATGGAATTTCGGGGATGAAATTTATGTTACTCATGTGTTACAATACCTACTGTAGACTATATGTTGAAACCCTGAAGGAACTCCACCCTTTAGGGTTTTTCTATTATATATCATTGACAATGATTTGTCTATGTACTACAATAGTAATGCAACTCAGGCTTTCATAGCCAACACGCATTATGCCTTTCATTTCAACTGTTGCTAGAGAAGATGCTGCATCTTCAAGTAGCACAAAAGACGATTACTTGAATCCATCAAGTATCAAAAGCGGACAAAAAGTTCGTTTCAAATTGTTAGCTGAAGAGCCTTTCATGTTCTACGAACTATGGGGTAACGAAGTTAACGATCCAGAAAGACGTAAGCCATTTCGTTTTGCTGAAGATCCTACCGCAGAGGATATAACAGAAAAACTTGGCGATGACTACGTTAGATCACTTTCCAGAGATGGCAAGATGAACGAGCCTTGCAAGATAGCTCACGCAGTTCCCATATATAACTACGACTTGGAACGTGTACAGGTATTTTCTTGGACTCAAAAAACAATCACTCAGCAATTTGACGTAATCAGTCAGTTAGAAGATTACGAAGATATGACAGAGTGCGACTTCTACTTATCTCGTGAAGGACAGGGTACAGATACAAAATACACTGTGCAAGCTGCCCCACTGAAAAAAGCTATGGCTAAAGCTGTAGATGAAGCATGGGAAGCAGAGAAAGAGTTCGATCTCGAAAGACTTCTTAAAGGTGGTAATCCCTTTAAAGAAGAAGAATAATCCCCATTCATAGTTAAAGAAGAAGAATAATCCCCATTCATAGAGGGCCTAACAGCCCTCTTTTTTATATGACTACAATAAAAGCTATACCAACAAAGTATGCAGGACATACTTTTAAATCAAGGCTAGAGGCTAGAGTAGCTGTATTTTTTGACCAGTTACATTTATCCTGGGAGTATGAACCAGAGGGGTATGATTTACCGATAAATGGGTGGTATCTACCAGACTTTTTACTTAAGAAGGATGACAAACTAAAATACGATATATGGGTTGAATGTAAAGGTAAAAAACCAACTATTGAAGAAGATAACAAGTTAAATGAATTAGCTTGTACTACAGGAATATTAGGAGGATTTTTTATTTCTACAGAAACTTTCAAGAAAAATTATAGTACTTTAACTACATATCCTGAAAAAGTTCATTTTAATGGATCGTCTTTTTATGACCATGATCTTAGAGGATTTGGAACTGATTTAGATCATTACTTGAAGCCTTTAAGATACCCTTTACCTTATTACATTCCTTTTAGCAGATGGTACAGTTTAAGAGAAGAACTAACACCTGATGATAAGGGGTTCATTCTTAATTATGTAAATGAAAGAGATAGTGGAAGATACTGTTCTCCTTTAACTACTAATGAAATTAAAGAACTTGAGCAAACTAAAAGTAGAGAAGCAATTGAGTTTATAGAAAGTAACATTGCTGCAAGAAACAGAATTTGGGATTACATAGAACCTCATTCATTAGATTATTTTGGTCAAAGTGACGATGATGTTTCTAGTGTTCCTTTATTTAAAAAAGCTATTGAAGTAGCCCTATCCTACGACTTTTAGCAAATCTATTGACTATTAACCACTTTACGATATATTAATTATGGGAACGTGTATTTATTATCCATTTATGGGAACGCTAGACAAACAAAATGCCCTAGCATCTCTCAGAACATGGAATCTCATTCAAGACAATAGTGGACCGTACAGAGTCTACCGTGATGGTGACGACAACATATATCACTCAGTTACACATATTTTAAAAGAAACTGCACCCCAACATACAAAAGATGCCCTTGAAAATTGGCTTAAAAGGTCCGATTCTATTGTGGAGCGTGATATTGCTTGCGAAAGAGGCAAGCTCGCACACAGCCACGCAGAATTTATTCTCAAACTTGCAGCAAAATTTGCAAGGCAAAACTCGAACAAAAGAGGTTTATGGAGGACTGGATCGGACGGACTGGAACGCTGTCCGAAAAAAGTCACTCAATGGGGCCTACAAAAAGCAGTTGAATCCGCACCGCGTGTTAGCTGGAGTGCGTCAGGCTACGCCAGAGGTCTACGATCATTCATACTGGATCGTGTAACGGCCATTCATGCAGTTGAATTCTCCGTGTACAAACCAGGCTATGGATTTGCTGGTACAGCAGATGCTCTATTAGATATAGATGGAGATGGGCCATTCATAGTGGACTGGAAAACAGCTAAAGAAGTTAGGTCAGATGATATGATCGAACAATTCTGTCATCAACTTGGAGCGTATAGTATTGGACTCGAACATCTCACAGGAATAAAACCAAAATACGGGGCAGTTGTGGTAGCTCGCAGGAGTGGTAAGCCACAAATAAAACTCCTGAGTTCTTTAGAACTAGCAGGAGCAAAAAGTCTTTTTCTTGAAAGAGTGGATCGTTACCACAAAAACCTTAAGCAGTTAGCGGTAGTTTAGTAATATAAATCTTCGATTCTTTTTTCTACACGTTTTGAATGTTCTACATAATCAGATATATGCGAGGTATAAATTTCCTCTACAGGATCAATAAATCCATCATCTAAATGATTAAGAACAACATTTTCAATTAGTGGATCGCCTATCGGACAAATTTCTTCATCTTCATCATCCACAGTAACTAACAGAGTTACTAAAACTTTTTTAATCATTTTCCTCCTCACCATATATATCTATAACAGTAGAAGTTTGACCATTTTCTATCTTGGTACAAAGCCAATTTATAGCTTTATAGTTATTAGTTTTCCAGTTACCATTATCATCTTTAAATAAGTGAATCTGATCCTCTGGAATTTCTATTGGATCGATAGATAATTCATAGCGTTTACTCATAGTCAGTCTCCATGGGATAGTGTTTATCATCTGGATCGGGATATATACCCGAATCCTCTAAATCTCGAATTGCATCATCTTCACGTTTACTGTCTAGTGCAGATTGATGGAAGTGTAAGAATGAGTCAGTCATACTTTTTTAAACCTCGTAAGTAATTTTGAATATAATTCGATACCTTTGTAATACGCTAAACTATCTCCGTCAGCTAGTGCAGCTTCAGCAG